>WNFH01000856.1_pt1 | contig 26092 bp, 20 predicted proteins | sample 5400411 | NCBI WGS metagenome assembly WNFH01 (sample SAMN13153347, study PRJNA577476) | soil metagenome | isolation source: 200 cm saprolite under Douglas fir tree site 2 hole 3 | place: USA:California | collected 2015-04-18 | reverse complement strand
ACCGCGCTTCAAGCAAAACAACGACGGGCTTCGCTTCTGGAGCAACGGACCACACGCTTCCCAGCAGAGCGCTCAAACACGCAAACAACTTCATCATTCCTGCAGTCTAACAGGACTTCTCTTCATGGAAGGGCCCGCCGTGCCTCTCCGCTCCCGTCAGGCTGGCGTAAGATGAAGTCAAAGCAGGAACAGACCTGGAGCTGCTTGCCGAACGGAGCCGAAGAGTTCGTGTGGCTGCCAACAACGTTGGACTATTGAAGGGGCGCAAGCGCACCGGAACTGCAGGGATCCGGCGGAGGAGCGCCAGTGGTATCAGCGCGGAGCACTCCTGATTGATCCGAGCAAAATGAGCGCTGGCCGGTCACGCCAACTGTTACTGGCACTGCGCTCACGCTGTACACAGGGTTGGGGGTAGCTAGCGTGCCCACCGCGCCCGGCGTCGCGATGGTAAGTGTATAGCCGCTCTTAGTTCCAGCGGACACCAGGCTGTCAAGGTAGCAAGCCGTAATTGGGCTGGCGACGCATGGGCTCGCGCCACCGAGATTCGCTAGCGGCGCGTAACCTATTCCGTACATCGACCAATAGGTGGTCTCGGCCGTGTTGATGGAACGCAGGCTCGCGGCTGCGGAAGTCTCATTCGCTAACATACGCGATCTGAGATAGTTTGGGATCGCGATTGCCGCAATGATGAGGATGATCGCCACCACGACCAATAACTCGATGAGAGAAAACCCCATCTCACTGCTTCCGCGCTGCCGCGCCGACTTTTGTTTATAGCCTCGCATGAGCATTGTCCCGACTAGCCATGTTGATTGGAGCACACCAAGGGCCACTCTACACCCGATGTGGTATCCGGGGAGAGCTTTTACCCCGTGTTATTTCTAGCTTTTTCAGATCTAGTGGAGTTATGGCCCTCTTTTTTATTTCGTTGGCAAAACGATTCTCGCTAAGGCAAGACTTCTTTAAAACATTCCTATTTGCCGTGTGGCCACGCTGCGAACGGAAAGAAAAGAGCACGGACTCTGGAGCCCGTGCTCTTCTTTGCACTCTTGCAGTCTGACTCTTTGAATCCATTCCTCAAGAACTATTGGAGCGGGGGCAAGCCGGAAGCCTGGCAATTCGCCGGTGCCGCTGCACCCGTGTTGTCCCGGCGGATCACGCCGGATTCATCCGAGCAATAGCTGCTGTGTCCGGTTTGATCAAATACGACCGGATTCGATGTAGTGTTAAAGGTCGTAAACGGAGCGAGTGCCGTGCCCGCGCCACCACCAGGTAGGGATGTGAACGTGTAGCCGCTCTTTGTCCCCGCACCCAGGAAGTTGTCGAGCAAGCAAGCCGCTGCAGTCGTTGCGCCGGCGCACCCGCCAGCAGGAGTGGCCAACTGCGCCAAGGTTCCGTAACCCAGGCCATAGGTCGAAGAAAAAGCCACTTGGGCGGTGTTAATGGTGCGGATAGAACCCACTGCCGAAGATTCGTTTGCCGCCATCTTCGAGCGCAGCAAGTTTGGAATGGCGATAGCTGCGATGATCAGAATGATCGCCACGACGATCAACAATTCGATAAGTGAAAAACCCTTTTGTTTCTTCATGCCTTCTCCTTAAGAACTGGTCATAGTACTAGAGCACACCGTGTAGTACTGCAAGGGCGTGGCCATTCCACAACTGCAATCGATTCAAGGCCTCGGAGTAAGCTAACCTACTGAACAAACACTAGTTAGCGCACATAGGCGGCCTCTAGTCTGCTCTCCTCAACGGAGGATTCCCCAGTTTGACACTTTGAGTCGACGAATTTTGTCCATCGCAGATAACACAATCCGTCACGTGAAGCTCTTCCTTAGGCCGTAGGCGGACAGCCTCACAAGCAGGATTCGAAATCGTGGCCCCAGGCATAGGGCTAAGCTCGCACAGACTCTACCACCAGCATCCGAGCGCGCAATCCCACGGAAACTCAAGGTGCGCCATCCGCGGATAGCACCACGCAAAGATGATAACTGTAGGGACCATAATGATGAAGCTGACCCTTATGCCGCGGACGCGAGCAGGTAAGTCGCGCAGTGCGATGGCGATAGCTACGCCCAGTATCATCGCAGCCGGGTAATAGTAATAATAAAAAGTGCCTTTCTCGGGCGTCACCGCCCATTGGAGGAGGTTCCCCGCGTAAAGGAGAAGAACCAGTCCCTCGGGAAAGTCGAAAGTCTTCCAAAAGCGCCGCACGCAAAGGACCAGAGCCATTAAGCCGCCCCATGCCACAACTGGATTGCCGACCAAGTAGGAAAGAAAACGCAACGGGGTCGCTTTTAGGGGCCAAGTGTACCAACGAGATGAAATGAACGGGTTGCAGAACGCCGTAGTGTTGTAATGCCAGATAAAGACGTTCATGTTCACTAATTCACGAATACTGAATGGCCGGTGCAGAATTCTACAAAGCGGCCAGAATGTAAGACTATAGGAGGTTAGGGGAACAACAACCAAGGCAACGAGCAAGGTCAAGACGCCGATTTGTCCAACGTTGCGTGCATAGCGGGAATGCGAAGAGTTTGAATCCGCAGGTGCGCGGCGCCCTACCCATAGCAGTGCGAAGCTGACGAGTAGAAAGGCGACAAGGGTGTCAATCGCATTCCACTTGCAAGCGCCGGCCAGCCCCACCAAAGCTCCTGAGCAAATCAAGAGATAGCGACGTGCAACAGTGCTCCGATCCGATACCAGAGCTGCGGTGAACGTAACTAAACTCCACATCAGGAAGAACATCAGGAACGCATCCATAATGGCGACGCGCGACATCACGAATAAGAAATTATTGAAAAGAGTCAGCGCCGAAGCGATCCAAGCAAGACGCGCATCGTGCAAGAGCAGATAAGTCCAAAGATAAACGGCGACCAAAGTCAGGGCGCCGCATAAAGCAGCCGTGACTCGCCATCCGAAAGGGCTGTCGCCGGCTACTTTCATGCCGACCGCCATGATCAGTTTCCCTAATGGTGGCTTCCCCAAGGGGGGAGCCTGAGGGTTCGGGTTGGGCGCATGGAGGATAAAGGCTCTGGCTTCCGGAACAAAATAGCCTTCGTCGAAGTACAACGCTGCAGGCTTGCCGATTCCCATCAAAAATAAAAACAAGGCTCCTGCGCCAAACATCAGCGCGCTAATTATTGGATGGCGCAGAATGTCTGGCACAAAAGTACCTCCTTTCTGATGGACCAGCCTTCAATGATTTACTCTACAGATTGTGCTTCTTCGCGTAGTGTCGGAACGATCGGTAAGTGATCTTCAGGTGTTCCGCTGCACGTGTACGGACACCGTTGGAACCTTCAAGGGCCGCCTGCAGATAGCGTCGTTCGGTCTCCGCCATTTTCATTTCGAAATCAACGCCCTCGGGTGGAATCGTTAGGGAAGCGCCGGGGCCCGCAATCGTCATCCCCGGAGAGTATCCCGCCACGCGGTCCGGCAACACCTGGAGCGAAATCTGCCGGCCGGTTTCCAGCGCCACCGCGCGTTCCATGGTGTTTTCCAGCTCGCGCACGTTACCCGGCCATTCGTAGGCTTCTAGTCTGCGCATGGCCTCGGGTGAAACACCCTCGATGGGCTTCTCCATGGTCTTTCGAAAGCTCTCTAGAAAATGCCTCGCGAGTAGTGGAATATCTTCGCGTCGTTCACGCAAGGAAGGCAACTGAATGGGAATTACGCTCAGCCGGTAATATAGATCCTCGCGAAAGCGCCCTTCCGCAATCTCTTTCTCAAACTCCTTGTTCGTCGCCGCAATGATCCGGACATCGACGTCATTTTCCTCAGTGCTGCCAATAGGCCGCACTTTGCCTTCCTGCAGCACGCGGTAGAGCTTAACCTGCATGGTCAAGCTCATGTTGCCAATCTCGTCCATGAACAGCGTCCCGCCATGGGCGGCCTGGAAAAGCCCCTCGCGGTTCGCGTTAGCCCCGGTGAACGCGCCTTTCGTATATCCGAAAAGCTCCGACTCCAGCAACGTTTCGGGAAACGCTCCGCAATTGATGGTGATGAAGGGCGCTTCCGCACGCTGGCTGTTTTCGTGTATCGCCCGCGCTACCAGTTCCTTTCCCGTACCGCTTTCCCCAGTGATCAATACCCTGCTCGTTTGCGGCGCCACGGTTTGGATCAACTCAAAGATCGCACGCATCTTGGGGCTCTGTCCGATGATGTTGTCGAGTCCAGTGAGCCGGCGCAATTCACGCTTGAGATAGCCTGCCTCTTTCTTCCATTTGAGGCTGTCAGCCACCCCGTGCACGGCGCGGCGTAGCTGATCGACCAGCTCATGATCCTTTATCACGTACCGGTCGGCGCCGGAATTAATCGCGGCGATGGCAGTCTCGAGCGTGGGCACGCCGGTTATCAGCAAAAAGAAACAATCTGGCGCAACTTCCTTTGTAAACTTCAGCAGTTCAACGCCGCCCGCTCCCGGCATACGGATATCTGAAATCACGATGTCGAAAATCTGCGATTCCAGTTTTCGCCTCGCTGCTTCAACGCTGGCTGCGACTTCTACGCGATGCCCGTCCTTTCGAAACGTGATTTCCAGAAGTTCACAGATCGACCGCTCGTCATCCACGACGAGGATATGGACCGCCTCCGCGCGTGCTTCCTTGGCCGCTACTTTCGCTGCTTGCATAAGACCTCACGCCAGACGCGGCAGCTCAACGATGAATTCCGCCCCGCGATCTTTTTCTGAAACGACACTAATCCTTCCGCTATGCGCCTGCACAATCTGGTACACGATGGAAAGCCCCAGTCCCGTGCCGCCTTCGAAGCCCGACTGGAGGGGTTCAAAGATTTTTGCGCGCCGCTTGGGGTCCAGGCCCACGCCGGTATCGCGAAATGCAATTCGCAGCCAGAACGGCTGCTGCTCGATCCGCACCGTAAGCGTTCCCCCTTGCGGCATGGCCCGCAAAGCGTTATCGCAGAGATTCCAGAACACCTGTTTGATCTTTCCTGCATCCACGCGGGCGCGCAACTCCTGTCCATTGAAGGCACGCGTAATCCGGTACTTGGTGCCCAACTCTGGTGTTTTTTCGATGAGCATCAAAGTTTCGTCGAGAAGGCCCCGGACGTCCGCTTCCTCAAATTCATACGTTTTCTCGCGTGAATAATTCAAAAAATCTGTGATGATGTGATTCAGTCTCTCCGATTCCCGGCTCACAATATTCACCAGATGCTTCTCGTCTTCTTCCAGAGGAACAAGCCGGGCCAGTTCCGTGACTGCTCCGGCCATGGCCGTCAACGGCTGACGTATTTCGTGGGCGATGGCGGCGGAGAGCCGGCCCAGGGCCGCCATGCGATCTTGGGTGGCCACTTCCTGTTCCAGCCGGCGTAATTCCGTCAAGTCCTGAAAATTAAATACGTAACCGCTCCGGGACGAATCCCGGGAGCGCAGCGGGGAGACGGAAATGCCCAGGTAACTCTGCTGGCCATCTGGGGTGCGATAGTCAATCTCTTTTCGTACCACCGGCCTTTTATTGGCGCTTTTCATTCCCGGCAGCCAAAAATCGCCGATGATTTCGAGCAACTTCTGCCCCTGCAGATCGGCAAAGCGCCGCCCGAGAATCTCCTCACCCGGGCGATTAAGCAGAATTATTCGCCCTTCCAAATCCGTGGTGAGCAGCCCTCCGCGCATTGAATGAATGATGTCTTCGGTGAAATCCTGCAAGTCCAGCAGTTCTTCGCGTTTCTCCTCAAGCTCGATGCCTTTTCGCCGGAGTGACTGCGCCAGCAGACTCGCAAGATAAGCGACTGCTAGGAAACCGAAGAGATTGCTGAGAAACCATATTCGCAATGCTTCAGCTGTCGGCGCGCTTGCAAAGGTTCGGGGAATTTTCCCTTCGAACGCCAGCCCGGCCATGCCGCCCAGGACGAGAAGGCAGACTCCGGCTGTCACAAAAGCCACGCGCCGCGAAAACAAGATGCTGGCAATGATGATGACCAGCAGGTAGACCGAGATAAAATTGCTTTCCTGCAAACCGCTTGCATAAACCAGCGCCGACACCATGACCACGTCGCTTCCGACCTGTAGCCCGCCGTGCCAGCGCGCCTCAGGAACCCAGCGCAGCAAGATGAGGTGAAGAACGCCAAGGGTGATCGATGCCCACGGCCAGGATGAGCGCAATCATCAACAGGCGTACGCGCGTCAGCCAGTCCAGCCATTCACGCATCGTATGGGTTTGATCCATCGACCAAGCGTACCCCCGCGCCGCTCCCGGCCGTCAATCATCTATTCCGCTTGCAGAAATGTGCCGGGGCAGGAAGAAGTCTTCCTGCCCCGGGGCAACAGCTCACTCTCCGGCGATCCCCGCGATTAGTGCTGGCTCAGCTTGCCGATCAACGAGAACAACGGCAAGTACATGGAAATGACCACGCCGCCCACCACCAAGCCGAGGAAAACGATCATGACCGGCTCCAGGGCTGTCAGCAGGTCCTTTACCGCCGCATCAACTTCCTCTTCATAGAAGTCCGCGATTTTTTGCAGCATTGCATCCATCGCGCCCGTCTGTTCGCCGACCGCAATCATTTGCGTGACCATCCCCGGAAATACCTCGGAATCCTTTAGCGGTTCGGTGAGCGACTTGCCCTCTTCGACCGACTTCCTCACCCTTTGCAAGGACCTTTCCACAACCGCGTTCCCCGATGTTTTTGCTGTGATGTCCAATCCTTCTAGGATCGGCACGCCGCTAGCTATGAGCGTTCCGAGCGTGCGCGTAAACCGCGCCACCGCAATCTTCCGCATGAGGAGACCGAGGATCGGCAACCGAAGGATGGTGGCGTCAATGGCGTACCGCCCCTTCGGAGTGCCGTACCAAACCTTTAGACCGAAAATGCCCGCCCCCATACCCACAAGGATGAGCAGGCCAAAAATGCTGCCGATAAAGTGACTCAAAGCGATCACGATTTTCGTCGGCAGCGGCAGGTCTACACCAAGGCCAGCGAACAAGGTTGCGAAAATGGGTACGACTTTCCACAAGAGCAGGATAATCACGCCCCCGGCCACCGTTAGAACACCGACGGGGTACACCAGTGCGGATTTCACCGCGCGCTGCAACTTGACGTTTTTTTCGATGTACATCGAGAGACGCTGCAGAATGGTATCGAGAATACCGCCCGTTTCGCCCGCTTCCACCATGTTCACGTAGAGGGCGTCGAATACCTTCGGGAACTGGCGCATTGCAGCAGACAGCGTGGCTCCTCCTTCCACGGCGCTGCGCGTGCCAACAAGAACCTTCTGAAAGGTCTTGTTTTCCTGCTGACTCGCGAGAATCTCCAGGCATTGGACGAGGGGCAGACCGGCGTCGATCATCACCGAGAACTGCCGCGTGAAAATGGCTAGTTCCTTGGCGCTGACACCCCCGCCGAAGGTCGGCAAGTTGAATTCCTTGCCCTTCTCGGACATCTTCGTCGGCGTGATTTGTTGCCGCCGCAGCAGGCTCTGAACCTCCGTCTTGCTGGGTGCAGAGATTTCACCGCTCACGGTTCCGCCGGAACGATTCGTTCCGCGATATGTGTAGACCGGCATGTTCTTCCTCCTAAGTCGCTCAAATTCATCGGCCAGGGGCCCTGTAGGCTCCTAAATCCTGCTACTTCTTGCTCGTCACCGGCGTCTTCGAAGTTCCGCCGCCAGCCGGTGAAGATACGTTTCGATTGATCATATCTTGCAGCTCATCCGGGTTCGACGAGCGCGAGATCGCCATATCCAGGGTGACCAATTTGGAGAAATACGCATTTGCCAGCCCCTGGTTAAACGTCTGCATCCCAGTTTGCCCGGTGCCCGTTTGCATCGCCGAGTAGATCTGATGGATCTTATCTTCGCGGATAAGATTGCGGATGGCGGGAGTCGGTATCAGCACCTCCATCACCATGACACGGCCGCGTCCATCGGCTCGCGGCAGGAGAGCCTGACAAAGAATTCCCTCAAGTACCATCGAGAGCTGGGCGCGAATCTGGGGCTGCTGGTGCGCAGGAAACACGTCAATAATACGGTTGATGGTTGACGACGCCGAGTTGGTATGCAAGGTAGCGAAGGTAAGGTGTCCGGTCTCGGCAATTCGAAGCGCCGATTCGATGGTCTCCAGGTCGCGCATCTCACCGATCAGCACCACGTCGGGATCTTCGCGAAGAGCGGCGCGGAGGGAATTCGAAAATGAGTGGGTGTCGGCGTGGACCTCGCGCTGGTTGACGAGGCACTTCTTGTGGTTGTGCAGAAACTCTATGGGGTCCTCGATGGTGATCATGTGTTCTTCGCGCTCGTTGTTGATCTTATCCAGCATCGCCGCGAGCGTCGTGGACTTGCCCGAACCCGTCGGTCCGGTTACCAGCACGAGTCCTCTGGGCTTGTCGCACAACCCCTTGACCACAATCGGCAGACCCAGGGCATCGAAACCCTTGATCTCCCACGGAATGGTTCGAAACACCGCGCCGACCGCCCCGCGTTGATTGAATACGTTTCCGCGGAAGCGCGCCAGGCTTTTCAAACCGAAGGAAAAGTCCAGCTCGAGGTTCTCTTCGAACCGGTGTTTCTGCGCGTCCGTTAAAACGCTATAGGCCAGGGATTTCGTATCGGCTGCAGTCAACGGCGGCATATCCAGGGGCCGCAACCGCCCATGCACCCTGACGCGGGGAGCGCTGTTCGTCGTGACGTGGAGGTCGCTTCCCCCCATTTCGATCATCTTCTTGAGCAATTCGCTCAGTGTAATCCCGGCCATGAGCTCACCCTTTTCTTACAGAACCGTTTCGCGCAATACTTCTTCCATCGTCGTCTGTCCAGCCGCCACTTTGGTCAGCCCGCTGCGCCGCAGCGTCAGCATGCCTTGCTCGATGGCCTTCTTCTTCAGTTCAAGAGCCGAAGCCCCGACTAGAATCAGTTCACGCAGCTCGTCATTGACTTCCATCACTTCGTACAGTCCAGTACGCCCTTTGTAACCGCCTTTGTTGCATACCGAGCAGCCCTTTCCATGATAAATCTTCGTCGTCTTGGCTTCTTCCGGCGAATAGCCTGCATCGATGAGCGCCTGCTGCGGCACATCCAGTTCTTCCTTGCAGTTCGAACAGATACGGCGCACCAGCCGCTGCGCGCAAATGAGGTTCACCGAGGTCGCCACCAGGAACGGTTCAATACCCATGTTCATCAAACGGCTGATCGTCGACGGCGCATCGTTGGTGTGCAATGTGGAGAGCACCAAGTGCCCGGTCAACGCCGCTTTGACCGCGATCTCCGCCGTTTCGAAGTCACGGATTTCGCCGACCAGAATGATGTTCGGGTCCTGCCGGAGAAAGGCGCGCAATGCGGCCGCAAAATTCAGGCCGATCTGCTCCTTCATTTGCACCTGGTTGATTCCCGCCAGCTGGAACTCCACCGGGTCTTCCGCGGTCATGATGTTGGTGTCTACGGTGTTCAGCCTCGCTACCGACGAATACAGCGTGTTTGTTTTCCCCGATCCCGTCGGCCCCGTCACCAGCACCATCCCGTATGGCTTTAAGATGTTGCGCTCGAATTTCTTCAGCGATTCCGACTCGAAACCCAGCTTGGTCATGTCCAGCCGCAGGTTTTCTTTGTCCAGCAACCGCAGCACAATCTTCTCGCCGAACAGCGTCGGCACCGTCGATACGCGAAAGTCGAGTTCCTTCTTCTTTCCGTCCGCCTTGTACTTGATCATGATGCGGCCGTCTTGCGGCAAACGCTTTTCCGCAATGTCTAGCTTGGCCATGATCTTCAAGCGGCTGGTCATGGCGTCCTTCAGCCGCAGCGGCGGCGTCATCACCGTTTGCAACTGGCCGTCAATGCGGAACCGCACACGCAGCTCCAGCTCGTATGGCTCCAGGTGGATATCGCTCGCGCCCCGTTTCACCGAATCCGTCAGTATCAGGTTCACTAGCTTGATGATCGGCGCTTCTTCGGCGGCCTTTTCAAGGCTGGCCGCATCCAGTTCCTGTTCTTCTGCCGCCAGCTCCAACTCCTGGTCTTCGTCGACCAGGTCTTTCATCATCTTGCTGATCTCTTCCGAATTCGACTCCGAGCCGCCGTAGAATCTCGTTATCGCTTCGCCGATGGCCGACTCGGATGCCACCACCGGCTCCACGTTGAACCCCGTCATGAACTTGATGTCGTCCATGGCGAACACGTTCGTGGGATCGGTCATCGCGATGGTCAGCACCGACCCGACGCGCGAAAGCGGGATCACCTGGTACCGCAGAGCGGTGTCCTGCGGAATCAATTTAATGACCGTGGGGTCTATCTCGTAATATTTCAGGTTTATCGAGGGAACGCCGTACTGCCGGGAGAGCACGCCGGTAATATCATCGTCCGTGATGAACCCCATCTTCGTCAGGCAGCTCCCGAGCTTGCCTCCATTGGAGCGTTGAAACTCCAACGCCTTCTGGAGCTGGTCCTGCGTGATAAGGCTTTCTTTGACTAAAATCTCGCCCAGGCGGACGGACATCCGGAGCACTCCATGCCGATTGGCACCTAGCGCCAACCTTAACAAATGGCGCCCCGAAAGGGGGGCGGAAATTCCGGCATAGTTCTGAAATGGCTAATACCTGTACGCCTGGACAGGTTAAGATTGCCTAGGACAGGTGCCTTTCTTGACTTGCTTCCGTGCCCCGATTATTTTGCGTGGGAGACGAACTCGCTCTCTCGTATGCTACAACTCAAGGATTGCCGCGTAATGCTGACAAAATTTGTCCGCACAGCAACTAGTTCGCATCCATCACCGCCACCATGCTCGGGATGTCCGCTGATTATCTTTCCTCCAGTAAAGGCGGTAGCGGCGCCATGAGCCGTCTCGATTCCAAACAACGATGGAGCCTTGCCATCGGCGGCCTGCTTCTTACTCTCCTTCTGGCCGCCGTCTTTACGTTTGGCTCCCTCAAGATTCCCTTCGAGCCGGAGAGTTGGCGCGCTCTTATCGCTCTTTATGCAGTCTCCAGCTTCATCACCGCCGCGTTGCTCGTTTTCGGACTGATTCTTGCCCGCACCATCCTTCGCCTCTGGGCCGAGCGCAGCCGCGAGCAGCTCGGCGCGCGCTTCAAAACAAAAATGGTCGTGGGAGCCATGGCAATCTCCCTCCTTCCGATCATTTTCATGTTCATCGTCAGCTATTCCCTGATTAATCGCACCTTGCAGCGCTGGTTTCCCCGCCCGCTCGAAATCGCTTCGGAAGAAACCCAGAAGCTCCTCAACGATATCGGCCGCTCGCAGCTTCCCCGGCTCCGCTCCTTGGCTCTGCTGGCTCAGTCAGACGCCGCACGTCCCGATGCCGAGTTGCTCCAACGGGTTTTCGAGCGCGGCGCCGATGCCCTCTGGTTTCTCGATAAAGACGGAAATCCCCTTCGCGGCGGCGTCATCTGCGATCCGCCGCCCGAAGATCGTCGCGGCGCGATCTGTGCCCAGCCAGGCGTCTTCGGCAAATTCCTTCGTGCGCTCCCCACCGGCGTCGAAGTCTGGGGCGCCAACGACAAAAACTATTTTGTCCTGCGCATGCCCATTTTTCGCGGCGGGCAGACCGCCGGCTTTGCCGTTGTCGGGTATCGTGGCAGTCCCAATTTCCTCTCCCGGCTCACCATGATTCAGTCCCAAACCTTAGAGTACAACCAGGGAAAACAGGATCTCCACGCCCTCAAGCGCCAGATGCTTCTGATCCTTCTTCTCTTCACCGTGCTCCTGTTCTCCTCCGTCATGTGGGTTGCGCTCTTCCTCGCCAAGCAAGTGACCATTCCGATTCAGGCGCTGGCCGAAGGAACACGTGAAGTCTCCGCCGGAAACTTCGACTATCAAGTTCCGGAGCAAACCCACGATGAACTGGGGGTCTTCGTCCGCTCCTTCAACGCCATGACCACCCAGTTGCGCGACAATCGTTCGCAGATCGATCAGTTCACCCGCAACCTTCAGCAAGCCGTTCAGGAGCTTGAGCGCCGCCGCCAGCTCATGGAGACCGTCCTCGAGAATATCCCCACCGGTGTTATTTCTCTTGACGCCACCGGAACTCTTCTTCGCGCCAACCATGCTGTCACCCGCATGTTTGGTGCCGGCGCCGGCGAAGTCCTCTCCGTCGAGGCGCTGCTCGGGGCCGATGCAGCCCGCACCATTCAGCAGCTCATGCGCCGCTCCCTGCGCATGGGCGTTGTCTCGCGCGAACTGGAAACCGTCGTGTCCGGAAGGGTCTTGCATCTCGCCGTAACCGTCAGCTCTCTCGGTCCCAGACGCGCTAACTCCGGATACGTTCTCGTTCTCGATGACCTCACCGAGATGCTGCGTGCCCAAAAGTCCGCCGCGTGGCAGGAAGTTGCGCGGCGCATTGCCCACGAAATAAAGAACCCCTTGACCCCCATTCAGCTTTCTTCGCAGCGCCTCTCCCGCTTCCTCGAGCGCCGCGGGACCTCCGAAGCTCCTCTTCTGAATGATCCCGAGCTCACAAATCTTGCCCAGGAATGCTCTCGCCTCATCGAACGCGAAGTCTCGACTCTTGCCGCCCTGGTCAACGAATTCTCTCAGTTCGTTCGCTTCCCCGCCGCCAAGCTAACGCCCACAAATGCCAACACCCTCGTCCTCGAAGCCCTCGAAGTATTTTCCGGACGCCTCGATGGCATTACCGTCAAGACCTCCTTGGCAGAAAATCTTCCCTCTGTTCGCGCCGATGGCGGCCTGCTGCGCAGCGTTGTCGTCAACCTCATCGACAATGCCGCCGAGGCCCTTGAGAACTCCTCTTTCCGGGAAATTGTCGTCACCACCCGCGCCCATACCGACGCCGATACCGTTGAGATTTGCGTCTCCGACACCGGTCACGGCATTTCTCCCCAAGACAAGGACCGGCTCTTCCTCCCGCACTTCTCCACACGAGACCGCGGCACCGGCTTGGGTTTGGCTATCGCCGCCCGCATCATCGCCGAGCACGGTGGCAGCATTCACGTCGAAGATAATTTCCCCGTCGGCTCCCGTTTCATCCTCGAGCTGCCCGCCGCGGAACTTGCCGCAACCGCCGCGACCGATCAGAACGGGACGGAATCCGCTCGATGACCCCCAGACCCCATCTCCTTGTCGTCGACGATGAGGCCGGCATCCGCGAATCTCTCTCCTCCATTCTCCGCGACGAGGGCTATCACGTCGAAGCTGTTTCCTCCGCCGAGGAGGCTCTCGAGCGCGCCGCCGGCGGCGACCTCGAGGTCATTCTGCTCGATGTCTGGCTCCCGGGAATCGACGGCCTGGAAGCCCTCAGCCGTCTTCATGCCATTCCTCGCGCGCCCGCCGTGATTATGATTTCCGGGCACGGCACCATTGAAACCGCCGTGCGTGCTACGAAACTCGGCGCTTTCGATTTCCTCGAAAAACCTCTCTCGCTCGAAAGAGTCGTTGTTCTGGTGCGCAACGCGGTGCAGCAGCGCCGCCTGGAAGAGGAAAACCAGCTCCTTCGCAGCGAGTTGGGCCAGCGCTACCAGGTCATCGGCAACAGCGTCCCCATGAAGGCCCTGCGCCAGCAGATCGCCGTGACCGCTCCCAGCAACGGCCGCGTTCTCATCTATGGGGAAAGCGGTACCGGCAAGGAGCTTGTTGCACACGCCCTGCATGCCGCAAGTCTGCGGGGCAAGGGTTCTTTTGTCGAAGTCAACTGCGCTGCTATTCCGGAAGAATTGATTGAATCCGAGTTATTCGGCCACATCAAAGGCAGCTTTACCGGCGCTACGGAGGATAAAGTCGGAAAATTTCAGAAGGCCGACGGTGGCACTCTCTTCCTCGACGAAATCGGGGACATGAGCCTGCGCACGCAATCGAAAGTCTTGCGCGTCCTCGAAGAGCAGCGCTTCGAACCGGTCGGCTCCAACCAAACCATGACCGTCGATGCCCGTGTCATCGCCGCCACCAACAAGAATCTCGAACAGGAAATCGCCCGCGGCGCCTTTCGCCAGGACCTCTTCTACCGCCTGAATGTCATTCCCTTCTTCGTGCCTTCCTTGCGCGAGCGCAAGGAAGACATCCCCACTCTGTCGCGCCACTTCCTGAATGAATTCAGCGCCGCCTACGGAAAGAAAACGCGCGAATTGAGCGACACCGCCATGGAGGTCCTGCTCCGCTATCCCTGGCCCGGAAATGTCCGCGAACTGCGCAATCTCGTCGAGCGCCTCGTCATCGTCTGCCCGCAAGCTCGCATCGAGCCGCATCACTTGCCTCCCGAGCTTTTCCGCGGCGTCGCCGAAAGTCCGCACCACCCCTATTCCACTCTGCATGAGGCCCGCAGCGCCTACGAACGCGAATTCATCTTGCGAAAATTGCAGGAGCACCGCTGGAATATGACCCAGACTGCTGCTTCCCTGGGCCTCGAGCGCAGCCACCTCTACCGCAAAATGAAATCCCTCGGCATCGCCGCCCCGGACTAGCGCGCTGGTTGTTTTGAGGACAGTCGCGTTTAATCGACGGCGTTGGTCCGACGTTAGGCGGAGTCGAGCTTATTGTTAATACTGACGAACTCGCTCGAGTCACGCATGGAGTTCGAAGTTCAAGCTTCATAGCCTGCGCACGGCTAGTTCTCGAACTCGCTCTCTCCCTTTCCCTGCGCATCTCCCAATGCTTCGAGTTGCGCATGCCAATCCAATTCTCGGACGCGCCGCGGATCTTCACGCCAGCCGGGAACTACTTTCACGAATAATCCGAGAAATACTTTCGCGCCCAGCAACTCCTCCAATTCCTTCCTCGCTTCGGTCCCAATCTTTTTCAGCATTTCGCCTTTGTGGCCGATCAGGATTTTTTTTTGTGTGTCGCGCTCGACGTGCATGGTCGCTTGGATGCGCACCAGCCTGGACGTTTCCTCGTACTTTTCCACCATCACGGCAAGCGCGTACGGCAGCTCGTGGTACATCGCTTTGATCGCTTTTTCGCGTACGATCTCCGCCGCCAGAAAGCGTTCCGGCTGGTCGGTCACCTGATCTTCCGGAAAGTGCGGCTCTCCTTCCGGCAACGCGCGCAGAATTTCTTCCACCAGCTCCTCGCAGCCATTTCCCTTCAAGGCTGAAATCGGAACGATCGCAGCAAACTCAAACGCTTTCTGATAAGCGTCAATCAGGGGCAGCAGCTTGGGCTTTGGCAGGCCATCGATCTTGTTGACCGCGAGAATGGTTTTCCCCTGAAACCGCTGGGCTTTTTCAAGCAACATTTGATCCGCGTGCCGCTGTGTGCTGCTGGCGTCCACCACCAGCAACAATAGTTCGATTCCTTCCACTGCCGCGGCCACTTCATGCATCATCTGCCGCCCCAGCGCCGAATCCGGGTCATGCAGCCCCGGCGTATCCACGAAAACAATTTGCCCCTCCGGCCGCGTCACGATTCCTTGAATCCGGTTTCTCGTCGTTTGCGGCTTCGACGTCACAATGGCCACTTTCTGCCCCACAAACCGGTTCAACAGTGTTGATTTCCCCGCATTCGGCCGCCCCAGGATGGCCACGAAACCTGATTTATGCACTTTCCCCATTCTTCCTCATGTCAACATTCGAAATTCTGCCCGCGGAAAAGATTGCCGCCACCCGTTAACGTGCTTCCTGCTTGAAGGCATGTTCTTGCTGATTGTACAACGACGGTGAAAATTCTAAGTCGTGGTGGCCGGCGCGGCTTTTTGTTTCTTAATCCTCAGCCGCAACACTTTTCGCTGGTTAGCTTCGAGGACCTGGAAGCGGTACCCCTGCAGGTCCACTTTATCCCCCGGGGCCGGCACTTTTCCGGACACGTGACTTAACAATCCCGCAACCGTCGTGACCGCCTCGTCTGCGCTTTCGCCAAAATGCACTCCTAACAGTTCTTCGACATCGCGGATGGCCATGCTTCCGCGCATGACCAGCCCTCCGTCCGGCTCGCGCACAACATCGGGCGCAGGCGGCTTCCCGTCGTTTCCTTTCTCTCCCACGATCTCCTCAACGAGATCTTCGACCGTGGCTATTCCGGCCACCAATCCATGCTCATCGATGATCACCGCCAGTGGCTGGCCTTTCTGCCTCATTTCCCTGAGCAACTCGGACCCCACCTTCGTCTCCGGCACAAAAAGCACCGGGCGGACAAGTTCTCGAACCTTGCGCCTCGGCAAGTCCTGATCCGCGATGTGCAAAAGGTCCTGCGCGTTGACAACGCCAAAAATATCATCCGGCGAATTCTCGTAGACTGGCATCTTCGAGAAATGCTTCTCGATGAACTTCGCATGCAGCTCTTCCAGCGTGGCGTCCGCCTGCATGGCTACAATATCGGGGCGCGGCGTCATAACTTCACGCACTCGCTTGTCGCTGAATTCCACCACCTGCTCGATGAGGTCGGCCTGGCTCGGTTCGATGATGCCTTGCTCTTCGGCCGCTTCGACGAGCGCTTCGATTCCCTCTTCCGTCCGCTGCTCTTCTGTTTTCTCCGACTCCTGTTCGGAAATGCGCGCCAGCGATTCCGCACCTTCCAGGAACACCCGGACGGGCCACACCAGCCACATCGCCGCGCGAATCAGGGGCAGCAACGGGATCAGCCAGCGGCCCGTGGTGCGGTACAGCAGCATGTCCGGAACGAAATGCATGAGGATGACTACTTCGAGGCTCAAGAACACGCAGAATTCGACGAAGGACTCCCACGTGCCCGGAACGAAATACACCACGCCGCGCGTGGTCTCCAGCACAAGAAACGCCAGCCAGAAATGCCCCAGGATGCGAAACGTCCGTCCGCCGCTGCGCCGCTTGATCCGCAGCTTGGGCTCGATTTCCGCTTCGAAGATCTCCAGATGCTCGTGGATGCGCCCGGTGTTCATCCGGCCGAGCTCGCGATAAATCAATGTGATGTAGGAAAAAACCGGCAGCCCGATGGCGAGAAGAACCACGCCCAGAACGTATGCCCAGCTGTACATACTTACGCCAATCCGAGCCGCCGCCGCAGTCTTTTCTCGATTCGGCTCATTTGCCCGTGATCTGTTTCGTGGTCATAGCCTAGCAGATGCAAGACCCCATGAAGGATTAGCACGCGCAATTCGCCGCCCAAGCTTCGCCCGTTTTTCTTCGCGTAACGCCGGGCCGTTTCCGGCGCAATGGCAATATCCCCCAAATATCGTGCCGGTGAACTCCTCGCTCTTCTTTGCTTCTCCGTGTCCTGTGTGCCCTCTGCAATCTCCGTGTGAGACCTTGTTCTCTTGCCCGCAGCCTTCGCGCCCACCGCGCCTGCGTGCTTATTCTTTCTCTTTTCTCGCCACTCGCTTGCCCTCAGCGAAGTCGAAGGGTCACTCGCCGCTCGCCACAACTTTCCCGCGGGAAACGACAGCACGTCGGTGGGGCCTTTCTTCTTGCGAAACGCCTCGTTCATTCGCGCCATCTCTGCGTCGCTCACCAGGCAAATCGTGACGTCGTTCCCTGCGAGCTCCAACTCCTTGCGCACGCGGCGCAGGAATGCATCGAGTGGCCCCCGTGCCACGCGTACTTTCCGCTGGCGGTTTAGAATCATCCTTTCTGAAGTTCTTTGGTTTGCCCGATCGAGGATTCCCGGCCTTGAATTCCGGCTTTCCCATTTCCCGGATTCCCGGCGCGCGCAGGATTGGCCACGTCATATTCCTCATAGGCGCGGATGATCTGTTGCACCAAATTGTGCCGCACCACATCTTTTTCCCCGAACTGCACGACCCCGATGCCTTCAATCTTGCCGCATACTTCTAGCGCCTCGATCAATCCCGACTTTTTCCCTGGAGGCAAATCGATCTGCGTGGTGTCGCCGGTGATCACCGCCTTGGAGTTGAAGCCCAGCCGCGTGAGAAACATCTTCATCTGCTCGCTGGTCGTATTTTGTGCCTCGTCCAGAATCACAAACGAATCGTTCAGCGTGCGCCCGCGCATGAACGCCAGCGGCGCCACCTCGATGATGCCCTTCTCCAGAAACCGTTCCAGCTTGTCCGCGTCCAGCATGTCATAGAGCGCGTCGTACAGAGGCCGCATGTACGGATCGATTTTCTGCTGCAGCGTGCCGGGCAGAAATCCCAGACGTTCTCCCGCTTCGACCGCGGGACGCGCGAGAATGATGCGGTTGACCTGCTTGGTGAGAAGCGCGCTGACCGCCATAGCCACGGCGATGTAGGTTTTCCCCGTGCCGCCCGGCCCAATGCCGAACATCATGTCGTGCTTCTCGATCTCTTCCATGTAGCGCCGCTGGCTGGCGTTCTTCGGTGTGACTTGCTTCTTGCCGAACGCCCGCGCGCGAGCCGGTTCGAACATTCCGCGCGGGGATTCGTGCGGCTCTTCCGTGGCCACGCGCATCAGCGACTTCACTTCGGCGCTCGAGAGCTCCCGCCCGTGCCGCGTGAGGTGATTGTATTCCTCGAGGATTTTCACCGCCTGCTCAACGCCGTCTTGCTCGCCCTCGATGATCAGCCGCGTATCATGCAAATGCGTGCGCACGTGCAGGGCGTCTTCGAGCAGGCGCACATTTTCATCCAGCGTGCCGAACAAGGGTTCAATTTTTCCGGAAATGTGAACGCTACGTCTCATCCAAGTGGATGGTCTTCCTGGTACAGGAGCCGGATGCCCGATGGAATTCCTCCTCGAAACAAGAGACCGCCGAGCGGCCTACTCAGGGAGAAACTTCCTCCACCCTAACCCACGTACGCGCCGGGGTCAAGTTACGGGCTCGTTACAGTAACCCATTCCGGCAAGTTCTTCTGCGTATCTCGACATTTGATTCTGTCCACGACGCGCTGCTCTTTCAATCTGCGGGAGCGGCGCGAGTTTTCGCCCAACGGCGGACGGCCTCGACTTCTTCGGCGCGGGTCACGCTGAGCGGCTGCGTCGAGCGAATTTCGGCCAGAAGGATGTCAGTCGTTAGCTGCTGCTTCTGCGCGAACGCGGTGTAGAGTCCCGCGACAATCACCTGCTCGATTTCCGCGCCGGAAAACCCCTCGCAACCGGCCGCCAGCTTTTGCAGATCAAAGCCGGCTACATCGCGCCCGCGCTTCTTCAGATGAAGCGCAAATAGCGCGGCGCGAGTTTCCGCGTCCGGCAGATCCACGAAGAAGATTTCATCGAAGCGGCCTTTGCGCAGCATCTCCGGCGGCAGGACCATGATGTTATTCGAAGTTGCAGCCAAAAAGACGCCGCTCTCGCGGTCTTGCATCCAGGTGAGCAGCGTGGCCAGAAGGCGCTGCGACAATCCTGCGTCAGCATCGCCGCTGGAGCCGGCGGAAGCAAAAGCTTTTTCGATCTCGTCAATCCACAGCACCAGCGGCGCGAGCTTCTGCGCCAACTCCAGCGCTTTGTGCAGCCTTTTTTCGCTTTCGCCGACAAATTTGTCGTAGAGGGCGCCAGCGTCCAAACGCGCCAGCTCGAAGCCCCACTCGCCCGCCACGGCGCGCGCCGCCAGGCTCTTTCCGCAGCCCTGAACACCGGTGATGAGCACGCCTTTCGGCGGGACTAAGCCGAATCGCTGTCCTTCGGGAGTGAGCGCGCTCTTGCGCTTGGCGATCCACTCGCGCAGGCGTTTCAGTCCAGCGATGTCGCCAAACGAGGCGTCCCTGCGAATGGTTTCGATCAGGCCGTCGGTGCGCAGAGCTTGCCGCTTGGCGTCCAAGACTGCATCGAGAAGGCCAGCATCGGCGCGGCCTCGCCCGAGGATACACATGCGCAGCGTGCGCATGGCTTCTTCTTCGGCAAGGCCGACGAGGTTTTGTGCGACCTGACAAATGCCTGGGACATCCAGGGCCACTGGAATGTGTTGATCGCGATTGAGGTCCGCGAGGATGCTCTTCACGCCGGGGAGTAAATCCTCAGCGGCGGGCAGCCCCAAGGAAAACGGCGCGGCATCGGCCGCGAGCTCGGGGGGCAATTGCATGGAGGCCGCGGAAATCACAATCGACCTGCGGACCACGCGGAATTTTTCGGCGAGGTCGCGCAAGCGCCGGCAGATGCGGTCGTTGTCGCAGTAGCGCGCGAAATCTTTCAACAGAAAAATGGCGTCGCCTTGTATAAGGGCGATGTTCGCAAGGGCCTGCTCGGTCAGCTCCGTGTTGTAGATGGGCGCGCCGTGAAATTTTGCCAGACCGGTGGTTACGCTCCATTCATAGAGCGGAACGCCGAGCTCGGTGGCTACGTCGAAGAGCATCTGCTCGAAGCGCTCCTCCTCCGGCGTCTCGACGGTGATGATGGGATGGCGCGAATTGACGAGCAGTCGCAGCTCATCGTGCTTCTTGTTGGCAATGGCTGCTGAGATCATATAGGTCCTGCGAGGTACCTCTGCCGGGCCGATATTACGCTGGAAGAGTGATCGGTGGCCCGTGACCCGCGAACTGTCGCCCGTACCCTAGCACAGACTGAAGTCTGTGCGACCATAGGCGAAGAGAGACGCGTCGCCGCTATGGTCGTGGGGACGGATTGCCTAAGCGGTGATAAAGAGATCGCTCCCGATGGTCGCTCCTTTCGCCAAGACCGCTCGGGGCAAGCGGGACAGAAATCCTTATTCCGATTTCTGGTACCCCCCTCCCCCCGGTTTTTTTGTAAGTGTTCATTCCAAAGGACTTTAAGTCTCGTATAATCACACACTTTTGCAAGTGCGGATTCTAAAGAACTTATGGCTTTAAGTCCTGTTCTTTTGGGAGTGCGCATTCTTTGCGCAAACAGGGCGCGACGGCGCAGAGTTTTAGAGGAGTTATGGGCGCCTTTTGGGGAAGTGTTCATTCTAAAGAAGATAGCGGCGAGGGACGAGTGGAGAGTGGCGAGGGACAGGAGACAACCGCACCCCACCCCCTATGTTTTTCACAAAGATGTGATTCGACAGGAGTTAGGTGTGGGGGGTCTGCAAAAGATGTGATTCTATGGGAGTTAGCGGCCGCGGTAGGGGTGGAGAGGCGAGCTGAGGAGCAATTCATGGGCCATTTTATAGCAATGTGGTTAAGACTGTCAAGGGTTAATGGAGCCGGGGCCGTACATAGTAGTGAATCGTTTGGGCACATTGCGCCGGTGGAATGCGTCACCCGCTTTCACTGAGGCGCTCCGATAGGCTCTGAAAATCAAAGCGATGGCGGCGATCTTGCGCGCCAGGGTCAGACGCGCCATCGGTGGTTTCATCCCTTTGGAAACTAGAGCCGCGTAGAACTCCTGGAAAGGCCCAGTGACAGCTGCGGCCCGAATGGCCGCGCCCTTGAAGATATTTTTCAGATCGTGGTTATGATTTTTGTTGAGCCCTCGGATGGCTACGACTTTCTTGGAACGTTTGAGCTGGCCATGCACAATGCGGTATTCCCCACTGTTGCGGGTCTCTAAGGCCAGGCCGCTGTAGCTCCACAGTTGTCGCTTGGTGCGGAACCGGTGTGGCGTCTGCATGAGGGCAAGCCAGAGGACCGCTCGAATCGGACCGATCGATGGGATCTGACGCAGCAATTTCGTTGCCCAGGGAAAACAATCAACCTACGAGGCGCCCGCCGGCTTTGCGAGCTCTTGTTTCAAGCGGATTCGGAAAGAGCGCTTCTCGGGCGTGATCACAATCTGGTTTTCGCGCGCCAGCCACCCAATTGCCCAGTCGAAGGTGGGTTCCTTCTGCCGGACGCAGGAGTTAGCCCGAAGCAGTGCCCAAGAAAATAACAGGCATAAAGAGGCCACGTACCAGACTCAGTAAGAATCGGGGTGAGGGGCCGGGGCACGTGATGCGCTCGGCACATCGGAAACCCGCCCAATGCCTCATTTTGAAAACCAGTCCACGGTTTAGCAGGGCTTGCTGGCACGCCGGATCAGAAAATCTCCGTCAGAAGGCGACCGGGTGTACAATGCCGCCCGGTCCGGATTCCAGCACGGAACGCTAGTTCAGACGCGGGGCAAGAACTGGCTGGGAAGCCCATGGTTTCGTCCGGTTGCATTCAAGCTTCATCCTTCAAGGCCTCAGATTTCGGCCTGGACGATCTCGTGAAGCTGGGGCTCCTTGTTCGAGAGGAACAATTCTCGTCGTTTCGCCATAAATTCAAATAAATGGCAAAGATCGTTGGGGAAATGTCGCTAGAGGGATTCTCTCCAGGCGAGCGAGGTGAAAGCTGAGCGTGACGGTTGGTTCTACGCGACTGGCGGCGTAGGAAGGGCTCCATTCGTTCTTGCCCCGGGAATATGCTGAGAGAATCGGCGATGGAGGAAATAGGCATGGTTCTTGCAACGGACAAACACTATACGGCCCGAATCCTCGAGCGGCAGGATCTATCGGAAGACTTATGGCTGATCCGCGTGGACCCAGGAGGGCCATTCCAGTTTAAAGCCGGACAATACGCCACGCTGGGCGTAGATCACGCGGACAAGCGTATCGAGCGGGCGTATTCGATTGTGTCGTCACCGTACGAGAAAGAACTCGAGTTTTTCATCGAGCTGGTGCCGCAGGGCGCGTTAACTCCGCATCTCTACAAGCTTCAAATCGGCGACACGATGCTGTGCCGCAAGATCTCGAAAGGCCGCTTCACGCTAGATTTGAAGAGTGGACGCACGAATCACCTCCTGCTAGCCACCGTCACCGGCATCGCCCCGTTTGTCAGCTACGCGCGCACCTTATACCGCGACTGGAAATCAGGCAACAATCCCATGCCGGGCAACCATAAGCTCTATTGCTTACAAGGCGGCAGCCGCTCCTGGGAATTCGGCTATCGCGAAGAGTTGGAGCGCATCGCCGCCGAAGTACCCTGGTTCAAATATGTCGCCACCATCAGCCGCCCCTGGGAAGACCCCTCCTGGAAAGGCGAGACTGGCCGCGTCGATGATCTCGTCCGAACGTACACCGCAGAGTGGGGACTCAAGCCTGCGGAAACAACGGGCTATCTCTGCGGCCATCCGAGTATGTGCGAAAACGGCCAAGGCATTCTCACGCGCGCCGGCTGGCAGAAGGGCTCCATGTTCGAAGAAGTTTATTTTATTCCGGGCAAAGAAGCAGGGGCTGAGTAGCGCGCCCAAATCCGCCTCACGGCTTTTCTATGGAGCTTGGCGGGATTCAAGAAAGATTTGCGTTCTGTGCGAGCTGAAAAAACCCTTGAGATGTGACGAAGCTGGGGTGAGGGCTGTTCCGCCGTTTCCGTTGACCGGTGGGCACCAGAAAGGCTCCGTGAAAAGGCAACCCGGTGTACAATACCGCCCGGTCAGTCTTCCAAAAACGTAAATCGCGGCTAAGTTCTAAAGTATCGGAGGAAGGTTCATGATTGTCGGTGTTCCCCGAGAAAGCTTTCCGGGGGAGCGGCGCGTGGCGCTGGTGCCCGCGGTGGTCCCCAATCTGGCGAAGGCCGGTCTGGAAGTTGTGGTCGAGGCGGGCTCGGGAGTGGAGGCCGGTTATCCGGATGCCGAGTACGCCGCGAAGGGCGCGAAGATCGTTCCGCAGCGCGCTGAAGTTTTCCGCACGGCGGATATCATCGTGCAGGTGTTGTGCTACGGCTCCAACGACAAGACCGGCAAGGCCGACCTTCCTTTTTTCCATCGCGATCAATTGCTCATCGGATTTTTGCGGCCGCTGGGCTCGGCGGAAACCATCACAGAGATCGCCAACAAAGGCGTAACCGCTTTTTCCGTCGAGTTGATGCCGCGCACCACGCGCGCGCAGAGCATGGACGCGCTCTCCTCCATGGCCACGATCTCCGGATACAAAGCGGTGTTGATTGCTTCGGACACACTGCCGAAGTTTTTCCCGATGCTTACCACAGCGGCGGGCACCATAACACCCGCCCGCGTGCTGATCATCGGCTGCGGCGTAGCTGGACTGCAGGCCATCGCCACGGCACGCAGATTGGGCGCGGTGGTTTCCGCGTACGATTTGCGTCCGGCGGTGAAAGAACAGGTGCAGAGCCTTGGAGGGCGATTCGTCGAGCTGCCCATTGAAGCCAAGGACGCGCAAGATGCGCGTGGCTACGCGACAGCGCAAGACGAAGATTTTTACAGACGCCAGCGCGAACTCCTCGGAAAAGTGATCGCGGAAAGCGACGCGGTGATTACCGCGGCGGTGATCCCGGGAAAGAAGTCTCCGGTGCTGGTGACCAAAGAAATGGTCGCGGGCATGGCGCCGGGTTCGGTGATTGTCGATCTCGCTTCCGAGCGTGGCGGCAACTGCGAGCTGACCCGCGGTGGAGAAAAAATCGTCGAGCACGGCGTGACCATCATCGGCTGGTACAACCTGGCCAGCACCGTTCCATATCACGCCAGCCAGATGTACGCGCGCAACCTCACCGCGTTTCTCCTTCATCTCGTCAAAGACGGAAAACTGCAACTCAACACCAGCGACGAAATCATCCGCGAGACCTTGTTGACGCAGGGGGGAGAAGTGGTGAATGCCAGACTGCGCGAATTTTTTTCGCTGCCGGCTTTAGTGACCAAGGAGGGCGCATAGAAATGAAACTGGACCTGCTTCCCAGTCTGTACGTGTTCATGCTGGCGGCCTTTATCGGGTTCGAAGTCATCCGGCGGGTTTCCCCGCTGCTCCACACACCACTGATGTCGCTCACCAACGCCCTGGATGCTATCGCGGTGGTCGGAGCCATCATCCTGGCCGGTGAACACAGGAGCAATCTCGCTGCCGTGCTCGGCACGCTCGCGATCGTCGCAGCCACGAGTAACGCAGTGGGCGGATTTATTATCACAGACCGCATGCTCAAGATGTTCAAATCCAGCAGCTCCAAAAAACCATGACCAACGTGCTCGGCAGCGAAAACATCATCGAGATCGCCTATTTCATCGCAACCGCACTCTTCATCCTAGCGCTCAAATGGTTGAGCTCGCCGGTTACGGCTCGGCGTGGCGTTCGGGCAGGCGAGGTGGGCATGCTGCTGGCCGTCGTGGGGACCGTGTTCCACCACGGCATCGTGGACTACAAGTTGATCGCCATCGGGCTAGTGCTGGGCTGCATCATCGGCGTGCCGCTCGGCAAAGTGCAGATGACGGCGGTCCCACAGCGGACTGCGCTTAGCCATGCTTTCGGCGCGCTGTGCGTCACGCTGGTGGGCACATCGGAGTTTTATCTCCGCGCCCCTAATATTCCTCCCTTCATGATGGCCGTGCTTTCCATGGAAGTGATTCTCGGTTCGCTGACCTTCACCGGCAGCTTGATGGCCGCGGGCAAGCTGCAGGAAATTCTGCCGCAGCGGCCCATCACCTATAAAGGACAGAATTTCGTCAACCTGGGACTTCTGGGTCTAGCTGTCGCCATTGCCGTTATTCTGGTCCTGCACCCCGAACAGATGAGACTGTTTCCCGCGATGATTGTTATCCCGCTGGTCTTCGGCGTGATGCTGGTCATTCCCATCGGCGGCGCGGACATGCCTACGGTCATTTCGTTGTTGAACTCTTATGCAGGGCTTTCCGCCGCGGCTATGGGCTTTGTGTTGAACAGTAAGCTGCTGATCATTGCTGGCGCCCTCGATGGCTCCTCCGGTTTTATCCTGTCGGTGATCATGTCCAAGGCCATGAACCGCTCGTTCACGAACGTTCTCTTCGGCGGGTTTGGGCAAATTCAGGCCAGCGCCGCAGGGGTGAAAGAGGCGCCGCCGGTGCGCAGCGCTACACCCGAGGAGGCCGCGGGAATCCTTGCGGCAGCCAGCAAGGTGGTTATCGTTCCGGGATATGGTATGGCAGTTGCACAAGCGCAGCACAAAGTGCGCGAGATGTACGACGCGCTGACCAAACGCGGCGTGGAGGTGACATTCGGCATTCACCCGGTCGCCGGCCGCATGCCCGGCCACATGAACGTGCTACTCGCCGAAGCCGACATCCCCTACGACAAGCTCCTAGAGATGGACCTAATCAACGGCGACCTCCCGCAAACGGATGTGGCCCTGGTGATCGGCGCCAACGACGTGACTAATCCTGCTGCGCGCACTGATGCGGGAAGCCCCATTTACGGCATGCCGATTCTGGATGTGGACAAGGCCCGCACCGTAATGGTCATCAAGCGCAGCATGGCCGCGGGGTTCGCGGGTATCGACAATCCGCTGTACTACTTAGATAAGACGCTGATGCTGTTCGGCGACGCAAAAAGCTTTGTCGGCTCGATCGTGCGTGAGCTTGGGGGCAGCCAGGCTTAGTCTAAGCTGAGATTTAAGATTTCGTGATAGAATGCGCGCCTTGAGCCACGAACAAAGAGCGACGATCCAAACGTCGCAGCC
>WNFH01000449.1_pt1 | contig 26188 bp, 25 predicted proteins | sample 5400411 | NCBI WGS metagenome assembly WNFH01 (sample SAMN13153347, study PRJNA577476) | soil metagenome | isolation source: 200 cm saprolite under Douglas fir tree site 2 hole 3 | place: USA:California | collected 2015-04-18 | reverse complement strand
TCATGGCAGAAAACGTGGCCTGGATTCACGATCATGCGGCAGGAAGTCATCCCAGGATGATCGTGTGGGCGCATGACGTTCATATTGCCAATAATCCATCCTACTATACAGGATACGCTCCAAAGGGGACAGAGAACCTGGGTGGTTTCCTGCGCACGTGGTACAAGCAGAGCTATCTGCCCATCGCTACAAGCCTCTACCAGGGAACCTTCAACACGTATCAAGGTATCCGTGTCACGACCGATACAGCCGGCAAGGCAGGAGAGGACACATACAACTACACGCTGGGGAATGTGGGCATACCTATTTATATGCTGGATCTACGTAAGACGCTGCCGGGACCGGTGACCGATTGGGCAAACGGGCCGTATATTTTCCTCCTGTATGGTCTTGGCGGAGAGGATCTTTCGATTCCTGGCCCGCTGAAACAATGGTTTGATGTCATTATTCAGATAGAGCACACAACAGCATCCCATAGGCTTTAGAAAGCACGATTGCAAAGGGGGTGGGTCTTGCATGAACTTGACCATGAAGAAGCTTTTGAAGCTGAATTTGAGATCACGGACCTCGATCCACACAAGCAGCGCAGCCGGACCGTAAACCGGTGGGTACATGGTCAACGTCTCTCGTTGCGGACACGCCTGTGGATGGCTCTTTCCACGATCCTGGGTATCGCTCTTTTTTCCTTGCTGCTGGTGAGTACATTGCCCTTGACAGGAGCTTCCCAGCCCGGAAAAGCCTCCCCGGGACAAAGCTTCACTCCAGCAACTCAAGCCCGCCCCAGCATGTGCAGGTGTTGATTGTTCAAAAAGTCATCTACATGCTAGACCAGGATGGAGTGGTGAGCGCTCTGTGGACGCGGCATAAGTATGTTTACCTGCTCTGGCAACATAGTGTTGCCCCGTCTTCTAAGTTGTTAAGAGTGGATCACGATGTGGTGTATCTTGCTTCTCCCGATGGGAGTATAGTAGGACTACGAGCCAGCGATGGTGCTTTTCTCTGGAGCAAGCGAGGAAGTTGATAGGCTTACACTGTCCCACACGGTTTTGGGTGTACAATAGAGGGCATAAAACGAGATGAGCAGCAAGTTCAGACAGGAGGTTGTCTATGACCACAACGGCCAATGTATAGTTCCAAAAACTAGAGCGTTTTATTGCGCACGCCAGAGTCTTTGTTTGATTTGTACGGGGAAACCGTACGGGGTGAACTACCTAGCCCGCTACTCCCTTTGCGGCATGCCGCATTAGGCATACTTAGAGCACTCGATACAGTCATCGTGTATCTTTACACGGTAGTGCTTTTACCCGCGAGACCGATTTATCGCGGAACCTGCAAACACTATTCAATTGAAAAGGTGCTCTGTAGACCTATTCTATCACAGCACCTTAAAACCGGAAGTCGAGCATATTCCGTTGGAAAAATGCAAGAGATGGTTATACTTTGCCAGGAATGGTTACAATAAATGAATACCAGAACTACATCGGCCCCCTTTTTGGCCGTTTTCGCCGCCCTTTTCAACCTGGCGGCGATGGCTTTCAAGGCCCTTCTCAGCGCATGCGAGCCGTTTCTGGTTGTTCAGAGATTGCTCCGGCGCAAGACGGAGGCGCAGGTCGAGTAGCAGCGTGAGCGGTACCCGCAGTCGATTCAGACCGCTGAAGAGATGGTACAGCAGACCGAGCAGGTTGCGGCGGCACTGCGCCGGCGAGGGGAGAACCTGGCTCACCAGCGGAGACGAGCAAGCGCAGCAGGTCCTCCCGCTCATCCGACGCGTGATCGCCCAGACACGTAGTCGGGTGCTCGAAGGCCAGAAGGGTGCCTCGGAAGAGCAAGTCCTCAGCCTCTTTGAACCGCACACGCGGGTCATTGCGCACCATAAAGATCGCGGGTTGCGCTCCCCCAGCATACAACACACTTTGCAAGAAGTTGGGGTCCAGGTAGTCGCCGGCATGGCTGGACTCCAACGCTGGCTCGGATGGAGCATGCTGGCCAGCAACATACGCCATATCGCTCAGGTCAAGGTCGCCCACTCTCAGAAAAGGCAGAGAGTTTTCAAGGGGAGAGCCATGCCGCAGGCACAGCCCTCCCGGGACGAACCATCCGAGGATTAAGCCACATCGAAGATGCGGGTGCCAAAGTTCGTGATCGGGTTCTGGAAGCCGGGCGGAACGTATTCCGTCGCCATCCAGAGGTCCGTGCCATTGGGGTCGAGCGTGGCCCAGGAGTAGTCGCCCCAGCGGGCAGCGCCGTCCGTGGAAGGAGAGGCGCCGAGCGCCGCGATATGGACGCCGCCAAACGCTTGCCCCGACCCGGCAAAGACATAGGCCGCGCTGGGATTGATGGATCCACTGGTCAGCGTGAAGACGATCCCCGTCGACCCGGAGGCGCTATGGACGATGGCCGGGTAGATCAGGTAGCTACCGGTCTTGGCCACGTAACCCTGAGCAGCAATGCTCCCCGACGTGGAGAGCTCGAACCAGGCGACGCCATCGCGCGTCTCGGGGTCGTTCTTGATGGCGATCGCGGTGGACAGCGAGCACCACACGTCCCCGCTCACGAACTGGCAGGTCTGCAGGCGGCTATCGTCCGGTTGCAGGAAGGCGCTTGATCTCCGCGCGCCTGAGCCGGTGCTGAGCGCTAGCACCGGGAAGGCGTAGCTCTCGCTGCTGATGATCTTCGCGCTGATCACGACCGCGTTGAAGTTGCCAGTGGTGACATTGCTATCCCCGGTGACCTTCCAGAAGCCCAGCGTATTCGCAACGGGGTTATTCTCCCCATCGGCCAGGAAGGGGAAGGAGTTCGCCAGGAACTCGGTGTCGGTCGCACTCGTGCTGATGGCCGGCTGCAGCGAGGTGACCGGAATACCGCCGATCGCCAGGTTGGCAAAGGCCGTGAAGTTCGCCGTCACCTGGCTGACCAGCTGCGGCTTCGAGATAATGAACACATCGGCGCCGTCCTCGATCGTCCCACCGGCCGCCCAATCCTCGAACTCATCGACGCTCAGGTAGACGGCGTTGTTATCCACGCCGATCTTCTCCTGGTCACCCAGGCAGGGGCAGCCGGGATGGGCCGGGAAGGTGTCATCGATCTTGTACTCCTTGGCCGCGCCGCTGGTCGCATTGTAGACAATCAGGTCTATATGCGACTCGAGCGCCGTCGTGCACCCAACGGCCGGGCTGCAGGCGGCGAGCGCGGTGAGGAAGAAGGTGTCGGTCGACTGGTCGAAGATGCAGCGCGGGTCGCTCACCAGTTCACCGCCGAAGAAGGGGAGGTTCGGCTCGTTGAAGAAGTTGTTGATGTTTTCCTTCCCGGACGGCAACAAGGCGCTCTTCTGTACAACGCCGTTGACGTTGTACTCGGCGATGACCAGGTTGATCAGCTCAAACTCGACTTCCGGATTACCGGCGATCGAGGCATCATGCCCGACGCACAGGCCCTGATCAGGTGGGTGGACCAGGATCCCAGCGACTTTGGCGTTATCATTGCCGCTCAGACCGTTGAAGTTGTGCAGCACCGTCGTGGCACTCCCTTTCAGCACGGAGAGACCGGCGGCCGCAGGTGCGTTCTGCGCTGCTGCATTAGGCGTGCCAAAGTGGTCGGGAGCAGCATAGACCGTCGTTGATGTCGCAGGTGCAGGGTTTTGCCCACCCAGTTGTAGGGGATTGGCAGCAAGCTGGCCATGAGCAGTTTTGTACGAAACGCCAGCACTACTGGCGGCGTGGGCGCCCGACCCACGACTGGCTATCGCCATTACCATAAAGCCGCTGACTACCGTCAGGATGGTGACGAGCGAGAGAATGACGCCCAGTTTCGAGCGAGCAGGGAAGCGCATAGATTGGCCTCACTTTCAATACAAAAATACGTTGACAGTGTCACAAGAAACGTTTTGGCACTCATAGAGTCCGCATTGCGTTTATGCATGTGCATAACCCGATCGATTATGGAGGAATATCCCATGCTTGGGGAAGAGCGAAACTGTTATGATCCGGTTATGATCTGGTTATGATCTGGCGATAGATGTTTAGGTTTCTCTACAGCCGCATCTTCAACGGTGAAAGGGAACTTTTGCTCTATTGCAGAGGTGGATCTGTGAAAAAAAGCCTGGCATCAGCTTCCGGAAAACCTCGACAAGCGCTGATCGAGCAGCTGCGGGAGCTGATGGCAGAGATCTCGGTGCGCAAATTGTGCGCCTTACTCAACATCACCCGGCACTGGTATTCCCAGCATCATCGTCCCTCTCTGAACGAGGATCACGATCGATCCCTGTGCCAGGCACTACAGGAGTTACGCAAAGACGTTGCCGGCCCTGGCTCTCGTCGGATGACCAAAGCCCGAAAGCCGGATGAGTGGAAGATCACTCACAAACGAGTCGAGCGCCTGATGCACCAAGCGGGCCTGACCTGTCGGCGCAAACCGCGGTATGTGCATACCACTGACTGCAAGCATGGCGAGCCTGTCTCTCCGAATTTGATCAAAGATCTGCCGATCGAGTCGCTCAATCAGTGTTGGGTGGCGGATCTGACCTAGTGGTCAGTCCGCTTAGCTTTTGAAGTCTCAAGTGTACTCGCCTCATATGCCAGTGCGTCTACATAAGCATGCGTCAACTATTCATCGCACGGTGCCAGCGCAACGCACCATTACTGGCGCGTAAGGCATCGATACTTCCATCTTGTGAGGCGATCAGGATGAGATCATCCCCCACCACTGCTGACAGTTGCCCGACGGGAACGTGTGGAGTATAGCGCCAGAGCACGGAGCCATCGCTTTCGTATGGAGAGTAGCTTACCGCTCCAAGGGGCTTTCGATGGCTTTGGGGAAGCCACCGAGAACACGCGAGCGGAAAGCTTCGCGAGATGTCGGTGAAGTATGAGGAGGTAGACGTGCATCGCTACCAGACTTGCGAGGAGGCACAAACACACTTGCAGACATTCCGGAGGATGTCTACACTACCAAACGCCTCCATTCGTCTTTAGACTACGTGCCTCCTGATGAGGTTGAAGCCACTTCTCTCAAGTGTTCGTGTATGGATGGTATGGATTTTCTGGAGGCACTCCATGCCAAAACTGTCAGAACTACTGTCACACGCGGTTTTCGGTGTACAATAGAGGGTATGCAATGAGGCGAGAAGCGAGTGCAACTAGAGGAGCGAGAAAGAAGTCATGCAATACCAGAACTACATCGGGGGCAAGTGGCAGAGCGCACAGAGCGGCCAGACTTTCCCTAACTACAATCCGGCTACGGGAGAAATTCTGGGGTATTTTCCACTTTCCGGCGAGGCGGAGGCCAACGCGGCTGTTGCCGCCGCCCGGGCCGCTTTTGAAAAATGGCGATTAGTGCCAGCTCCTAAACGCGGCGAGATACTCTATCGCGTGGGGGAACTACTCAAAGAGCATAAAGAAGAATTGGCCCGTACGATGACACAGGAGATGGGCAAGGTTCTCAAGGAGACGCGCGGGGATGTGCAGGAAGGCATCGATATGGCCTACTATATGGGAGGCGAGGGACGCAGGCTTTTTGGGCACAGCGTCCCCGTTGAACTGCCCAATAAATCGGGGATTGCGATGCGTGATCCCGTTGGCGTGGTGGCCTGCATCACGCCCTGGAACTTCCCGGTAGCCATCCCTACCTGGAAGATGTTTCCTGCGCTGGTCGCCGGCAACGCTGTCGTTTTCAAGCCCGCCAGCGATACGCCTTTGAGCGCCCTGCGGCTGGTCGAAATCCTGTACGAGGCTGGCCTGCCCGAAGGCGTGGTCAACATCGTCTTTGGCCCCGGCGGCACAGCTGGTGAGGCCCTGCTGCATAACCCCGATGTCGCGGTCATCTCTTTCACCGGCTCGACCGAATCGGGCCGTCACGTCGCGATGGAGGCGGCGAAGTCTCTCAAACGAGTTTCGCTGGAGATGGGCGGCAAGAATGCTGTGATTGTGATGGATGATGCTGATCTCAGCCTTGCAGTAGAGGGCATATTGTGGAGCGCTTATGGCACCACGGGGCAGCGCTGCACAGCATGCAGCCGCGTGATCGTACATGGAGCTGTGCGCAAACAACTGGTAGACATGCTGGTGCCGCGCATTGAACAACTGCGCCTGGGCAACGGCCTGGATGAAAGCGTAGACGTCGGCCCGGTCATCAATGCCACACAGCTTGAGAAGATTCACACGTATACACAGATTGGCAAAGATGAGGGCGCAACGCTTGTCACAGGTGGCTACCCGGCACGCGAGGGCGAACTGGCACGCGGGACTTTCTATCATCCCACGCTCTTCACCGGGGTACGGCCCGAGATGCGCATCGCAAAGGAAGAGATTTTTGGCCCGACGCTCTCCACGATCGAGGTACAATCGCTGGATGAAGCCATTGCTGTGAACAATAACACGAAATATGGGCTTTCCAGCGCCATCTACACGCAGGATATCAACCGCGTGCAGCGGGCCATGCGCGACATTACGACGGGCATTCTGTACATCAATTCCGGCACGACGGGCGCGGAGATCCAGTTCCCCTTTGGCGGCACACGCGGCACCGGCAACGGGCACCGCGAGGCAGGTATCGCCGGGCTGGATGTCTTCACCGAATGGAAAGTGGTGTATACCGACTACAGCGGGAAGCTACAGAAGGCGCAGATAGACGAATAGGGAGTATACGAGGTTCCAACAACCTTGACACACCTTGCCATTGACCGTATACTACAGGCATGAAGAACCTTTGTTCGTAAAAGGGGTAGCGCCAGATGGGACAAGCCAGCAGAACCACCAAACTGCTTCTTGACCTGGGTAAGCGAGACCAGGGAGGAGCTAATAGCGAGAAACGAGCCGCGCTCTCGGCTACTGCCGACCTGCTCAACCAAGCGCGCGCCTTCTACCTCGACTTTTTTCTGGCCCATGCCGACAAGCTAGCCGAGCGCGTCACCTACTACAGCGAAGAGCACCTGGAGATGCGCGAACGCCTGATTTCGGCCCATGAACTTTTGAGCTGGGCCGAAACCTGCACCGTCGAAACAACGGCTCATCCCCACCCCTGGACGGGTTGGAACTTCAGCGAGCGCTTTCCTGGGATGCCCTTTGCCTACCGGCGCTCGGTGATCAAGGATGCGATAGGAAAAGCCCGGTCGTATCTGTCGTCGCTTTCCAACTGGGAAAAGAGCGGTAAAAAGAAAGGCAAGCCGGGGTTTCCAGGAGCCCGCGATCATCCCACCCTCTACCAGGGATGCCACGAACTGAACCTGGAAGTGCTCGATACCAAAGACGCCTTTGTGCGCCTCAACGTCTACACCGGGCAGGACTGGACCTGGATGCACTATCCGGTCAGGTCCTCTCGTTACACGCTGGCCCGGCTCTTGGAAGCCGACTGGAAGCGTCAAAGCCCGACCCTGGTCTTGCGGCCTGGTTGCACAGAACTGCACATCCCCCAGGTCAAGAAAATTGAAGCTAAGAAAGTGATGGAGCGCAAGCAAGATCCCAAGCTGGTTACCGTGGCAGTGGACCTGAACGTGCGGAATCTGGCCGTCATCACGGTACGCCGTCTGGGAATCATCGTGGAGACCATCTTTGTGACCGATCATGGTCTGGACGCCCATCGGTATCGTCATCTCAAGCGGATCGCCAGGAAGCAGTGGCAATCGGGCAGGCCGGTCACAGGCGAACACAGCAACCGTGATCTCTGGCGGCATGTGGATCGCTTGAATGAGGATGCCGCCCACAAGGTGGCACGCCAGATAGCCCAGGTGTGCGCCAGGTATCCTGGCTGTATCCTGCTCTTTGAGCGCCTGCGCAAGATCAAGCCGGGGGCGGGAAGCAAATCGAGGCGCATGAACCGCAGGCGTGCGAACCAGTTGCGCGGCAAAATCAATCAGCACGCCCGACAGAAAGCCTACCTCCATCAGGTCGTCACGGTGGAGGTCAATGCACATGGGACTTCCCAATACTGCTCCCGATGCGGCGCGAAGGGGGAGAGGTTCTCCTACCAGAACGGAAGCCGCCTCGCAGTGAAATGGGGAAAACTCTTCTTTTGTCCCAGGTGTCACTACGAGGCAAATGCAGATTTTAATGCATCTGTGAATGTGCATCACTCCTTTTATCGGGAGTGGCATTGGCAGTCTCGCAAAAAACCGCCGCCATCGGTTGCCTAGCGCAGTCTTGGAGGCATCTTCCGCCCTCTGCGGCTACAGGCCGCGGGGGAGAAGCCTGGGGAGGGCAATCCCGCTGATCCAGGCCAGGCCCGTATGCAAGCGAGCATACACGATCAAGGTGGTGGGGCTAGTGCTGGTCCAAAGGGGGGACGTTCCAGCCCACATCCTCTCACGGACATGACCTGAGTCGATAGCGTCCTGGAATGCGGCAGGAACGCTGGGAACGCTGGACTGATTCAGGGCGGCACGAACAGTCTGTGTCCAGGTTTGTTCAGCAAATCCGGCTACAGTGACACCACATAGAAATCAAGCGAGTTAATTTACAAACGGCAATGGAAGCGCATGGCAGCCGCAGAGGTGCACGGGCGACTGCTGATCCAGCGTACAGGTGCGGGCACCCAGGGGGCAACGAGAGCAGTTAACGCGTCACACCTGCTAGTTTGCTCGCTGGTAAACGCGCAGGCTACGGCTGCTTATGCACGCAAACTGGCCGGTGCAACGGGAGGCCTCATAACGCTTCTGCCGACGTTCTCTCGCATTAACGTAGTCAGCGAGGATGAAATCTGCGCCGATTATCTCGAGGCGCTGCTCAGGGAACGGGAAGATGCAGCCGATATAGTAACCAATAGCATTACGCAGCTCCGAACATTGGGGCTTTTTGCACAATGGGAGCAGGGCGATCAAGACTTTCCCTTTGGAGACATTGAAAAAATCCTGGATGCCAACCGTTTCGATTTTGCGCTGGTGGGCACACATAAGGAGTGGGAGGGTATCGGGTATGTCGAGGTGGAGAGAAGAGATCCAACCGAACTCATCGGTCGGCATTGAACATGGATAAACATCCCAAAGGGAAGAGCAACAAGCTTCCGATATCAAAACCGTTCGTGCGGAATGACTTCACATGGCTGGCCTATGTGATGCTGGCATACTTCGCCTACCTGCAAGCCTCGTTTGGCCCGCTCATGCCTTTTCTGCGCACGGAACTCCACCTCAGTTACACCATCGGCAGCCTGCATGTCAGTGCGTTCGCGCTGGGGATGGTCCTGGCAGGCCTGTTTGGAGACCGGCTTGCACATCGCTGGGGACGGCGCCTGGTTTTCTGGGGTGGAGCAGTGGGCATGGCGGCAGGAGCCGCACTCTTCACGCTGGGACATCAAGCCGTTTTGACGATCTCAAGCGCCTTCCTGATGGGCGTCTCTGGCGCTCTATTGTTAGTAATGATCCAGGCAGCACTCTCCGACCAGCATAGTGAGCAGCGCATCGTTGCCCTCACCGAAGCGAACGTGGTTGCAAGCATTGGCGCGGGCCTCGCGCCAGTACTCATCGGAGGTTTTCAAAATGTGGGTGCAAGTTGGCGTGGTGCTATCTTCGTGGCAATAGCACTGCTGGCGGTGATCGCAGTGCGATGGTGGCGTGCAGCGATACCAGAGATGCAGGAGGATACTCCCGAGGAGGGGAGTAAAACCCGCCGCTTGCCTCTCGCCTTCTGGGTCTACTGGGCAGCGCTGGTGTGTTGCGTCTCGATTGAGTGGTGCGTCGTCGTGTGGAGTGCAGACTTTCTCAAGGAGGTGGGTCGTTTGAGCAGCAGCGTTGCCGCAACCACGGTGGGCCTCTTTTTCGTGGCAGAGGTAGTCAGTCGCTTGGCCGGCAGCCGTCTCTCTCGTGTGATACCAGGTACGAAGCTGCTGCTGATCGCCCTGGCAATTACGACAGTCGGTTTTCCCCTGTTCTGGTTGTCACCACTGACCCCGCTAAGCATCATTGGGCTTTTTGTCGCTGGTCTGGGGATCGCAAACCTGTTCCCACTCACGCTTGCCGTCGCAGTTGGCATTGCTCCCAGGCAAACTAATGTCGCGAGTGCTCGCCTGTCCTTTGCAGGGGGTTTTGCCATCTTTACAGCACCACTCGTGCTCGGGTGGTTCGCCGACTCCACCGGCATTCAACATGCGTTCGGACTGGTTATACTACTCCTCATAGGAGCGATCGGCTTGACGCTACTCGCCAACCGGCTCGCACCAAGGCAAAAGGGGATATAATCTTTTGCTTAGTAGCCGATACAAATGATACAAATCGAAAGCTAGATAAGGAAGCTAATAATTACAACGTCACCCGATTTCCGCCGGCAGGCATCGTAAATCTTAGGAAGCCGCCCTGGGCCAGGCGGGTACACACTACTGTCAGGGTGAAGAAGGATAGAAGCAGGGCGGCGCTTCTCAGCTCGTAGATGCCGAAATCGAGCAGGCTGAGGTGAGCAGGGCCGCTCGCGAAGAAACGCCACAGAGCTGGTCCGCGCTGCACGCCATCGAAGGTGTAGATGGCAAGCCCCATTGTGAGCGAAACGAACAGGTCGATGCCGAAGCAAATAGCCGCCATGCGCGGTCCGAGCAGCCAGAAACGTTTGCTGAGGCGTTCGCGTTTGGTGGATTGCATACGCCTTGTCGCCCATAGTGGGCCTGCCAGGAATTGCAACGCCAGGAAGAACAAAGGGGCAGCAACGTATACCCAGCCGGGGAAAAATGCGGGAGTAATTAAAGCGCCGAGACGGCCCAGCGTGTAGAACACAACACCCTCTATCACGCCGCGCCGGTAACTGACTTTGTTAAACATTACACTTAAACCTGCTTAGTTGCAGCCACAACTGCCGCCGCCACAGGCACAGCTTCCCCCCGATACATCAATGTCTTCATAAGTGCTTTCTTCGCTGCCGTTGGAAGCAACGGCGAAGACGGAGAGCAGGCGACGCACCTTCTCGCTGTGACATTTCATACATACGACATCGTCGGCGTGCTGGCGACTGACAAGAAGTTCAAATTTAGATTTGCAGTCCGAGCAATAATACTCGTACAATGGCATAGGAAGTTACCTCCAGTTGGCGGATACGCTTTATAATCATAGATATTGTATGGCGTTGTTTCAATAACGTCAAGTAGAGCAAACGTGAAAGGGCGGGATCTGTGAATTATCCTGGTACCCGCAAGGGGCACTAATCCTCCCCCGGAGGGTGCTCCACTACATTTCGGGTCAATCTGAGCGTGAAATGTAGTGGCATCCCTTGCGGGTGCCAGGAACATTAGCGCACTTTTCGGGAATACTCACAGACCCTGCGTGAAAAGGGTGTTATATGGCTCTGACTATAGGTATTATTGGTCTCCCGCAGAGTGGGAAGACGAGTTTGTTTAATGCGCTGACTAAGGCGGGGGCACCCATCAGTGGCTATGCGACGAGTACTGTCCAGGCCAACGTGGCAGTGGTGCAGGTGCCGGACCCGCGCCTGCAGCCCTTAGCAGATATTTTCAAACCCAGGAAGGTTACATACGCGACTGTTGAATTTGTGGACGTGGCGGGCATAGGCCAGAGTACACATGACGCGACCGAGAAACACGAGGGCCTGAGCGCGGAGTTCCTGGGGCATATCCGCAATGCCGATGCCCTGGCGATTGTGCTGCGTACCTTTGAGAATAGCAACGTTCCGCATATTTATGGTGATGTAGACCCCAACCGCGACCTGGACAGCTTGAATGCCGAACTCGCGCTGACCGACCTGGCGACAGTCGAGAGGCGTATCGAGCGCACTACGAAGGCTGCGAAATCGGGTGAGAAAAAGTACCAGCAAGAACTGGAGCTATTACGGCAGCTACAGGAGTCACTCAACGAACTGAAAATCGCTCGCCAGGTTGAACTACTCGCGCAGGACCGCGCTGTGCTGGATGAGCTTTTCCTGCTGACAATGAAGCCGCGCATGTATGTCTTGAACGTGAGCGAGGATGTGCTGGGCGCGGCAAATGAGCTGCTGGAACGTATTGCTGCCGGCGAAGATGCAGGCCTGGAAAAACTGGAGGATGAGCTGAAGGGTATTGCTACAGTTGCCAAACGTGCTAAAGCCGAAGGCTCCGAGGTAGTCGCCGTCTCCGCTCGCCTGGAGGCCGAGCTTGCTGAATTGCCAGAGGAGGATGCGAGGGAATACCTGGAATCGCTGGGCCTGCCCAGGCTGGGCGCGGACCGGGTTATCCAGGTTGGCTATCGCTTGCTCAATCTGATTACGTTCTTAACTACCGGAGAGGACGAAGTGCGGGCCTGGACGGTCACCAGGGGAGCCAGGGCACCAGAAGCGGCGGGTAAGATTCATTCGGATATCGAGCGCGGCTTTATCCGCGCCGAGGTGACACGCTTTGATGACTTTATGGCGAGCGGTGGTTCGTTTGCTGCTGCCGCGAAGAAGGGGCTGCAGCGCCTCGAGGGGAAGGATTACGTGATACAGGACGGGGATATTGCTCATTTCCGGTTTAACGTGGGGAAAGGTTAAGCACGTTCCCGACCCATTGATACCAGCACTACTCCCGACAGGATAGTGAGCATTGCCAGCACCTCTACCAGCGTGACCTGTTCGCCGGCCAGCGCTGCTCCCAGGCCTACCGCTACCACCGGATTGACGTAGGCGTAACTGGTAGCCAGGGCAGGGCGTACGCGGCGCAGCAGGTAACCGTAAGCGCTGAAGGCAATCAGCGAACCACCGATCACCAGGAATGCCATTGCCAGTAGTGGCCGGGGAGCGGGAAAGCTCGTCATTCTTTCTCCAGAACCCAGGCCCACGATGAAGAGCATGCAGCCGCCGGTTAGCATCTGGGCAGCACTCGACATAATTCCTTTAGGCATTGGCAGGCGCTGGCTCAATATTGAGCCGAAAGCCCAGCTCATTGGGGCGATGAGTAAGGCTATAGCCCCTATAGGATTGGCATGCAGTCCATTTTCAAGGTTTAAGAGGAGGATGCCTGAAAATCCTAGCACCAGCCCAAACCACTCTATACGAGTTGGCCAGCGACCAAAAAGCCCGGAGAACAGGGCCGCCCAGAGGGGGACGGCACCCAGCGCCAGGGCAGCCAGGCCAGAAGATACCCACTGCTCGGCGAATGATACGATCCCGTTCCCACCCACCAGCAAAAGACCGCCTACCAGCGCAGCAGCGAGCCATTGAGCACGCGTGGGCCTGGGATTTCCACGCGCCCGCAAAAAGAGGTATAGTATTACGCCGGCCGATAATTGACGCACAGCGGCCATGATGAAAGGGGGAAAGCCCTGCAGGGCAAAGCGCATTCCCAGGTAGGTCCCGCCCCAGAGAAGGTAGAGTGCAAGTAAGGACAGAATGATCATGAGACGGCTATGAACGGAAGTTACGGCAACTGTAGAAGAGGTTTTTGGGTCAGCATTCGTAAGTTGTTCCTGTTTTATTTCCGTCGTATGGCTGTTACTCATTCAGATTCCTGTTCTATGCTGCATCGATCCCTCAGGATGAAATGAAAGCGGGTAGAGGAGTATAGGGATATACTCCCGTACCCGCGATCGGAGGCCTCGTACGCTTAATTGTTTCGTCTACAAGGACATTATGATAGGCCGACCGGGCATGGATTAATGAAATCCATACCAGCGCTGGCGTCGTTCCCATTCAGGGCTGTCAATGTCATCGACGCTGTTGACGCCCCATTTAAGAGCGGCTATATCTAACAATACTGCTAGCATGAGGAGAAGGATTACGATTTCCACCATGCCCTCCTCTGGTCCTACGACCGGTGCACCAACTCCAATTGGTGGCTGAGTACCTGGCGCCCGCAAGGGATAAGGCCTGGCGCCCGCAAGGGGTGCCACTACATTTTATCTATCAATTGAACATGGACAGAGCACTACGTTTTTCTCTATTACCTATAGTAACAGATAAAAGTTGTCTGTTACACAGCCAAGATAGACACAAGGGACTGAATTGGCCTATATTTGTATTCATAGGGCACAATCATGTTCATTAACAACATACCCCGATAATACTTTTTTTACTCAGGATAGCAGAAGATCCATCAAGGGCCGATAAATCGGCACCTACGACCCTTACCGTTATCGGTTTATTTTGTCAATCTGCATAATCGGCCCCTACGGATGGCTGGAGTATTTTGTCAATCTACATAATCGTGCCCTGACAATACTTTCTCTTGCTGAAGGGCTTTCGATTCCTGTTCCAGGAGTCGTTGTTTGCGCTCCGGTCCCCAGCGGTAACCGCCAGGATTGCCGTCCTCGCGTACTACGCGATGGCAGGGGATGACCAGCGGCACCGGATTGGTGGCGCAGGCACGGGCAACGGCCCGGGTTGCCTTCGGCTCACCCAGGGAGCGAGCAACCTGGCTATAAGAACGGGTGCTGCCATAGGGAATGGAGCGCAGTTCCTCCCAGACTCTCCGCTGGAAAGCGGTGGCCTGCACATCCAGAGGTAGATCAAGGTGCGGCTGCTGACCGTTCAGGTGGCTGATCAGCGTATCTACCAGCCGGCTAAGGTTAATCCCGTCACCGTCGCGCGAGATTTCGGCAGCCGGGTACTCGGCGAGGAGAGCAGCTTCAAGTACTGCATCGGAGTCGCCCAGGCTGATTGCGCAGATGCCTTTTTCAGTGGCGGCTACCAGCAAACGCCCCAGGGGACAATCTACGATAGCGTAGGTAATACGCATGCCCAGGCCTCCTCGACGATAGGTTGTCGGCGTCATACCCAATTGAGATGGCGCTTGTTCGTAAAGGCGGCTACTGGAACCATATCCAACATCGTAAAGTGCTCTAGTCACGGGTTCTCCCTCCTTGAGCTGCGCCTTCAACTGGCCCAGGCGACGGGCTGCTGCATACTGGCGCGGCGTGATACCCATAACGCGCTTGAAAACGCGCTGCAGGTGGTACTGGCTGACGTGTACTTCAGTACCGAGGTCGGCTAAGCTAAGTGGACTGTCCAGGTGTTGCTCGATATAGCGGCTGACACGCTGAACCAGTTCCACCTGTGGCTCTTGCGCGGTAGTTTCGCGAGGCCGGCATCGACGGCAGGGACGGAATCCGGCCTTCTCTGCGGCTTCAGGGACGGGAAAGAAGATCACCTGGTCCCGCTGTGGCCTGCGCGAGGGGCACGAGGGATTGCAATAGATGCCTGTGGAGCGAACGGCATAGACAAATGAGCCATCGCTACGGCTATCCCTGGCCAGCACTGCCTGCCAGTAATTTTCTTCGTGCATGAGTTGTTGCTCCAGGTTATTTTCTCTACAGATTTTTTTCATTCATCACATACAACCATGTATAGGTATTTTACGATGAGATCATGTGTGAATCTATCCGTTTCTTGCGGTTAAATTTATTTGATAAAATCATACTACGAAGCCGCGCTAGATCGGCCTCTAAAGGCGCACGAAGAAGCTACTGCTACAATCCAGCCAATAGCAGATGGGAGCTACCGTGAAACTACGTCTACGAGTGAAAGAAATTGCCGAGCAGAGGGGAATGAGCATGGGTAAGCTTGAGCTGGAACCTACTCTCGCTGGACTTGTGGGTCCAGTCGTAGCGCCTCATACGTCACCCCGGTAAGCTCCTCCGACACCTCCCAGAGACGCGCCGCAGTTTGTGGGTTCTCCTCTCGCTCATTGCGGAGTTCGATGCGTGGATACCCACGCATCCCAAAAAGGCCGCCAGGGCCAATGCGTTCACCGCCTCGGAGCTGGAAGGAGCATGCGGCGTAGAGTTGTGGCAAGACTCCCATCTGCGCGCTCTGACTGAGTGGCAAAGAGACGAAATTGAGGACGCGTGACATGGTACCCGGAGATGCCATGCTGGTCGCCTGAAGCTCCGTGCGCGCGAATCCTGGGTGTGCTGCTACACTGATGGTGGTCGATCCTGCGCGCGAGAGGCGCCGTTGCAATTCATCGGCAAAAAGCAAGTTTGCCAGCTTGCTTTGACTATAGGCCGTCCAACGACCATAGGAGCGTTTTCCGTTGAGATCGTCAAAGTTGATGCGACCATGTGCATAGGATCGAGCCATGCTTGTCAAGGTCACGACGCGACTGTGCGGCGTGTTGAGCAACCTGGGTAATAACAGGCCAGTCAACGCAAAATGACTCAGATAGTTGGTTTCAAATTGTAATTCAAACCCATCTTTCGTCTCATGCCGCGGCAACGCCATCACCCCGGCATTGTTGAAGAGCCAATCAAGGCGCTCGTGCGTCTGCAGAACGCTGGTTGCGCACTCATGCACTGAAGCAAGCGAGGCCAGGTCCAGCGCAGCCAATTCGAGCGAAGCGCCTGATACCGTCTGCTTGATGTTCGTCTCCGCCTGACGCGCTTTCTCGGGGTTACGACAGGCCAGGATCACATGCGCTCCATGGGCTGCCAGCGCTCGCGTGGTTTCCAGGCCAAGACCACTGTTCGCTCCTGTGACAAGCGCCACCCGTCCTTGCACATCAGGAATATCGTTCATCGTCCAATTGCTCATACTGTTCCTCCTCTGTGAGCAGACTACTCAACCTGCTTTTCTTCGCTCATGGAGAGAAAGCCAAGAGTCATGACCGCATGTCCCCTGGAACAGGTGCCGGGATGGAGAGCCCTCTTTAGTGTGCTCCTGGGGTAGGAGTGGAACTTCTGGCACCAGTGACTCCTCCATCGACGAGCAGATCGCACCCCGTGATGAAGGAGCTTCTCTTCTCCACACGTCAAGGTACTCTTTCCTTCGCAGAGATGAGCCTCTATGCAGCAAACCAGCCATTGTCAGCCGTCAGGATCGCTCCATTGACGTTGCTGGCGTCATCGGAGGCCAGAAAGGCAATCACCGATGCGATTTGTTCTGGCCTGGCAGGCCGTCCCGCCGAGCCCTGCACAACTGCCATCACCCTCGCCAGTCCTGCCTCGTGGGGCATGCCACTCCCCACCCCAATCCCCGTTTCGACACCACCAGGGCACACCGCATTGCAACGAATGCCGCGCTCGCCGTAGAAAAAGGCAATACTCCTGGTTAAGCCAACGACTCCGTGCTTTGAGACCGTATAGGGGGTGCCAGCAGTTCCTCCACGCAGACCCGCTTCAGAGGCGGTGTTGACGATCCGCCCCCCTCCTTGTTCCAGCATCAGTGGAATGGCTCGACGGCAGGCGAGGAAGGGTCCGGTCAGGTTGACCGCCAGCACACGATCCCATAACGCCAGCGGGACATCAGCCGCGGGCGTCATGAGGTCCATAATCCCTGCATTATTACAGAGAATATCCAGGCGTCCGTACGTGGAGGTAGCGATACCGAGCATGCGTTCCACATCTTCATCAGAAGAAATGTTCGCAACGCAACCAGTTGCTTTCCCGCCTTGTGATTGCAGTTCTGCGACAACCCGGTGAAGAGCTGCTTCGACGATATCGACGGCGACGACGGCAGCACCTTCTGCCGCAAACTGTTGGACGAGTGCGCGACCGATGCCGGAAGCGGCACCAGTGACCAGCGCAACCTGGTTCTCAAAGCGCATGTGGGTCTCCTTTGTGTGATCACTCACTTTACCAGCAGTGAGGTTGAATACGCTCACTTCCTGAGCGCAGGAAATGAGCAACGAAATACGACAATGCTAAGGACTAACCATTTACATTACTTGTTAACATCGCCAGATGAAGAAGAAAGAGCTTTTGAGCCAACTTTTCAACTGACCAGCGTGTTTCAAACAGATCATGTACACCCATGATCGATCCCATGATTGTGGCAGCCACAATCTCCTGATCGAGGTCGCTACGGAATATTTTGGCCTTGATACCACCTTCGAGAATGCCCAGAACAACCCCGATGAATTGGTCACGAAACGTCTGAGCCTGGGCTCGATCAAAGATTCTCATCAGCTTTGGGTCACGTATGACTGCAAAGATCGGGCCATATTGTTGCTGGACGCGCAGTCCCACTGACACAAATGCCAGCAGCGCGGCGCGAGGATCAACCGTCGATGCGACAGCCGTCTGGAACTGCTTGAGCGTATCATCAAGGGTATGTACCACAATGGCACGGAGGAGATCCTCGCGATTGGCGAAATGGCGGTACAGTGTGCCGATGCCAAGGTCAGCACGCGACGCGATCTCCCCCATCTCCATATCTAGCCCGCGCTCGGCGAAAACAGCCAGCGCAACCTCGATAATATGTGCCCGGTTGCTTACGGCATCAGCACGTTTTATCGGTAATCCCAAATGCTCCATTTCTCTTCTCTCTTAATAAAAGGGAATCACCTAAGATGAAACGGAATTTCCTTTCACATTATAGCATTGAACAGGTGATGTGACAAGGCCGAATGGAGTGCCAATGCTCTCAAACATCTTCCTTCCCCTTTCTCTGCGCCGCACCGGGGTTCAATGCGGCGTCGAGAAACGCCAGCAAGATATCGATCTCCGCTCGGTAATTCGTGAGCACTCCCTGTTCCGCCCGCAGTTCCAATGGATGGAAGAGCAAGGAGACATATAACGCGCCGATATAATGAACCATGTTCTCAAGCGGGATATCGGTGCGGACTTCGCCCCGAAGCTTCCCATACTGGAGAATCGCCAGCAGCATCTCAAAGCTGATATCACGACGACAACTATTGACACACGGGTTTCTTCTCTGCTGATGATTTCGCCCGTATGATGGACATATCCGAAGCGCTCTCAGAGCAAACTGTGCCGCACTTATCTACTTTGCGGCTAGAGGGCTTCTTCCTTTTTTAGCCAGTATTCAGCTTTTCTAACAAATACAAGCAGCTATCGCCCCCCATGAGGCGTGGACGGCCTTCCCGTAGTTCCGTATTATCGGGCAGCTTTATTCTATACCACTCATAGGCTGTGCGTGGGTAAATCTCCGTACTTGTTGTGCCTTCAGGATATACCACTGTAACCTGCTCCCCTTCCTCTATAAGAGTACACCCATGATCCACGAGATAATGCCTCGCCTCTGGCCGAATATCTTTAAGGGTGATAGATCTTGCCGGCTTTGTTTGTCCCTCTTTTGGAAGCTCTTTCATCCTGATCTCCCAGTCTTACAATCTCTCTTGTACTCAAGTTAGTTTCTTCTCGCGTCGAGACTGTAGCTACAAGTATGTAGTTCTAACTATATAATCACAGATACAGTTCTGTCAATACGTAGTTTCTGCTACAATCCAGCCAATAGCAGATGGGAGCTACCGTGAAACTACGTCTACGAGTGAAAGAAATTGCCGAGCAGAGGGGAATGAGCATGGGCAAGCTTGAGCGGCTTGCTGACTTGTCGCACCCAACAATTAGGGATATCTTCCGCAACCCGTATAAAGAAGTCACTTCAACTACGCTTGCCAAGCTTGCTACTGCACTCGGTGTACGCGTATCCGATCTATTTGAGGAGGTAGCTGACGAGAGAAGTGATTTACGAAATCTCTAAAAGAGATTTGACAAACCCACATAGCGACGAAATTTCATCGACATTACTAACCGTTTGTTTACTAACCCAATTGTTATCGGCAAGACTAGCAGTGTTAGATTTTCCGGGCTTAAGGACCCCAACTATGCAAGCAACCACAGCCTTTTCTCTAGCTATAGATGTTCTCAAATGGCTCGTGTGTCTGCTATCTAATTCATTAAGAAACTTCTCAGCACCTGTTCTATGATCTGGATAGACAACAGAAGCGCACTTGACCAAACATGAATCCAAAGTTCCTTGTCCCTGATTGTCAGGAAGTACATAAATACCCGTTCGAGGAGTGCCTGGTGTTATCTCTCCAGGTATCTCCGACATTGTCGGAAAAATTATTTGCAACTTCTGTGCTTTCTCTTTCGCAACAATATTTGGCTGCTTATCATCGGCATCCACAACCAACCCAAACGCATGAATAGCATCTTTATAGTCACTGTTATTAGCTGCTAACGCAATCACATTATCAACTAAATTACTGCCTTCTCCCCAGTATATAGCTACAGAGTCTGTTTGAGATGCAAGAATAGAGGGCATATTCATGCGAGTATAAAGTCTACCACTTGCAGGGGGATACTTAGGAACAAATCCCTTCCAGAAAGGATCCAAGGAGTTATAATCGTCCTCAATTGCCTTAAACCCAATCACCTTCAGCAATTTAGCCAGAAAAGCTTGATCATGCGGCCCCTCTGTAGCCAAAATAGAATATCTCATAGGACACTATCTTACCTCTACTCCTAAAACCTCACGAAGTCGTATAACCATTTCCTTGTCAAACCTCGTAACTCGTATTCTCTGGTTATCTCTTTCTAAACGATAGACCGTTAGATTAGCGACATCCCGACAAACATCTATAACTGTATCCAAAGCTTCAAGACTGTGTGTTGTTACAAAAAGCTGAGTATTATTTTGGATGCATGACCTGATCAACCAATCAACAGTTTTTTGAAGCGCTTTGGTATGAAGAGAAGCTTCCAATTCATCGATGAGCAACAAACCATTTTTAACTGTTGGCAATGCTGATGCGAAAGTGAACATACGACGCAATCCGTCACCAAAAGTGCTTAATGGTGCCCGTCCAAGTTTTTCGTGCTTTACAGAAACAAGAGATTGGTTAAAACCCAAAGAAACTATATCCACATCTTGAATAGCTGGATCAAAAAATTTCAAGAGTTCAACCACCTCTGACTTCTGATCATTTTTAACTACATCGCTCCACATAATGAGTTGGAATACACCCAGAAAATGCGAAAATGGAGAAACTAGCTGAGCAGGAAGGATAGGGGATACTTGCTCATCAGGATAACGGGCGAACGGGTTATCAGAAAATCTTAGAGTTTTATCGAATGTACTTCCGGCCTCAACGGCAGAAATACGTATCTCGATTCCCTTATATTCATCATCATGCTGCTCAATTCGACCATCCTCTGCAAGTGTCCTTACATCGCGCACAACCTCCGTGAATTCCTTATATCGAGCTGAGACGGTCTTTAAAGGTAGCTTTCCAGAAGCAGATAGGAAGATTTCACGATCACTTGGCTTACTTGATACTCCCTGTGGAAATAGCCAGACTTGTGTAGCTTGTCCACTAAATCCGCCCAGTAATTCTCGTGCAGAATTTGGATTACGCCATGTGCGCCAATTGAGTGGATCGCAAAAGATGGATAATGCTTCTAAAACACTCGTCTTTCCAGAATTACTGCCCCCCACTAGAAGGTTAATCTGGCTAAGTCCCTCCATTTTCAAATTTCGTAGGCCACGAAATCGACCGATTTCAAATTCATCAATGTGGTTCACAATATTCCTCCTCTCCCCGCGTTGAGACCCTTTCACTAATTCCAATTCTCTGCTTTCAAGTTTACCACACCAAGTAGTAATCCAGTCACAAAGAATAATATAGGACTAATGACACAAACCTGCTATTGTTCAGCAACCACTACATGGTACAATGCAACCAGGAGAAACAACCACACCGCGATTTTTGCGGAGATACAGTTTCTTCTTCCCAGTGTCTTTAACAAGTCGGGAAATGTCTTGAGAAGCCAAACCAGAGAAGCAGGATACCATCCATTTCTTGTGCTTAAACGCATTTACACAACTCTGAAACCATTAACCAGGAGGTTCTATGTCTGGATCCGACCGGCTGAAAGCCGAGATTGATGAGCTTGTTCCCGATATGGTGGCGATGCGCCGCGACCTGCACGAGCATCCAGAACTTGCATTTGAAGAAGTACGCACCTCTGGTATTGTAGCACAGCGCCTGCGAACGCTGGGGTTAGAGGTGCAAACCGGGATCGCTAAAACGGGGGTTGTTGGCCTGCTGCGCGGAGGGGCAAGCAAGCCGGGCGCGAAGACGATTGCCATTCGCGCCGATATGGATGCTCTGCCCATCTACGAGTTGAATGAGATAGACTATCGCTCGACGGTTGACAGCAAGATGCACGCCTGTGGGCACGATGGGCATACTTCTATCCTGCTCGCGGTGGCTGATATTTTAAGCAAACGTAAGGCGGAATTATCCGGCAACGTCAAATTTGTTTTCCAGCCGGCAGAAGAAACTGTTGGTGGGGCCGCGCCAATGGTCAAGGAGGGTGCTATGCAGGGTGTAGATGGCATCATCGGGCTGCACCTCATCAGCGACTATCCCATTGGGCGCGTCGGTGTGCGTGCCGGCGCAGTTTTTGCCAGCGCAGACAAGCTTTTGCTGACGGTGAGAGGTAAAGGCGGCCACGCTGCCATGCCGGAAGCGTCGGTCGATCCAATCGTCATTGCAGCATACATCGTCACTGCCTTGCAGACGTTGATCAGTCGTGAGACCTCGCCATTCGGTCCCGCTGTTATCACTATTGGCAAGATTCAAGCGGGTACTGCTTTTAACATCATACCCGAGACGGCGGAAATGCTCGGCACCATGCGTGCTTTCAGCGCCGAACACCGCAATAAACTGAGGCGCCGAATCGGTGAGATAGCCAGCGGCATAGCCACGGCCATGGGCGGCTCTTGCGATGTGGAAATTATCGACGGCTGCCCGACCTGTGTGAATGACGCAGGTATGACCGAGGTGGTGCATAAGGCGGCAGCGGCCACGGTAGGAGAGAGAAAAGTGGACGACGGCGAGGAAGTCTTGAGCAGCGGCAGTGATGACATGGCCTTTTTTCTTGAAGCGGTCCCGGGTTGCTATTTTATTGTAGGCACAAAAAATGCGGAGAAGGGAGCGAACTATCCTCACCACCACCCGCGCTTCAACATCGATGAGGATGCCCTGCCCGTTGGTGTGGAGGTTTTGACGCGCGCTGCAATGGAGTATCTGAAGTAAGTATCTGGCGCCCGCCGGCACCTATCCATCTCGCCAACGCTGCTGCGCAGCTACTGCTCCGCAGTCAGGCGAGATGAAAGGAGAAGGGACGCCACTACATTTCACCTCTCAATGGAAGTTGGTCGGACTACTAGCGGGGATATGGCCTTCCGGGCAAATGTAGAAATCCTAAAACTGCGCCTTTCCACGAGTTCGACACGTCATAAGAAGTAGAAATACACATTGAAAAGAACTGATTGGAGAAGTTGACTGACATGCAGAAACCAGAGGCAATCATTTTCGACCTGGATGGGGTGTTAACCGATACCTCCGAGTACCATTACCAGGCCTGGAAACGCCTGGCCGATGAAGAGGGTATTCCGTTTACGCACGAGGAAAACGATGAGCACCTGCGCGGAGTTAGCCGCCGCGAGTCCTTGATGTATATCATTCGAGGCCGCCAATACTCTGAAGCGCAGATTCAAGAGATGATGGACCGCAAGAATCGTTACTATACTGAGATGATTAAGTCGATGACACCGAATGACCTGGTAGCAGGGGGCAGAGACCTGTTGAAAGAGATTCGAGATGCGGGGATGAAAACAGCTATCGCATCCAGCAGCAAAAATGCCCATACGGTGCTTGAGCGCCTGGATATTATGAACCTCTTCGATGGCGTAGCGGATGGCAACAGTGTCGTAAATACCAAGCCCGCGCCCGACCTTTTTGTGTACGCGGCAGGACTGGTGCGAGTCCCCACAACGGCTTGCCTGGGAGTCGAAGATGCTGATGCTGGCATCGAGGCCATAAAGAACGCCGGCATGCAGGCGCTGGGAATTGGGCCGGCAGAGCGTTTCCACAGGGCAGATAAAGTCTTACCCACGCTCGCCAATTTGCATTTGCAAGATATACTGAGCTGAGCCTGGCACCCCTGGGGCGCCAGATCAATTATGAATGGGACGGTCGGTTTCTCTCAGGGCGGGGGCACGCAGGGCGGGGGTACGCAGGGCGGGAGCACGCGGGAGTACGCAGGGCGGGGGCAAGCCCCGCCCCTACTATACTACGGCTGGCACTCGCCTTCGTGTATAGCCCTGGAGAGCAAGCTCGCGCTTTTAGGGCAAGCCCCCTACGAGGGGAGAAAGGACAAGTTGTGAGTCTCTGGCAAATCAGTGAAAATACGTTTGACCCTAAGAAATTGCATAGCCGTGAAACGGTCTACACGATCGGTAACGGCTATTTCGGCACGCGGGGCACCTTCGAAGAAGGCTATCCACGAGCAAATCCCGCAACCCTGCTGTTTGGTGTCTTCGATCGTATCGATATAGGTAAAGAGGAGCTGGCTAACGCGCCTGATTGGGTGCCGATTAAACTGTTTGTGAACGGCGAGCGCTTTCGCCTGGATCAAGGCAAAATCCTGCACTACCAGCGCACGCTGGATATGGAACATGGCGTCCTTCACCGAACCGTACAGTGGGAAAGCCCAGGCGGTGCACGTGTAGAGGTAACGAGCGAACGATTTGCTAGCCTGGCAGATGAGCATGTTGGGGCTATTCGTTACAGTGTGACCGCTCTAGAGCCGGAAACAACGGGAGAAAATATCGACGTGGCCCTGTGGTCCAGCTTCAATCTCGCGGTAGGTAATTACGATCTGATGCACTGGGAGACTGTCGAGCAACGCTACGAGGACGAGTTGATATGGTTCCACACACAGACGCGACACTCGGCTGTCCAACTGGCACAGACGATGAGCTTTACGACGGAAGCGCCTGATTTCCGCAAACAGCTAGCCCCCTCAGATATCGCTCCAAGCATCCGCCTGTATGGGGAATTAGCGCCAGGGGAAACGGTGACGGTAGAAAAGGTCGTCGTGATGTACACTTCACGCGACGTAGATGACCCGGTGCAGGCTGCGCTTGCACATCATCGCGAGATTATTAATGCCACGCCAGCGGAACTTGAGGCAGACAAGCACTACACATTCCAGGTAGATGGAACTACCAGGATCAGACCTTGTGTGAGGCTCCCGATCTACGAGATGTTGCTTGAAGCGCACAAGCAGGCATGGCTAGGCTACTGGCAGATCTCAGATGTGATCATCGAGGGTGACGACAAGGCGCAGCAGGCTATTCGTTACAATATTTATCAACTACGCGTCAGCGCTTCCTCGCACGATAGCCGCTACAGCGTCGCAGCCAAGGGCCTCACCGGCTTTGGCTATCGCGGGCACATCTTTCATGACACAGAGATATTCATGCTGCCTTACTTCAGCTATGTCCATCCAGAGATCGCGCGTAACCTGGTGATCTATCGCTATCGAACCCTGCCGGGTGCACGCGCTAAAGCCAGACGCAATGGCTATGAAGGAGCACAGTACGCGTGGGAAAGTACGCTGGATGGAACGGAAGCCACGCCAGGCGCGATTGTCCACCCAGAAAGTGGCGAATTGATTGCGGTGCTTAACGGCCCGCTTGAATTACACATCTCGGCGAGTATTGCACATGCCGCGTGGCATTACTGGTATATTACGGGCGATGACGAATTCATGCGTGACTACGGTGCGGAGATAGTGCTGAGCACCGCCGAGTTCTGGGGTAGCCGCGCCCAGTATCATGCAGAAAACAATGATTATGAGATCAACGATGTGATCGGCCCCGATGAATGGCACGAGCACGTTAACAATAATGCCTTTACCAACTATATGGCCAGGCGGAATATGCAGATCGCCCTCGATATACTGCACTGGCTGCAGTCCGCTGCTCCTGAGAAAGCGCAGGAACTGACGAGGCAGCTTGATCTGACTGAGAAGCGGCTGGACCATTGGCGTGATGTGATTGCCCGTATACGCATTCCACAAGATGAGCACACAGGGCTATTTGAGCAATTCGATGGCTTCTTCCAACTTGAGCGCTTAGATCAAGAGAAATACAAAGGCCGTAATACTTCCTTCCAGGGCATCCTGGGAGTGTATGAAGTGCAGCGCTATCAGATTATCAAGCAGGCCGATGTATTGATGTTACTTACGGTGCTGGATCAACAGTTTGATTTGCACACCAAGAAAGTGAACTGGGATTATTACTTCCCTATCACCGACCACGATTTCGGCTCATCGCTTACCCCGGCGTTTCATGTAATCCTGGCCTGTGAACTGGGGATGACCGAGACGGCTTATCAGATGTTTATGAAAGGTACACTGGTTGACCTGGAAGACCCGCGTGGGAACGCGAGCGAAGGTATTCATGATGCCTGCGCAGGGGCCGTCTGGCAGGCAGCAGTATTGGGATTTGCAGGTCTGCGCCTGACTGAAGATGGTTTTACCACCAATGTGCATTGGCCGAACGGTTGGACGCGCCTGGCTTTTAATTGCTTCTATAAGGGCAAACAGTTTTCGATTGACCTGCGCCGAGCCGAGCAATAAAGAGGGGTGATAGATCGTATCTCGCCTCTAGCAGGTATAACAAATCGATCACAATGCTGCCGTATCAGCCAGCACCGATACAAAGATGCTGGCTGTTTCGTTAATACTCAGAAATGGATACCAACCTGGGTGATA
>WNFH01000512.1_pt1 | contig 26256 bp, 21 predicted proteins | sample 5400411 | NCBI WGS metagenome assembly WNFH01 (sample SAMN13153347, study PRJNA577476) | soil metagenome | isolation source: 200 cm saprolite under Douglas fir tree site 2 hole 3 | place: USA:California | collected 2015-04-18 | reverse complement strand
TCTATTATCTTTGGCTCTCGCTCGAAAAATAAGGTGCTGGGGCAGACACAGTACGTTTGCTCGCAGTGTAGACGGCAAGCCTTTCACACAATAGTGCGTTCACAGCGCTGGTTTACGCTCTATTTTCTCCCAATTTTTCCTATAGGCAAGACGACTACTTCGCGCTGTAATCTCTGCGGTTTCCAGCAAGCCATCAATAACGAGCAGGCTGATGCCTGGTTGTCACAACACCAGGAAGGTATTCCAGGAACGCCACAGATACGCTAGAAATAACTATAGCTTCCTTCATTTCATGTTGAGTTGCTGCGTAGCTCTGCTGCCAATGGCAGCAGAGCTACGCAGCAACTCAACATGAAAACCTTGCGAACTGCCGTAGGCAGTGAGGAGTCCTGAAGTGCGACGAAAAAGGTATGGCAGTAAAGGCTGTGATAGAATGCTAATAACAATTAGGATGGTTGGGATAATTAGCACTATCTATTGAAGAAGTTGGGGCGTCATCAAACTGTTGAAGCGAATAGGTGACATGAAATGAACACAGAAGGAGATTATGACGATGTCTCTTGATGAGCTTTTACGAACAAAACGTGATGATATTCTTCGTACAGCAAGCAGGTATGGTGCATACAATGTACGTGTCTTTGGGTCTGTTGCGCGAGGAGAAGCTGATGCAGAGAGCGATATCGATCTACTGGTTGATATGGAACCAGGCCATAGCCTCTTAGACCTGATCGGGTTTCTTATAGACGTTGAAGAAATGCTTGGTTGTAAGGTGGACGTTGTGACAGAGCGGGGATTACGTGACCGTATTCGAGAACGTGTGCTAAAAGAGGCGGTTGCGCTATGAGGGATACAACTGAGCGTTTACGCGATATCCAGGAAGCCATTACTCACATTACGAGGTATACGAATCAAGGACGGCAAGTATTTGACCAGGATGAGTTGGTACAGACGTGGGTTATCCACCACCTGGAAATTATTGGCGAAGCGGCCCGCTCAATTCCGCAGGATTTCAAGGACCTCCACCAGAAAGTGCCATGGAAACAGATTAGCCGTATGCGTAACGTCCTTATCCATATCTACTTTCGCATCGATCGAAATATTATATAGGATATGGTAGAGTATGATCTTCCCAGCCTGAAAGCCAGCATTGATGCAATCCTAAACCCAGATGAAACAGAGAAGGAAGATATAAATCCATGACCAGTAAAAACGAGCAGTTAGGCTCCGAAATTGAGCGCATCAAAAAAGGTGGGGCCGAGAAGTATCATGTGCGCAACCGGGAGCAGAAGAAGCTTTTTGCGCGTGATCGTCTTAAACTGCTGCTGGATGATGGAAAGATCGAGTTTGAGGATGGCATGTTCGCCGAGTGCCGCGACCCGGAACTGCCATCGGATGGCAGCATTACTGGTGTAGGGCGCATTCATGGACGCCCGGTAGCCTTTAGCGCGTCGGACTCTACGGTCAAGGCGGGTTCAGCGGGGGAGAAGTCGGTGCAGAAGAGCCTGCGCATCCAGGAAATGGCTATGCAGATGCGTATCCCCATATTCTACCTGATCGATTCTGCCGGTGCGCGTATCACCGACCAGGTCAAGCTCTTTCCGGGCCGTAACCAGGGCGGGCGTACCTTCTATAACCAGGTGAAAATGTCCGGTGTGGTGCCGCAAATCTCTATCATGTTTGGCCCTTCGCCAGCCGGGGCAGCCTACACACCTGCCTTTGCCGATATAGCCATTATGGTCGAGGGCAATGCCAGCGCGTATTTAGGTTCCCCACGTATGGCGGAGATGGTCACTCGCGAGAAGGTCACGCTCGAAGAGATGGGTGGAGCACGCATGCATTGTACCGTCTCCGGCCTTGGTGACTTTCTGGTGGAGAGTGAAGAGGAGGCTATACGGGTCGCGCGCGATTATTTCCGCTACATGCCTCAGAACTATCTGGGCAAGCCCGAAGATGCCGAGCCTGTGCCTCCCTCCAGTGACCGCCCCTTGAGGGATATTGTGCCGGAGGCGCAGAACAAGCCTTTCAATATGTATGACTTCATCAACTCGCTGGTCGATGGTGGCAGCTTTTTAGAGGTCAAAAAGCTCTTTGCCCAGGAATTGATTACGGGTTTTGCGCGGCTGAATGGACGGGCTGTGGGTATCGTTGCTAATCAGCCTCGTGTGAAAGGTGGAGTGCTCTTCACCGATTCGTCTGACAAGGGCACGCGCTTCGTCAACACCTGCAATGCCTTCAACATTCCCCTGCTCTTCCTCTCCGATGTCTCTGGTTTTATGATCGGGTCAGCCGTAGAGCGGGCGGGCATCATCCGCCACGGTGCCAAGTTTATCGCGGCGGTCTCACAGGCGGTTGTGCCGAAGATCTCGGTGGTCGTGCGCAAGTGTTACGGTGCCGGCCTCTACGCCATGGCTGGTCCTGCCTTTGGCACCGATGCCGTGATTGCCCTGCCGACCGCACAGATCGCCGTAATGGGTCCTGAAGCCGCCATCAATGCTGTTTTTGCCAGGCAGATCGCCGAAATGCCCGAAGAGCAGCGCGAGCCGTACCGCAAGATGATGGAGGCCACATACGCCAAAGACATCGACATTTTTCGTCTCGCCTCCGAACTGATCGTGGATACAATTACACCATTCGAGGCACTGCGAGACGAGCTGATCGCTCGCTATAGTATTTATCAGACCAAAGAGGCCCGTTTCTCCGAGTGCCGCAACCCGATTTATCCGGTGTAATCATCGTGTGCCCCAAATAATAAGTCATTGTAGATGTGGTTTTACTTGCCTTCCTTTTGAGTTTCGGTTACACTAGCAGCTACGTAGAGAACTGCGATATACCCGTGCTCGGAGTGCCAAAAGTTACCCATCTAACCGCCGTGAAATCCTTGATGAGGCTCGTTGACGTTTCCATGATTTATTTCCTTGGTAGGAGGATCTCTTTTGTATGAACAATCAATGGTCTCTTCCCCAAGAGGTGCCGACTGGCAGTGAGCCAGCAAAGAGGGGCATCTTTCAACGCATGATACACGCCTGGCTCAGGGTGAGCGGCCCGGATGCGCGACGCTTTCGCGCCACTATTGAGGATCAAGAACTTTTGCGGCGTTCGCGACTGCTGAGCGCGCTCTTTTCGCTGATCATCGTGGCCGTTGTCCTGACTGCTCCAACAGCAATACCCGTCCCTACCTATTGGATACCCATCGGTGCCTTTCTTGTGCTGGGCCTTGTCGCACTCGTCTTTAATCGCATGGCATATATCACCGCGAGTGGCATTTTCTATATTCTTGCCATTGACGCGACGCTCACCATCCTGATGGTGACCTTACCTAGTGGAATCAGGAACAGCAATATACCAGATTTTGACTTGTTCATCATTCCCACTTTAATTGGCGGTGGTGTCCTGCCTCGCCGCTTCGTGCCATTCCTGGTTATACTCCATATATGCATTATTATTACTCTCTTTACCCAACTGCCTCACGATCGGCTTCTGACACAGGAGATCGCGATCAATCAAAAGGGCTTTGCGTATGCTGAACTCAGCGATGCCTTCCTGATACAGATTGTCGGTGCCACCATTGCCTGGTTGAGCGCCTGGAGTGTGGACAGAGCACTGTTACGTGCCAGTCGCGCAGAAGAGGTAGCGGAGGCTCGGAAACGTCTCAATGAGCAGGCGCAGCTGATTGTCGAGCAGAAACAACGGCTGGATTATGGCATTAGCATTCTGAAAGAGGCCCAGGCCAGTTTTGCCAATGGAGATTACACCGCTCGTGCGAAGCTCCAGGACAACGAGCTTACCCCCCTCGCTTTCAGCTTTAATCTGCTGGCAGAGCGTCTTTATCGCATTACACAAATTGCCCAGGAGTACACCCGCTTAGAGCAGGCCTTGCAGCAGCTCTTTGACATACAGAATACGCTCTCCTATGGTGGACCATTGAGGCCCTTCTCTCCCACAGGCACCGTTGTCGACCACCTGTATCCCAGTTTCCAACGGTACGACCATCTCCGTCAAGGTGTTGCCCAGGGCTGCTCTTCCATAGACATGGTACGCAGAGAGCTGATACAGCAGAAGCCTCTGCTCACGCAACTGGATGCTATTCTTGTTCAAACGCACGCATTGGTGCGACTCCTTCCCGATGAAACCCAGAGACCTCATTTGTCTTCTGTTCAGCTTATCGAGAAAGCGCAGCAGTTATGCGCGCAGATCAATGAGCAAGAGAAACGATGCCAGCAAGAAATAAAGCTGCTGGAGCAGTTGCTCAAAGGATTGTAGTGTTGATCTGCGCTGTTGAGTAGCTCTTTGTGCCATTTCGATGTATTCAGATCATCTATTCATCTCATCCGGCATGTTCATGCTTATGCGCTCACCTGCAGAACGAACATGCCCCAGTTCCTCAATCGATCCACCGTCTGGCTCGATCTGGGTGGCATATATTCGGTTGCCATCCAGAAGCTCTGCCCATCGGGAGCAAGGATGGCCCACGAATAATCGCCCCAGCGGGTCGCCTTCGGATCGTAGTGAGTCGTACCGAATCCGACGATATGGATGGAGCCGAAGGCGGTCTGGCCTGTTCCCATCGCCGTATAAACCGCGCTTGGGAAGTAATTCATACCAGAGAGGGTCAACACCATCGCGGCTGTTCCTTGCGGACTGGCTTGAATAGCGGGATAGAGCAGGTAGTTCCCTTTGGAGACCACGTAGCCCTGGTTGACGATGCTGGTGCTGTTCGTGAGCGCACCTGTGTTATCGAGGTCAGGATGTACTTCAAACCACGCTGCTCCGGCGCGCACTGTCGGATCACCGTCAATCTTCACGGCACTATCTAATGCGCCCCAGATGTTGCCATTGATAAACTGTGTCTGCTGCATGCGGTCATCGCCAGCGTCAAGCGGGCTGTCCGCGCCTTTTTGCTGCGCTTTGGGAGGCACGCCATACAGCTCAGAGGTGATGACGATCCTGGAAAGGGTGGGGATATCGCCCTTCCATACAGCCATGCGGTTGGTCATGGCCCAGACGCCAAGGCGATGGTCGGTGGTTCCATTTGGATCCAACGAGTTCAAAAAGAACTCGGCCTGCGGCGTGCCATCACTGATAGCGGGCTGGACGCTGGCCGCGATCGTGCCACCGATGCTGAGTTTATCAAAATGCACGAAGTGAATCCGAGGGGACAGTGAGACCAGGTCTGGCTTTGAGATGGCATAGATTTGCGCGCCATTGAACTGGGGACCGAGGATGGAAAACTCGTTGGTGGTGATATACAGGTTGAACTGGTCGATGCCCAGCGTGGGTTGGTCGCCGAGGCAGGGGCAACCAGGATGGTGCGGAGTGCCGTGGCTGCCATCATCGGTCGCATCGAGATGGTATACCGTCCAGGGTGTTGTGGGGTCACCGGAAGGGTTCACCGCGATATCGGTGCGCGCGCCCGTGCTGGTGCTATTGATAAAGAGGATGATCGCGAACCAGGTATTGGTTGATTTGTCGAAATAGCAGCGCGGGTCGCTGGTGAATTGTTTGAAACCTTCAGCGTAGAGTTTGTTGACATTAAAGGGACCAGCTACGACCGTCCCATCGGCGCGATAGATGGTGTAGGCCGAGTTGACCGGCTCTACGACAAAGCCATTGCCAACGCAGAGCCCCTGGTCGGACGGCTCAAATTCCGCGCCAAAATTGGTTTTTGCGCTGTCGCGGCTGCTTACTCCGTTGAAACCCTGGAGCAGTGACGATGCGGATGTAGTCACTGCGGATGAGGAATGCACAAGCGGGGCATGGCTGGACGCGCCCATGGGTTGGAATCGGCGAGTGCCTTTGGGATGGACTGAGCCAGGGGCAACCACTTCACCGCTCATGGTAAGTTTCTTTGGATCAACGACCGCAAAGGGGCTCAGTGCCCCCTTTGTTACCCCAGAGGACGGTACCCCGGCAGCATGCGCAACGTTTCCGCCTGACAGCAGGCCAGAGACCACCAATGAGCAGGCGAGAGAGAGAAAGGCCAGCAGGGAGATGCTCACCCTGATACGGGAGGGGTAAGTGCATAGATTCGCCTCACTTTCAAATACTATGTTGTGAATCAAGAAGGGAACCAACAGGTCGCGTATTTTTACACAAAGAAATGGCACAGAAGATAACTCTATCGTATTATACGAGACAAGCAGGAGAGTGAGGAAGAGAGAAGGAGTGATGATATGGTGAAGAAGTGGTGAAGATTCCACCAGAAACTTCGGAATGTGAGTTTTCTTGCTTGTTTTGACAGTAACATGCCAATGTGGTAGATGTTAATACATCTACTCAGGAAGACTGCTAATAGAGGTTATAAATGCACAATATTTGACGGGCAAAGTTGACAGCAACAGGCAGGCAGAAATGGGAAAAGGAATAATTGTAATGAAACGTGTAGTATCCAACATGGCAGGGGTAGTCTTAGAGTTTTTGGTGAAACCCGGGGAGAAGATAACCGTTGATCAGGATGTCGTGATGCTGGAATCGATGAAGATGCAGATTCCTGTGCAAGCTACCGTAAGCGGGACAGTCAAGGTACTCAAGGTGAATGAAGGCGATTTTGTGGATGATGGGGATGTGCTATTGGAAGTGGAGTAAACAATAAAAATGTGAAGGGGTAATGCATCTCGCCCTCTACATTTTTTCATTGAGTGTGCCCTCGCTATTGAGATGCTTGCTCGTAAACTCTTCGGCTGTCATGCCAAAGAAAATCTCATCGAAGTACTGTCCCTGGGTAAAGATCATGCGCCTGAGACGGCCCTCCTGTTGGAAGCCCAGACGTTCGTGCAAGCGAATCGAAGCTTCGTTGAAGCTGAAAACGGGCGGTGTTACCTTCTGGTAGCGTAGCTCCTGGAAATAGTAGCGCAACACCAGGAGAATGGCCTCGGAGGCATAGCCTTTGCGCTGGTGTTCCTTGCGTATCGCTACTCCATACGAAAATGTCCCATTTCGGGCAGAAGACTCGTGGGTGCTGATGATGCCAACCTGTTCGCCGGAGAGGTTTTCGATCACGAAGAAGAAGTTGTCGCCCTCCGGCTCTTTGGCAGCCTCTTTTTCGGCCCAGCGTCTCGTGGCCTCCTTTGATCTAGGGAAATTAATATGGTAAAGCTGCCTTTCCATTTCGCTGTCCTGGTCCCAAATGAAATGGGTCTCCCAATCGGTGGGCTCGAAGGCACGCAGCCTGATGTGGGTGCCTTGCCAGATGTTTGTGTTCATGGAATTGGTTATCTTGACTGTAGGATATACCATATCCCTCTTCTTTCAGGTGTTCTATTGTGGCCTAAGTGTACCATATCATCATCTATTGAGATGATCTCGAAACTGTGACGCCGCTCCCATCCATTGCCTGTAAATATGCCGGTGAGCCCTGTAGCCAGCCACTCTCGAAATGGAGAGGGCCCTGGGAAAAGTCATAGGGTGACATGGTTAAAAACTGGGTACTGATGCCGAACGATGGGGGTATGATTGTGCCTTGAGGCAGTTGGAAGGTGGTCAGCAACTGGTCGCCCGCATGCATGGAGGTAAACATACAATTGCTGCGTATGGCGAATACGCCAGGTTGATTCACCAGTGCTCTCATGATATATGTGTAGGACGTGAGAGGTTTGGCTGGCTCGTTATGCAACATTGTCCAGCGTGTCACTATGAATGACGAAGTACCAACGCTCATTCGTTGTGCCTGGGCATCGAGTAGCTGTAAATGGTTGACAAAGCCATTGTGAGTGGGAGCCGGTAGTGCATGGGGTGTAGCAATGTAGAGCTGGAAAGGGGCACTTCCCAGGATAGGTGGTTGATCGACCAGGGTGGCTGTGGTGAAACGGCTGAGTAGGGTTGCTACCACACTGTCGCCTGATCGTAAAAGTACGACTACCGGTCCCTCGCCGGCGGGAGGGAGCACCAGACAGCGGGTGAAATCGAAGAGCGTGGTAGGTGTACGCATCTGTTCGGCGAGAAAGGGCAATGACGTTTGTGAGTTATCGGAATTGGATACTGCGATAAACACCCTCTTGAGATGATGTTGTTGCGCTACTTCGTCTGCCTCATGCAGTGCATGTTGGAGAGAGCCGAGACCATTGTACATGAATTTATTATTATTTATGCCATTCAGATTATCAATCAGCGATGCCGTACTCCCTATGAGTTGCACGATCAGCAGAACTGTTGTTATGGTATAAATTCCGTAGCTCAATGCTCTTCTTATAGACATAGGCTCCAGTTTCTGAAGCCAGGAAATCATGCGTGCGATGAAAAATCCGATCAGGATAAATTGTCCTGGAAGGAGTATGAAGAGGTACTGCATATAGACGGGGGCGGTATGGCGAGAGAGCAATAAAAGCGGTCCAATTTGCCATACCAGCAGCACTACCAGGCCGCATCTGAATGGATCAGCACGCAGGTTTATCCACCAATTCATCTTCCTCTGTGATCGTATCACTAATATACCTGCTGTTGCGAACCCACCTAACAGCAGCGCTACCAGTAATTGACGTACCCTATCCAGTACCGGTAGAAGGCTGATCACCAGCGAGATCAGTTTCCCTGTCGGATTATAGTACGTTAAAGTGGAGGTGCGCTCATCGTAATAGTAGGAATTGAGCAGGCGCTGGTAGAGTGTCAGTGCTTTGCTGTCAATATGGGCATGTTGATTTGCCACGCTGAGGATGGTGTGAACATCGGCAAAGTTTGAGCTGACTTCCCAGACGATGAACGGGGCAAAGATAATCAGCAGAGAGGCGAATGCCAGGAAGATATCGCGCAGTCGTATGGTGCGCCAGGGAGCCAGGAACAGTGCAGCTATCAATGGTAATACTAAGGTAGCCGCGATCCCATGCAACTGGTATAGTACTCCGAGCAGCAGCAGAGCGGGAAATAGCCAGCCCCGACGCCGCTCTACTACACCCCAATAGAGCGCAAAGAGAAAAAGTATTACAAATGGAGCTATCATATTTGGCTGCCAGATAAAACGACTGAAGACGATGTTGGTCTCAGCCGTCGCATAGAGCAGGGCCGCGATGGTTGCCGCGAGGCGTCCGTAGTAACGGCGAGTGAAGAAATATGCTATGATCACCGCGGTTACATTGAACAATGCTGTCATTACGACGGCCCACAAGGGGTCGGAACTGAACATCGCTGGGATCATCAGGATGTAGATATGCAGCGGTGGATTCATGGTAAAGATCGAACTGCTGTTACTGGTGACGGGTATAAGACCTCGATGGAGAGCGTCATATGCCAGGCGATAAAGCACACTTTGGTCAGTAGCGAACTCTGTTATATCGAGTCTATAGAGACGGAGAAAACTTGCTACCAGCACGATGGGGTAGATTTCCCATGTGAGCAACCACGAGCGTAGCCTTGCTCCCAATTTGGGCTGCAGCACATTCTCTACATTGTTTGCCTGTTCATCTACCAAAGAAACGCCCATTGCTAAAAGAAGCTCCTCATCATTTGTGCTTGTGCTACTTTAGCGTATCTTTCTCTCTTCGTCAAATCATCACAGAAAATCGGTTCTTCCCAAAATGGTGGGTAAGCTGCCAGGGCACAATGCCATTGTGCCCTGGCAGCTTACCCACCATTTTTGGGAGTATATCTCCTTGACAAATAAGTTATTCCTTACGTACAATAGAAAAGTGGCGAAAAGAACAAAGATTCAATATTTAACATATTTTGAAAGGCAGGAATGCTATGATTGACGCGGTCGCTACCGTCTGCATCTTTGTGAACGATCAAGAGAAAGCCAAAGCGTTTTATACTGAGAAGCTAGGTTTTGAATTGAGGCAAGACTCCCCGATGGGTGAATCTCGCTGGATCGCTGTCGCGCCTCCAGGAGCGCATACCGAAGTGATTCTCTATAAGCCAGATGCAAACTGGGAACACTATCGCCAGGTAGTGGGGAAGTCGCAGGCACTCACCTTCAATGTCACGGACATGGCCGCACTTTATGCTGATCTCAAAGCAAAGGGAGTGCGCATCACCCAGGAACCAGATTCCCAACCCTGGGGAACTTTTATGATGATCCAGGATGAGGAGAACAACAGTTTGATCCTGGTTGAGCAGCCCAAATAGCTGAAAGAGAGAAGTGAACAAGTGGGAAAACTGGCGAAGGCCCAGCCTTCGCCAGTTTTCCCACTTGTTCACTTCTCTTAATTAGCATTATGTGTCATGCCCGGCTCTGGCAGCAGTTTGCCCTGCTCGCCCATTTCCGAGAAGTTAATACCCGGCATACCAGCTAGAATCGAGGGCGACTCAAACTGGTCTTCGCCGATGGGCTGATTGAAGAGCGACTCGAAGAGCGGGCCTTCCAGCGTCTCTTCTTTAATCAGACGCTCAGCGATCATAATCATGCGCGTCTTGTTCTGCATCACGATGGTATAAGCCTTATCAAAGGCTTCCTGGATGATGCGGCGAATCTCTTCGTCGATTTCACGAGCCGTCTGTTCGCTATAGTTGCGCTGTTCGCCAAAATCTCGTCCCAGGAAGACCAGTTCGTCTTTGTGTCCCAGAGCCATTGGCCCGATGAGGCTGCTCATACCATATTCGGTTACCATCGAGCGGGCAATTTTGGTGACACGCTCGATATCGTTGGACGCGCCGGTTGTAACCTCGCCGAAGATAATCAGTTCGGCCACATGCCCACCAAGGGCATAAGCCAGCATATCCTCGAATTGTGGCTTGCTCCACAGGTAGCGATCTTCCGTTGGCAGCAGCATGGTGAAGCCGCCCGCCTGGCCGCGTGCCACAATCGAGACCTTATGCACAGGATCGGTATTGGGTAGAACTCGTGCCACCAGGGCATGACCGACCTCGTGGTAGGCTGTAATGGCTTTTTCACGTTCGCTGATAATGCGGCTCTTGCGGGCAGGGCCCGCCACCACGCGGTCAATCGCTTCTTCAAGCTCGCTCATGCCAATGCTGCGCTTGTTGCGACGTGCCCCCAGGATAGCCGCCTCGTTCAGCAGATTGGAGAGATCGGCACCGGAGAAGCCGGGCGTCTGCTTTGCCAGGGTCTCCAGCGAGATATTCTTATCAAAAGGTTTGCCTTTGGCATGTACCTGTAAAATGGCGATGCGTCCGCGAATATCGGGGCGATCCAGCACCACCTGGCGGTCAAAGCGACCGGGGCGCAAGAGGGCCGGATCGAGTACGTCGGGCCGGTTAGTGGCGGCAATCACGATCACATTGGTGTTGGTATCGAAGCCGTCCATCTCCACCAGAATCTGGTTGAGGGTCTGTTCGCGCTCGTCGTGCGAGCCACCCAGACCGGCACCGCGCTGGCGACCAACCGCGTCAATCTCGTCCACAAAAACGATGCAGGGACTGTTGCGCTTCGCCTGGTCGAAGAGATCGCGCACGCGGCTGGCACCGACACCCACAAACATCTCGACAAATTCGGAGCCACTGATACTGAAAAATGGCACGCCAGCTTCACCAGCCACGGCGCGTGAGATGAGCGTCTTCCCTGTTCCTGGAGGCCCAACCAGCAAGAGTCCCTTTGGAATACGCGCCCCAAGGGCCACAAACTTCTCAGGGTACTTGAGAAATTCTACGATTTCCTGCAATTCTTGCTTGGCCTCTTCAACGCCGGCTACATCCGCGAAGGTCACTGTCGGCTTATTGCCCACGAACATGCGTGCGCGGCTCTTGCCAAAAGACAATGCCTGGTTGTTGCTACCCTGGGCCTGGCGCATCATAAAGATCAACAGGCCGCCTATCAGCAGAAAAGGCACGAAGCTTATGAGTATATTCAGCCACACACCAATAGCACTGGGCGGCTCATATTGCAGTACCAGCAGGCGGCTATTCGAGTAATCGATGCCATTATCTTTGAGAACCCTGGTCGTGTCGAACGTATCGTTGATATTTGCCACTTCCTTTGGCGTGTCCTGTCCATTGCCCCTGGTCAGTGTAATGTTGTCACTGCTGACATTGAGCGTGTCTTGCTGGTTATTATTCATATCCGTCTTGATATCTGCCAGGATGGTAGATACGTTGACCGATTTTGTATCGGATGGTGTATGAAAAAATATGACGGCCAGCACAATCACCAATGTGATCGCGAGCAAGAAGAAGCTCGTCCTAATCCATTTCCCATGGCTCGACATCAAGGTTCCTCTCTACTAGTACGGCAAGCCACGCTTTTGATAGGTGGCAGGTCCGGTGGGGGTCAGATCCCACCTGGCGTCTGAATCTTTTGTGGCATATTATAGCACACTCTGCTATTAATCTCGTATAGCAAATCTTTCATACAGGACGTGCCAATACGAGACCCCATATGGCTTTCGCCCCGGCGGCAAAGAGTGGTGCTGCGCAGGCCTCCAAAGTTGCGCCCGTTGTACAAACATCATCAACTATCAATATTCTACGCCCAAATAGTACGCCGGTTGCATATGCTGGTGTGCAGAGAAAGGCACCCGCGACATTCTGGTGGCGTTCGTTAACCGTCAGGCCGACCTGCGCAGGTGTTGCGCGCTGCCGTATCACCATAGTATCATGAAAGGGTACCTGTATCTGCATTGCACATACCTCTGCCAGCAAATGTGCGTGGTTATAGCCGCGCTGCTGCTGCCGTTCCCTGTGCAGTGGCACCGCTATGATCGCGTCGGCCTGCATTCCGTAATGCCGGTACGCTTCCGCTAACAGTCGTCCCAATGGCTCGGCAAGTCGTGTATTCCCATCATATTTCAGGGCATGGATGCAGGAGCGCAGTGGCCCTCGATAGCTACCGATCGCACGTAGCCCATTCAAACCTATGGGATGGTATTGGCACTGCCAGCATACCCCTCCTGATGTTGACAATGACGTGCCGCAGCGTTGACAAAATGGAGGCGTGAGCGGCATGAACTGTGCCATACACATGGAACAGAGCACTGTACCGCTTCTATTGCAGCCCGCACACTGAGGGGGAAAGACGATATCTGCTAAACGCTGCGTGCCGCGTTGCAACCCGCGCAATAGACCCGGCCCACTCATGGCAAAGCCTCTAGCGAATAGGCATAATGGAGATGATGAGAGTAGATGATACGCACCACATCCCCTTCGTGCAGAGACCGGTACAGATGCTCGCTGATGGCAAAGGTCATAACCTGTTGTGTAGGGGCCCAATTCATTGCGCCCAATTCAGAAGGAGGTGAAGATACACTGACTGGATAGAGCGCGACGCCATACCAGGTACTCGAGGTGCGTGGTGTCAATCCGGGGCGACTGGCGCGAGTCTGCACCGCTGCGCGCAGGCCAACCACTTTCGCCGTCATTTCACACCGCCTGTGCTCTTTATCATGCCCGTACAGGTCAAGCCAGCCCCAATTCGCCAGTACGACGGGATACGCAAGGAAAAGAAGACCACTCGATAGCAATGCTATCGAGCCTAAAAAAACACCTCCCGTGCTAGAGCCTGGCAGCATAGAGTGTTGACCTGCATGCTCTAGAGCATAGAGCAGGTGCAAATGTGGCGTGTAATCGAGGAGGATATGGTCTCCGTCGTGAATTGTGCGAAAGTCGAGATCTGAGACTGCCGCAGAGGCTTCTGCCGGCAATCCCATGGTATGCAAACGAAAAATGAGGCGCGGCTGTCCATCAAGGCTATTTGCTATATGTTTTGTGACGATGCCTGGAATCTGAAGGGGCGGCGATAGGCTATCCAGCATGCTCAATACCAGGGCTATCAGCCCAATGCTTGCCAGCACTAAAGCCATACATGAAATCAGCCCTCCGATCAGCAGCGCGTTGCGTGGCTTAATGCCAGGCCGCCAACTCCACCAGGAGATAGGACCAACATCCAACGTCGCATCTCTCTGCTGCTGTGCTGTTAACTCTTCTGCCACTATGTGCTCCTGCCGATAGGCTATCTTTGAACCAGCGGACGCTGCGCCTCTTGCATATGGTGCGTCAGTAACTGGTGGTGATCTTCTCCGTTCTGGCTGGCCGGATCAGTATGAATGATTACCTCAGAAACACCCTCAATATCATGGACGAGCTGGTGTCTCACTTCCTCTGCAATGGTATGAGCTTTGACAAGCGTGAGTTCGGCTTCAACTTCAATGTTCATGGCAATATGTAAAGTATGCCCAACCCAACGCGCACGCACATCAGAAACCTTCTCTACACCGGTGACACTACTGGATGATGTGATAATGCGTGGCACAATACGCGGATCAACTGCATCAAGCAGGCGTTGCAGTACACTACGTGAGGTCGAATAAACCGCTATCAAGATCACCAACGTGATAATAATGCCTGCAATAGGATCAGCGATAGGGAGACCGAAGTATGCAAACAACAAGCCAATAAAGGCTGCAAGCGATGTGAGTCCATCGACACGCGAGTGTTGTCCGTCGGCAACGAGGGCAACACTGTTAATACGTTTGCCAACAGCTATCTTATACTGTGCCAATATTTCATTGCCTGCAACCCCAACAAGTGCTGCTGCCATACTGACAATCAATTGTGTCGGGATAGAGCCACTTGTTAACTTTTGAATTGACTCGACGGCACTGGCAACAGCACTGGCAATGATAACCAGCACAATAAAAATGCCTGCTAAGTCCTCTGAACGATGGTAGCCGTATGTATAGCGTTGGTTTGCCGCCCGGCTAGAGAGCACAAAAGCAATCCAAAGTGCCACAGTCGTCAGTGCATCTCCAAGATTGTGGAGTGCGTCGGCAAAGAGTCCAGCACTCCCCCCTATAAGGGCGATAGCAAATTGGATAAGGGCAACAAGCAGCATACCAGCAGTTGAGATCTGGACGGCCCGTAATCCTTCTCTGTTGCTGTAGAGTTCGGCGTTTATCGTACCATGGGTGTGACCATGCGCTCCATGTCCGTGTTCGTGTTCATCATGGTCATGGTCGTGACCGTGTGTATCGTTTGTATGCGAGTGACCGTGCTCATTGTCTGTATGCGCGTGATCGTGATGAGTGTGAGTTTCGTGACTATGCTCGTCTTCGTCATCACTTGTATGCTCGTCCATATCTGACCTCTGTAAACGTATTGCGTACTGGCCTTGTTATTATTCTACAATATTGAAACCAACCCATATGCGAGTTTCTTTGAATCCTCGCCACTTCGCGGCTCGCAAAGATTTTTGGTGAGTCTGATAGCTTTGAAACCGCAGGTTTCAAAGCTATCAGACTCACCAAAAGTTGCCGCCGAAGGTGGTTGCCTTATGTACTCTCCAACACTTTCCGCTTTTTCTCTGATGTGCAGTATCAGTATAGCAGAGTACCAGGCGGCAGGGTGAGTTCATTACAAGATAGAGAGAAAAATGATCTCTTATTCAATGGCTGACTGTGACAAGTGTGATAGCTGTGACAGGTTGACAGGTGACAGGTGTGATAGGTGGTTCTTGCCATCTTTCATGGTATACTTGTAGTGAAAACGCTTATGCTTTGGTGCTCTGAAATACCATGGAAAAGGACGAAAAGCATGTCAGAGCATCAAGCGTATGATAGTGCCTTGAAGTCGTTACTGGGAGATGAAGGAGCGGAAATACTCCCCAATCTCTTACCAGGATCGACATTTATCAGCGAGCAAAACATCGAAATTGACAGAACGACCTTAAAACCAGATCTCGTGTATACTATTGAGTACGGAGGTGAGCCTCATATCCTGAATATGGAGTTACAAACAGATGCGGATGGCGAGATGGCTCTGCGTCTGCTCAAGTATCATGTGGGGTTACATGACAAGCATCGTTTACCAGTGATCTCAATGGTTATGTACCCTTTTGAGACGAGTATCCCAACATCACCATTTCAAGAAAAGAGTGGAGAAGAGGTCCTGCTCTCACTTCACTACAGAGTCTTACCATTATGGAGGTTGGAAGCTCACCCGTTTGTACGGGATCATGTCGTCTGTATGTATACCCTGTTGCCTGCAATGAAAGGTATCAATGCGTCAATGCTCTTGCAGGCTATAGAAGAGATGAAGCAATACTACAAAGAACCAAAATTGGGACATCATCTTCTACGCTTTAGAACGATTTTGCGACGGTCAAAGACGTTATCCGAACAGGAGAAACAGGAGGTAGAGAAGCAATTGCAAACATTCGATAGTTTACTGGATACAGACCCCTATATCCAGGAGCAAAAAGCTCTGGAAAGATCTTTAGGGATCACACTTGGGAAAGAACTGGGGAGAATCCAGGAATTGCAGCAAATGTTGTTAGAAACGGTAGAAGAGCGATTTCCTTCCCTGGTTCAGTTGGCTCAACAGAAGACCAAACAGAACATGAAGCCCGAAGTCTTACGCCAACTGGTGAAGCATGTGATTGCTGCTCCTGATGAGGTAACGGTACACAAGCTTCTGAATACATTTGCAGATTAATAGCCGCATAGTGATCAGAGAAGGAAGATCATGAGTTTTTCCGAACGTGTGGAACGTGCTTTCCAAAAAGCACGTTCCACACGTTCGGAAAAACTCATGTTTATACCCTTGCCTGGATTGCCTTTGCTGCCTCTTTCACCCCATAAGTATGAAACAGGAACTGAATCAGGCGCATCCTTGAAGTAGGGTGCCACAACGTTTTGCTGAACAGTTTATTCACTACCTCGTTCAAGTCGGTAGAGAACATGGCAAATCTCGATGCTTCTTCCCTATCCCAGGCCTCTACAATCCAATGTTGTCTGATCTCCTCGCTGCTCAGATTAATATTGATGAGGATGATTACATCCACTGAAAGCGTCAGGTATTCAACATTTAAAGAAAGGATCTTTACACTCTCGACCGCGTCCGATGGAATAGCGAACTCTTCTTGCAGTCCGCGAATCGCCCCTGTAAAGAAATCGGCATCGTCAGATCGTGAGGGCCTTCCTTTTCGATCAACACCAGGTGCGTTCATCGTTTCTTCAAATGAAGCTGACCAGTGATCAGGATAGTATGCAACAGAGGAAGACCTTTGCATGAGCACAATTTGATGGTCTTGCGTGACCACCACACATTGAAGGCTCACAGGGGTAGGAATAAAGGCAGTTCCACGGTCAGTCGCGCTATATGTAAGTGCAGTATTTCCATACTTCTGACGAATGGATATTTTCGAACCATCCAATGCCGTTAAAAGAGGCTCATCAAGGAAAGGAATGATACTGTAGTAATCATAATAGCTTAAAGGTGCCAGGACAATCTCAAGACGACCAAAATCACTGAACGAAGGGGTGAATGACGAAAGCCTGTAATGAGAAGAATTAAAATAATGCTTCTCAATGGTTGGGATTTTCGCTTGTCTCACTTCTTCTAAATCGTCGGGAATAGGAAGAGGCTTACTTAGAACCGTGGTTTTCATCTCATCTGGTTCCCATCCTGCAAAAGATCTGCTATTCGTGAGAATGATACAATCATCTACTGCAAAGCGTTCAATTTCGGCAAGTTGCATAAGCCAGCGAGCACTAGGTGAAGCTAGCGAGTAGAGGCTATTAGGCATGAGAACTTTAGACAGTTCTTCACCGTATTGATATCCCACTACTAATCTCCCTTCTAATTCTGAGGCATAATGGGTTTCTATCGTCTGTATATCCCCAGTTTGAAGTAATTCATGCCCATTCTGGTCTTTATGGAGTCGAAGCCTGATCTGATGCAGGGTATTCGTATATTCCTGGATTTTCACTTTCAGGCTTCGGGGGGAGCTGCTGATCCCCAGTTTTATTTCATATGTCCCTAATTCTCTCAGCCGCTCATCACATAAGCGTTCGAAATGTTCTAAATTGGCGGTTTCATCGGTGGAACCAATGGGGATGTTGGGAATAAAGCCAAGCTGAAATTCTTCAAACTCGGTAAGTTCTGAACGTTCTATGCCTGCCAGTTCAAGATAGCGTTCAGTTTCTCGTTTAGAGTTACACAGGATTGCGGCAAGCGCAAGCACCTGTTTACGTACAGCTCCTTTAAACGGTTGCGCTACCTCATCGTTCTCCAGGCGCGAGAGTGCGCTTTTGCTGGTTTCAACCAGTGGTGCCAGTTCTCCAAGAGAAAGACCTGCATTGCTACGCAGGTTACAAAGAAACGCTCCAAAGTGCTTCATGTTCCAATTTTCCCACCTGGCTTTTCTATCGTAAAAGTGCTGTTCCAACCGTCCCGCTTTGTTCCACGCATCGAATCGGCACTGATCGCGATATTTTTTCTGTTCCATTTCGTACCAAAATATATCTAACTTTCCCAGTTGTTTCAGCTACACTTTGATAGGAACCGCGCGATTACTATACCACCTGCCGATAGCAGACCAATAGAAGGAAATTGCTGCCATCGCGGGTAGTATAACATGCTCTGAAGGAACTCACAAGAAACAAGTGGGCCTGCGGGCCTGCTAGCCTGAGTGAGAGTTGCACTGTGGAGGGAACCAATCTATGAACCAACAAGAAGTTTCGCGCTTGCTCCATCGCATCCGACGCAATTGCGAGGCGATGGTGCGAATTCTGGATGAACCTGATTTTCCTGCGGTGAATAGAGCGATCCACAAACGGATACTGGCATTTGCCAGCAGAGAGGAGCAATTAATGCACATTGTTGGACCGATGCAATCCCACGCGCTGGCCTTTGGAATGTTAGGCCAGGTTTTGAAGCAAAAGTAAGGGGAATGAAAGAGCATGAGCCAGAGCCAGTTACCAGGTGTGCCAAATCTGTTACTGGGTTTCAATGACCTGTCGGTGCTGCGCAGTGTCATTCGTGGCTATGTGACCTATACACGCAGAGCGGTTCCATCCTCGCAGACACGGGATATCCAGCTCCATCTCCTGGAGGATGTCTATCGACGACTGACAGGGATTCCCCCTGGTACGCTGGAAGTCCATATCATGTTACTTATGCCTGAAATACACGCTCTTGACTGTGCTTTTCGGGGTTTTGCTGACTTTGTGCGTCAAAAGGTTCCACCATCGAAAGAACGCGATGAGACCTTACGGGATTTAGAGGGTTTCCGTCAGCATCTGGCACGTTTGCTTCCCGGCTTTCGAGGCCCTGCTGGCGAATGAAAAGGATAGTACAATTGCGAGTCTCTCCATGAACGAGCGTCTTGGTTTTGTGAAACAGCCAGCGTGGATTGTATTTGCAAAAGCGTTCTCTCCCAGGTAACGAGTGGGTATCCCTGGCAGGGCGAGGACAAGCCATCGCCCCTACTATGCCTACGATGGATCAGCCTGCGAAGGGCGTCCATAGTAGGGGCGATGGCTTGTCCTCGCCCTGTTGCCTGCAAAAATCGCACGCACACCACCAGGTAATGTGACACTCCACATTATGCTTGCTCATGTGTTACAATAAATCAGGCCTATTGCTATGCCGGAAAAGAAAGCACTTTGTAACCTGGCTGAACAGGTATGCTAAAAGCGATTTATGAAGGACTTTTCTTATGCCGGAACAAACAGGCCGCAGCGAGAAAGATGCTGCTCTGCGTCATGATATTCGCATGTTGGGAGAGGCCTTGGGGCACGCGATACAGCAGCACGGCACCTCTGTTTTTGAAACAGTGGAACGACTACGACGCACATGTAAGCGTCTGCGCGGCTGTGCTGAAGCGTTGCCACACGCCTCTGAGGCAGAAGCCATCCAGCTACAGGCTGAGATTGCCGCACTCGATCAGGAAATTCTGCGTATTGTAGATGGCTGCGATCTCGATACCTCCATCGATGTCATACGCGCATTTACCGTCTACTTTCACCTCGTCAACACAGCTGAACAGCATCATCGCACGCGCCGCCGTTATACCCATGAAACCATTGCTCCATCTGCTCCTCAACGCGGTTCTCTCGCTGCTCTGGTAGACTTTTTCAAATCCAGAGGGCTTGCTGCCTCATCTGTTCAAAGGCTCCTCGATCGACTTTCGATTGAGCTTGTGTTTACCGCCCATCCTACTGAGGCCACTCGCCGCAGCCTGATTACCAAGTCTCGCCAGGTGGCTGCCTTGTTAAAAGCGCATGACCGTGCGGAAGATATGACACCACGAGAGCGTGCAAACTGGCAGCGCGAACTGGAGAGCACGATAGGTCTTTTGTGGCGCACCGATGCGGTACGCCATGTACGTCCACAGCCACTAGATGAAATCAAAATGGGAGGCTACTACCTCAATGAAGTCCTATTTGACGCGGTACCTGAACTCTATGCCGAACTGGGGCAGCTTCTCAGCGCTGCTTATCCACAGGAGAATCTGACTGTCCCGCCTTTTTTACGTCTTTGTACCTGGATTGGTGGTGACCAGGACGGCAATCCGCATGTCCGTTCAGATACGCTGCTAGAGGCCTTACACTGGCAACGCACGCAGGTCATTGAACGCTATCGTTCATCTATTCAGGCACTGGCGCAGGAGTATTCGCAGTCATTCAAGTATTGTTCGGTTACGCCGGAACTGAAAGACTCTCTCGATCGTGATGCCGCTCTTTTGCCAGACTATGATTGGGAGCTGGGTTTGCAGACTGCCCTGGAACCCTACCGGCGCAAGCTCTCTTTCATATGGAAACGGTTGGGGGCCGCGCAATCTCCTATTGCTTATGGGTCGGCTAAAGAACTGCTTGATGATTTGCTGCTTGTACAAAAGAGTTTGCTGGCGGATGGAGAACAGCAGGTAGCGCAGGGGCAACTTGCAATACTGATACGCCAGGTGCAGATTTTTGGCTTCCACTTCGCGGCTCTCGATGTGCGCCAGCATAGCGAACGCCACGCGACTGCCCTGGCAGAACTGTTGCAGGCAACAGGTTTACGCGAAGATAATTATGCTGAGCTGAATGAAGAGGAGCGGGTGAGGATATTGGGAAATCTGCTCAGTGATCCGCGTGTTTTGCCGCGGCACGGGCTGAGTTTAAGTGAAGAGAGCGGACATGTGCTGCAAACCTTCGATGCGATCCGCCAGGCGCGCAATAAGTTCGGGGAGAAGGCGGTTACCTGCTACATCATCAGTATGACCTGTGCCTTGAGTGGCCTGCTCGAAGTACAGTTCTTCTGTAAAGAAGCTGGCATCGCAGCGCTGCCCATTGTGCCGCTCTTTGAAACCATCGATGATCTACGCACCTGTACGGATATATTGGAAAGCGCCTTCACCCACCCAAATTATCGCCGTTGGCTGGCCTCTTGTAACTATCAGCAGCAGGTGATGTTGGGCTACTCTGACAGCAGCAAAGATGGCGGGATACTGACCTCCAGCTGGGAACTCTATCAAGCTCAGACCCGACTGGCTGCGCTTGGTGTACGCTATTCCATTGACATTACAATTTTTCATGGACGTGGCGGGGCCATCGGTCGTGGTGGTGGCCCTATCTACGAGGCTATCCTGGGACAGCCTCCGGGGACTATCAATGGGCGTATCCGTATTACGGAACAGGGAGAGATGCTTTCGTTTAAGTATGGATTACATGAGATTGCGCTGCGTAACATGGAGCTGGTTGTGGCGGGTGTTGTGCAGTCCAGCATAGCGGGCGACGCACTTCCAGAGTCACATACTACTACACAGGCGCTTCAAGCCTGGTTGGAGATCATGCACCACCTGTCGGCAAATACATATGCTCGTTACCGGCGTTTGATCTATGATACTCCTGAATTTTTACGTTTCTTTGAGCAGGCCACGCCTATCCTGGAGCTAGGCTGGTTGAATATTGGTTCGCGACCGGCGCGCCGCACGGCTGGTCACACTATCGAAGAACTACGCGCTATCCCCTGGGTCTTCTCCTGGATGCAGAGCCGCTATGTACTCCCAAGCTGGTACGGCGTGGGTGGAGCGCTTGAAGAGTATTTCGCTGAAGATGCCGACTGGCCTAACGGGTCTGAGCGGCTGGCACAACTTCAGGGTATGTACCGCTGCTGGCCATTTCTGCGGGCTTTCCTGGACAATATGCAGATGACACTCTCCAAAGCCGATATGCACATTGCTCGCCATTACTCCTCGCTGGTGGAGGACGAGGCGTTGCGCCATCGTATCTCGACAGAGATTGAAGAAGAGTACGAGCGCACTCAATGTATGTTGCTAAAAATTGTTGGGGAACAGGCGTTGCTCGATAGCTCGCCTGTGTTACAACGTTCGATACGCCTGCGCAATCCCTACGTTGATCCGTTAAGCTACTTTCAGGTAACACTGCTGCGCCGCCTGCGCACCCTTGGCGGCCCCCTGGTACTCGATGAAACAACGTGGGGAAATGCCAGCGAGCAGGAGCATGAACGTGCTGACCTGACCTATGCCGTGCTTTTGACGATCAATGGTATTGCTGCTGGTTTGAGAAACACTGGTTAAAAATTCATTGATTGACATTTCACAAATCTGCTGTTATTCTTAATATAGAGACAAGATTATACAGGCTGACCTGCGTTGAACGAACAGAGTATGAGATGGACGACCGACAGCGATCCGAAGCAGAGTGGAAGTTCGGAATGGATACGCCTTCTCAGAACGCCTTCGTGAGCGGCTGACCGAAGAAAGCTTGCTGTAAGGATACAATAGCGTACCTCGACAGGGGCAAGTAGGAACAGGTGGGTGGTTCCCACGCAGCAGCAATAACCGGCAAAAAGTGGTCTTTCTACCCTTGCTACAGCGCGGTAGGCAGGGCGTCGCCAATGGATGGCATCTCTCGCATGAGTATGAGAGATTGGAAGACAATAGGGGTGGCACCACGGGTGTAGCGTATGAGCACTACTCTCGTCCCTTCTTCAATGTTTTTTTAAGGAAGGGAGCGAGGGTTTTTTATTGCCCTGCTCCTTCCAGAATCCATTTCGTTGAAGGAGTATCAAACAATGGCAACTAGCAATTCGAACGGCACGACCTCGACTATGACTCTGAACAGCAGCGCACTTGAGTTGGCGTTGCACAAAATCTCCTCCGTTAATGTACCACAGGGCAAAAGTATTGCCCTGGCCTACTCAGGCGGACTCGACTCGACCCTCTGCGTCAAACTTTCCCAGTTGAAATACCATGCCTGTAAGCTCGTCGCGATCAGTGTCGATGTTGGTCAAGGAGAGAGCGAGATACGGGAGAGTATTGAACGGGCAGAGAAATTAGGCATCTCTCCTTTGATCATTGACGCAAAACAAGAGTTCACCCAACAGTGGTTGAGCAAGGCCATCCAGGCCAATTCCGACTACAACGGCTATCCTGTCTCAACCTCAATGACCCGCCAGTTGATCGCGGCTCGCGTGGCACAGAAGGCCCTGGAGCTTGGCTGTGACGCCTTGATGGAAGGCTCCAGCGGTAAAGGCAACGATCAGTACCGCATGCACAATGTCTTTAGCCTCTTTGCGCCAGGGCTTGCCATCTTTGTGCCCGTGCGGGACTTTGATCTCACGCGAGGCGAAGAGCAGCTATTGATGGAGCACTACGGTGTGCTTGTCGAGGAAGTCATCGCGGGCGGAGACGACAAGACCATGTGGTGTCGCTCTATCGCCAGCGGCGGCATTGGCCTCGATACAAAACTGCCCGATTCGATCTGGCTATGGCTGACGCCTCCTGCAAAGGCCCCTGATAAGCCTGTTGCCCTGACGTTGACGTGGCAAAATGGGCTTCCAATCGCCTTGAACGGCACAAAACTGCCGCTTGACCAGATCATTGAGCAACTCAATGTGATAGGTGGAGCGAACGGCATAGGCAAAATTGACCTGTTTGAGGATGGCATCATGGGCCTGAAATCTCGCGAGATCTATGAAGCTCCTGCCGCAACCATTCTGTTGAAGCTGCATCGCGACCTGGAACAGTTTTGCCTCACCAAAGAGGAGATCCAGTTGAAACGCCAGCTTGACGCGCAATGGGCCAAACTCGTCTACCATGGCGAGTGGTATCATCCATTGAAAGAGGCCATTGATGCCTTTATCGCCAGCACCCAGAAGGTCGTGAATGGCGAGTATGTGGTTGAATTGTATAAAGGCAATGTAGATATTCGTACACGCTCGTCCTCAAGCGGTCTCTTCTTCCCCGATGTGCGCTCGATTAACAGCGCGAGCTTTAACCAGAAGGAATGCGCCCCGGCTGCGCATATTCGCGGTTTACCCTACGAGCTGATCGCACGCCGCAACAAGCTTGCCAGCATCTTAGAGGAGCAGCAATGACCAAGTTGTGGCAAAAAGGGTATCGTTTGAATGAACAGGTAGAGCGATTTGAGGGGGCATTGAATAGTGTCCTCGATAACAGCTTGATTCGCCACGATGTATGGGGGTCGCTTGCCCATGCAGCTATGCTTAAAAAAATTGGCGTCTTGAGCGAGGCAGAGCACATGGCCTTGAAACAGGCCCTTTGCAACATCCTGAAGCTAGAGCAGGCCAAAGCGTTCGCGATCCTGCCTACCGACGAGGATGTGCATACGAGCGTCGAGAATTACCTGGTTGCTGAGGCAGGCGTGGCAGGCAAAAAGATACACATGGCACGTTCGCGCAATGACCAGGTATTGGTAGACCTGCGCTTGTATGGCAAAGAGCGGCTGCATAGTGTGGCCGACAAGCTGTGCCAGCTTTGTGCGGCATTGCTTGATTTCGCCAATGCTCATAGTGAAGTGCCTATGCCTGGCTATACTCACATGCAAAGGGCAATGTTATCGTCGGTTGGACTCTGGGCTGCCAGTTTTGCTGAGGCGTTGTTTGATGATGAACAGTTGCTGGCTATGGCGTCCCTCTGACGATTGACCGGCAGTACTGCGCCGACCTGCTGGGCTTTGCGCGCGTGCAACATAACGTCATGTATGTGCAGAATAGCCGGGGGAAGATCGAAGCCGCCATTGTACAGGCCCTGGCACAGATCATGCTTGACCTGAGTAAGCTGGCGCAGGACACCCTGCTCTTCTCCACGGTTGAATATGGTTTCTTCTCGGTTCCCCAGGAGCTTTGTACTGGCAGCAGTATCATGCCGCAGAAACGCAATTTGGGAGTGATGGAACTGGTTCGCGCGCGCACACAGACAGTACTGGCACTTCAACAGCAGATTCTTGGCATTGTCAGCGGCCTGCCTTCGGGCTACAACATGGACTACCAGGAGACCAAGCGACCCTTTATGGAGGCTCTCGACCTGGTACAGGAGAGCCTGGAGATTTGTACCCTGGTTGTAGATGGACTTGAGGTCAATGCCGAACGCTTAACTGCAGCGTGTACCTTTGAGCTGTTTGCCGCCGACCGTGCCTATGAACTGACCACCACGGCCAACCTGCCATTTCGGGATGCCTATCGCATCGTTGGGGCAGAGGTGACGGCGCAGTTAGACCGTCAGATGCCTCTGCCGGTAGAGAGCCAGGAACAACTTGTCAAGCGACTGTCTGCCCGCGATCATCTCGGTGGGGCTGGCAACCTGGGGTTAGTTCAATTGCACAACCAGCTTGAACATATCCATGCAGTGTGGGAAGAACGTGCGGAAACGTTCAGAGAGACCATAGAACAATTGGTGGGAAGCCAAATACAGGAGTGAAGCTATGTCAACTGTCGTACTTGCCTATTCGGGAGGCCTGGATACCTCTGTGGCCATCCGTTGGATAAAAGAACAATACAATTTAGATGTAATTACGCTGACCATCGATGTTGGCAATGAGCGCGATCTGCCTGCAATTGCTGCACGTGCTGAGCAGATTGGCGCGGTTAAGGCCATGGTTGTAGATGGCCGCGCCGATTTTGTACGCTACTTTGTGTGGCCAGCTTTACAGGCAGGAGCAATCTACGAGGGACAGTATCCGCTGGCGACCGCCCTGGCCCGCCCGCTGATTGCGCGACTGCTGGTTGAAGTGGCGCGTGCTGAAGGAGCGGGAGCGGTAGCTCATGGCTGCACGGGCAAGGGCAATGACCAGGTACGCTTCGATGTCTCGGTCAATACGCTGGCACCTGAGCTCAAAATTATTGCGCCGGTGCGCGAGTGGAGCATGACGCGGGACAACGAGATTGCCTACGCGCATGAGCACTCTATTCCCATTCAGGTGACCAATGCCAGTCCTTACTCGGTCGATCAAAATCTGTGGGGACGCAGTGTAGAATGTGGTGTGCTGGAAGACCCCTGGGCAGAACCACCGGAAGAGGTTTATGCCTGGACAACAAATCCCGATGTAGGGGCCGCGCATCCGGGGGATGATAAAGCGCAATTCATTGCGCCCAGCTACCTGGAGATCACCTTTGAGCACGGCATCCCCGTGGCTCTAAATGGTGAAGAGCTAGATGGAGTGGTGCTGATTGAAGCGCTGAACAAGCTTGCGGGAACATATGGAATAGGGCGTATCGACCATATCGAGAACCGCCTGGTGGGCATCAAATCTCGCGAGGTTTACGAGGCACCGGCGGCTGTGGTTTTGCACGCTGCCCATAGTGCTCTTGAAAGTCTGACCCTGGGCCGCGACCAGGCCCGTTTCAAAGAGATGG
>WNFH01000445.1_pt1 | contig 26312 bp, 23 predicted proteins | sample 5400411 | NCBI WGS metagenome assembly WNFH01 (sample SAMN13153347, study PRJNA577476) | soil metagenome | isolation source: 200 cm saprolite under Douglas fir tree site 2 hole 3 | place: USA:California | collected 2015-04-18 | reverse complement strand
CGGAGAGAACTCGGGAAGGCCGGCGAAGCCGCCGTCTAATTTCTTCACAGCTTCCAAAAATGCATTCAGGCTTTTTTGTTCAAGCTGCAAAGATCACCAGTCCGTCCGAATTCTGTGAGGAGATTGCAGGTCACGAGCCAAGGGCCAGAAATCTACTGCCAGACTTTATCAAGCTGTCCCGCCGTTTGCAGCAAATCGAGCTGCGCCTGCTGGCGCTGGAAATTGGCGTCGAGATAAGCCATCCACTTGTCGTTTTCCTCGAGGCGCGCTTTCTCGACTTCACGCAAATTGATGCGGCCTTCGCCGAATTGCGATTGCAGCACAGTGAGGTTTTGCTGCGCGAGTTGCAGCTCCAGGCGAGCGACTTCTTTTGCGGCGTCGCGCTCGCGCAAACGGCGCGTCTTCACGCGCACGGCGGCACTGACTTCAGTCTTTTTGTTCGCCAGAGCCGCTTTGGCTACGTCCAGATTCACCTGGGCCAGGGCGATATTGGCCTTCGTTTGCGCGCTGAAAATCGGCACCTGCACTTGAATTCCGGCATTGAAATTGTTGCGTTCGAAGGTTTTGAAGAATTGGTCGTAGTTGTTGAATTTGGCGAGCAAGCTGTAGACGCTGACCAGTTGGAGAGTCGGAAAGTAGCCGCGCTTCTCGCCGGTCAAGCGAAACTCCTTGGCGCGGACGTCCGATTCCGCGACGCGTAGCGCGACATTATCCTGCAGCGCGAGAGCAACCAGGTTGGCGCCTTCCTGCTCGGCGACGCCGGGCAAGTCTTCCGGCGTGACCTCGATGAGCGTGTTTTCCGCGAGCCCGGTCTGGCCGCGCAGCACAACTTCCAGTTCGTCCTCGCGGCCTTCGAGCTGCAAAACGCGCTGCACAACGCGCGCTTTGGTGAGCTGGTCCTTGGTCACGGCGACGGGCAGCTCGAAATTTTCTTTTTCGCGCTGCCGTGTAACGGCGAGGATTGTGTCTGCGCTTTCCCGCCCCTTGCGCAGCAACTCGAGCGAATGGCGGACCATGGCGAGTTCGAGATAGGTGGAGGCGGTGCGAACGATGACGCTGTTTCTGGCGTCCTCCAGAAGAATCTTTTGCGACTTGGCCTGCTCTTGTTGTTCTTTTCCTTGTCCGCGCAGCGGCTCATTGAAGGCCTGCTCGGTGTAGGTGACATCGAACAGCGCGGGGGCGCGCCCGCCGGGAGTTTCGGGAATTCCGAAGGTGTAGCCTGCGCCGGAACCGGCATAGAGGTTGGGCATGAACTGGGCTTTCGTGATCATGGCAGAGCGGTCCGCGAGACTCGCTTGCAGCTTGGCAATTTGGATGTCTTTGCTGTTTTGCAGCGCGAGTTCGATGGCGCGCTTCAGGGTGAGGGAAACAGCGGAGGTGCTGGTTGGAATCGGCTGCGCTTCCTGTGCGCGAGCAGGCATCGCTAGAACGAGAAGCAAAGCGATACGGACGCTACCGCAGAAAAAACTAGAGTTCGTGCCCGTGCCACGCCTGTTAGTCATACCAGCATCCTCTTTGAGGCTTCGACGTCAAAAGCGGCGGCCCTTCGAGACTCAAGGTAAATAAGGCCGCCGCACTCCAAGGTTATTCGTAACGCAGCGATTCAATTGGCTGCAAGCGCGCGGCATTGTTGGCCGGCAGGTAGCCGAAAAAAAGTCCAGTGGAACAGGAAACTCCGAAGGCGATCAGCACGCTTACACCGGAGATCGGAACACGAAGGTTCCCGGGGAGTAAGGGCTGAATTAAGACTGGAATCGCCAGACCAATCAAAATCCCGACGATGGCACCGCCACCGCTGATTAAAAAGGCTTCGATCAAGAATTGATAGAGGATTTCGCGGTGTGCCGCGCCGATGGCCTTGCGAATGCCGATCTCGCGGGTGCGCTCGGTGACGGTGACCAACATGATGTTCATGATGCCGATGCCGCTGATGAGCAGCGCGATGAAGGCGACGACCAGCAGCACGATGGTCAGCGCCAGCGAAATGTTTTTCGCGGCACTCAAGATGGCGGCCAGCGTCTGAACGTCATATTCCGCCTCGGCAGGGTGACGACTGCGCAACAGCAGTTCCATCTGACGCTGCACGCCGGGCACATCGTCCGGATGCGCGGCTTGCGCGCTGAGAGAGCGCAGCACGTCAACGCCGGTGTAGTACTTCATTAGCGGAAAGGGAATGATCACGGTTTCCCGCTGAATATCTGACAAGCCGAACGTGGCCACGCGCTCTCGAAAGACACCGATAACGGTGAAGGTGAGTTCGCCCATGCGAACCGTTCCGCCGATAGGATTTTCCAGGCCGAACACGCGATCGGAAAGCTCCCTGGTTATCAGGCAAACTTTGCTGCGCGTCTCCATGTCGGCAGAATCGAAATATCTTCCGCGGATGATGACCAGATGGCGGATGGCTTGAAACCCTTCGGTCACTCCGATGAGGGTCACGGGGCGTTCTACTCCCTCTACAACGATGGTCATGGGCAACTCGCGGTTTCCGGCGACTTCCTGCACGCCGGGAATGGAGGCCTTCACCGCGTTCATGTCCTCAATGGTCAGCTCGTAACTCAGCGGCTGTCCTTCTGCCCCAGCGCGAACCAGTTCCACCCAAACCAGGTTGGAACCGGTAGCTTCAATCTGGCTGAGCACGAACTTGCGGCCGGTAAGGGCGACGGTGACAACCAGAACGATGGAGGCGCTGCCGATGATCACACCCAAGGAGGTGAGAATGGCGCGCAGCTTGTTGCCGCGCAGGGCGTCGATGGCGACAGACAACGTCTCCCGCAGGTCCATCATGGCGCGAGTCTCAGGCGCATTCTATATTCAATCCTTTTTCAGCCGCTTCAAATCTTCGCGGACATTTTTGTTCTTGGGGGCCAGCTTCAGGGCCGCTTCGTATTCTTGAATGGCGGCGTGCGGGTTTTGTTGATTTTCGTAGAGGCGGCCACGCCATTCATGAACGCGCCAGGGAGGAGGAAATCCGCTGCGCAAGGGCGCGCGTTTAAGATATTGATTCAGAAGGCGCTCGGAATCGTCAGCGCGCTCATTTTTGATGATCAACGCAACGGCGCGATAAAACTGCGAGCGCGGATCGGAGGGAGCAATCGCCTCGCCCTGATCGGCCACGATAACGAGCGTCTCCGCCTGGCTCTGCTTCATGGCGTAGTCGCCGATGTCGTAGATAAGCTCGGCGGATTTGGGATGCAATTCCAGAGCTTGAGCGAACTCGGCGTCGGCGGCTGCGAAGTCCTTTTTTTGACGCCGGCAATTTCCCGCCGCGTAATGGCCCTCGGCGGGATCGAGCGACGCGAGCTTGGCAATTTCCGGGCGCGCTTTGTCTTCACCGCCGCCGGCAATGCCCGGAGCGCTGCAATCAAATTCAATGAGCGCCTGGTGCGCGGAAAAGTTTTTTTCGTCCAACTCGACGGCCTTTTCAAACTCCTTACGGGTCTTTTTGGCGAGTGAAAGGGCCGAGAACATGGAAGCATGGCCAGCTTTCTCACCGTAAACCTTGCCGAGCCATTCATGGTAGAGCGAACTTTGCGGATCGAGGGCCACGGCTTTTTCCGCGCTGGCGATGGCGGCGTCGTGTTGTTGGGATTCGTAGTAGGTCTTCGCAAGAAGTAAGTGGATTTCGGGGTCGCGCGGATGTTGTTCGGCGGCTAGTTGCAGGAGCTGCGCGGCTTTGGTGTAGTCGCTGGCCTCGTAGGCTTCGTGGGCGGCTTGGAGGTTGTCATCGTGACGCAGGCGGTCCGCTGCTGCACGAGTGTTCAGCAGAGCCGGCGGGAGCAGAAGCGCGGCAAGCAGAGCGATTCTAATCGGATTCGCTTCGGCCACGGATGTAGCTCGCATCGGTATTGACGATTTTTACAGGCATGCCGTCTTTGAGATCCACATCGCCGGGCAAGGCGACCATCTCGCCTTCCTGCAAACCGCCAAGGACTTCATAATTGGTGGCGTCGGCGATGCCCACGTGAATTTCGCGCTTTTCCAGAGTCGCTTTCCCCACGCCTAGAGCATTGCGCAAGACCACAAAGACGAATCTCTGCCCGCCTTGCGCCTCCACCGCGCCGCGGGGCACGGTGAGGACGTTGATGCGCTCGCGCGAATTGATGCGCACGTTGACGTTGATGTTGGGCAGCAGTTCCAATTTATCGTTGTTGACTTCGCAGAGCAGTTCGCCGACGCTGCGCGCGTTGCGCGCCACCACTTGCTTGGGAATGACCTGGGTCTTGCCCATCCAGGCGCGGTTGGGCAGAGCATCCCAGGTAATGCGCACGAGTTCGCCAGGTTCCAGGCCACCGAGCTCGGGCTCGTCGATAAAGGCGCGCACGCGGACCTTGTGGAGGTCGGCCATTTCGGCGAGCAGTTCGCCGACTTTCACGTAGTCGCCCGCTTTGACGGGCAGAGAATAAAGCGTGCCGGAGGCGGGAGCCACGATGCGGCCGTCGCGGACTTTTTCTTCCAGGGCGGCGACTTCGCTACTGAGCTGCTCGACCTGCAGAGTGGTGCGATTGGCATCGAGCTTCACGCCGTGCTCGAACTCCTGCTTGGCGGCGGTGAGCTGTTTGACCTGCGCGTTGGCTTTGGCCAGATCCAAATCGTTGGCGGCGAGCTCGTCCCTGGTAGCGGCTTGTTGAGCGATGAGGCGCTCGAGGGAATCGTGATTGCGCTGCAGGCGATCACGCAGTGCCACAGCGGCGGCTAGCTGGCCTTCGGTCTTGGCGGCTTCGTCGGAACGGCCCCCGGCTCTGGCGGCACGGAGATCATCGTCGGCGCGAAGGAGCTTGGAGCGCGCCTCGGCAAGCTGGGCGGCGGCGTCCTTGACGTTCAACTCGAGCAGGAGTTGGCCCTTTCTTATGGCTTGACCTTCCACGACACTGATTTTTTCGACGAAGGTATCGAGCTGCGCGCGCACGACGAAAGGGGCGATAGGCTCGACTTTTCCGTTGCTGGAGATGGAGGAGACGAGGTTTTCACGGACGGGCGTGACCGCGGAGATTTTGGCGACGGGCTGGCGGCCGCTAAGACGCACCAGCACGATAGCCACAACAGCGGCCAAAATGAGAAAAATCACGATGCGGTTTCGCAGCCTGCGGTCCATTGCTTCCTATTCCGATTGCCCTGCCGGTCTGTTCAAACTAGACATTGCGGGCACACTCACACGAAGTGAGTCCCATTGTATATGCGCGGCTTGCTGGCCCCCGCCCGGAGTAAACCAGAGTGCTCGATTGTAACAACAGGTGCGGAGCTTGCACTAGAGATGATGTCAATTCGCAAGGGATTCCCTTTGATGGATGCCACGCGCGGGCGCGGGGATGCCGGTGACTCCCAGCCGGCGCCAGGGAACGTAGAGGGGAGTCGCGGATCCATGGAGATTTGATGGTACGCAGGCTGGCTAGGTCACACACCGGCAGGGATTCGGTCGCTGCGGCAGACATATTCCCTGTGCCGGGCGCGTAGTAGACTGTGACGCGGGTGTGAGTGGCGGCCGGGAAAATCCGGCGCGAGGGGTCTTTGATGATTGAGGCTCGTGGCCTGTCGAAACGCTTCCAGGACAAGAAGCGCGGAGAGATTCGCGCGGTCGACAACGTGAGTTTTCGGTGCGAGCCGGCGCGCATCTACGGACTGCTGGGGGCGAACGGCGCGGGCAAAACCACGACGCTGCGCATCCTGGCTACGATTTTGGAGCCTACCGACGGGACGGCGCTGGTGTGCGGTTATGACGTGGTCGAGGAGCCGGAGAAAGTGCGCGCCAATGTGGGATTTCTTTCCACGGCCACGGCGTTGTATCCGCGGCTGACCGCTCAGGAGCTGGTGGAATACTTCGGGCGGTTGAACGGGCTGGACGAAGCCACGCTGAAGAAGCGCGTCGACGATATTTTCAACCGGCTGGACATGAACAGCTTCCGCGACCGGCGCTGCGACAAGCTGTCCACGGGCATGAAGCAGAAAACTTCGATTGCGCGGACGCTGGTGCATGACCCGCCGGTGATGATCTTCGACGAACCCACGCTGGGCCTGGACATCATGACCGCGCGGACGATCACCGCGTTCATTCGCGAGTGCCGGGACCGCGGGAAGACCGTGATTTTCTCGACGCACATCATGAGCGAAGTGGAGAAGCTGTGCGACGTGATCGGGATTATTCATGACGGGAAGCTGCTGACCGAAGGGACGCTCGCCGAGCTGCGGCAAAGACACGGTGAGCACGACCTCGAGGAAATTTTCGTCAAGATCGTGACTCCTCTGCAAAGCAAGGTGGAGGTCTGAGAGGCATGAACCTCAACGCGATCCGCATCGTGTACAGCAAAGAGTTCACCGAATGGGTGCGCGACCGCCGCACCCTTATCTCCACTGTTTTGGTTCCTCTCCTGCTATTCCCGATCATCATGGTTGGGTTTAGCGCGCTCGCGGTGGCGCTGGTCGGTAAGGCGGAGAAGGAAACCCCGAAAATCATGATCCTCGGCGGCGAAGACTCGCCGCAGGTCCTGGAGAATCTTCGGAAGGTTGATTATTTGGAGATAGCGCCCTACAGCGCCAATTGGAGAGAACAAATCTCCGAGAAAGAGATTCGCGCCGCGGTGGACATTCCGCCGGGATTTCAGGCGGCTCTGGGCAGGGGCGACGCCAAGACCGTCACGATTTACTACTATCTGGGCGAGCTGAAATCATCGCTTGGCGCAGATCGTATCGAGAAATTCCTCAAGGAATACAGGGACGAGGTCGTGAAGGGCCGCCTGGCGGCGAGAAACGTCGCCGCATCGGTGCTAACGCCATTTGACATTCAACAGCAAAATGTCGCTCCACCGGAAAAGGTCAGTGGCGCCACGGTGGGCGGCTTCATCGGTTACCTCGTGGTCCTTCTGTGCATGACGGGAGCGATGTATCCCGCAATCGACCTTACCGCCGGCGAAAAAGAGCGCGGCACCATGGAGACTATTCTCTCCAGCCCTATCTCCCGAATGGACCTGGTCCTGGGGAAATTCTTTCTAGTGCTCAGCGCGGCCTTGTCCACCGCCGCTCTCTCCGTATTATCCATGGGCATTTCGTTCTCTCTGCTTCGGCATTTCAACGCTTCCTCCGGCAGCGGGCGCGGAGAAGCCGCGGGCCTGCTCTTACAGCTCGGCCCGAAGGCCGTGGCCTTCATCTTCGTGATGGCACTTCCGCTGGCCGTACTCTTCTCTGCCGTGCTCATGACCATTGCCTTGTTTGCCAAGAGCCACAAGGAGGCTCAGAGCTATCTCACGCCCATGACTTTCCTAGTGGTCATTCCGGCAGTTGCTTCCTTGCTGCCGGGTGTGGAGCTCACTCCGAAATTGGCTCTGGTCCCCATTCTAAACACCAGCTTGGTCTGCAAGGAGATTATGACCGGCACGTATCATTGGAACTCGATCGCCCTGATTTTTGCCTCAACGTGCGTTTATGCCAGTGTGGCGCTGTTTCTGGCGTTCAAGACGTTCCAGCGCGAGTCGGTGCTGTTCCGGTCGTGAGTGCTGCTTCCAGGGAAATATTGTCAGAAGGGCACGGAGACACCGAGAACGGTTAAAAATTAATACGCATTCCAGCGGCTGGAACTTACGCCTGCGGTATCGCGTATCTTCTAAAGAATGCGACGCTTCGTACGTATCCTACTAATTCTGGCGTTTACGCCGCCGTTGGTGGCGGCAGGCATGGGCTGGCTGGCGGGCCCGTCGTTCCTGCACCCGGCCCGCAGGGAGCTTTCTCCCGACCTCATCAAGGAAGCTGATTCTGCGTTCTCACAAATCGGCACGCATCGCGAGGATTTTGACGTGCGCGCCGCCGATGGTGTTCTCCTGCGAGGCTGGAAGGTTCGTTCCGCGAAGCCCAACGGCAAGTGGGTGCTCGTTTTTCATGGCGTCGCCGACAACCGCGCGGGTGTGGTGGGACAGGCGCAGCTCCTGATTCAGGCGGGCTACAGCGTGGTGATGATGGACGCGCGCGCGCACGGAGCGAGCGACGGGCCAATGGCCACCTACGGCTGGTTGGAACGAAATGACTCGAAAGCTGTCGTGGACGCGCTGGAAACCACGGAGCATCCGCGGCACTTGTTTGCGCTGGGGGAGTCGATGGGGGCGGGCATTGCCTTGCAATCCGCCGCGGTTGAACCGCGCATCGAAGCGGTGGTGGCCGAAGCGCCCTTCGCTAGCCTGCGCGAAGCATCGTACGACTATGCCGGATGGCAACGCTATCCTCTGCTGGGAACGACGTTGTTGGCGCCTGGCGCGTGGACGATGCTCTATCATGGCGAGCTTGCGGCAGGTTTTCCGGCTGGTGAGGTTTCACCGGAGAAAGCGGTGGCTGCCCGTTCATTTCCGGTGCTGCTGATCTGCGACGCAGAGGACACCGTGCTTCCCTGCCGGCACACGAAACGCATTTATGCCGCAGCGCGAGGCCCGAAACAGATGTGGGTGGTGGCGCGAGCGTTTCACACCGCAGCGCTTGGGTATGAGCCGACGGAGTTCCGGCGGCGCATACTGGAATTCTTAGCGACGTATGGCGCGAACTAGTGCCGCAGTGAAGCAGCTGAACGCCGCTACTGGGCGGGGGGCTGGCGTGTTTCGCATTCCTGGCTGAGGCGGCGGACGGTTTCGCGCAAGCGGACGGCAAGGGCGGCGATGGTTTCCAGGCGCTGCTGGCCGCCGTGCGGAAGGCGGCCGTCATTCTTGCGGCGGACTTCGGCGAGCAAGAGCTCGGCGTTGCCGAGGATTCCGGTGAGTGGATTGTTCATCTCGTGGCGAAGCACCTCGCCGAACGCTTGTCCATTCAAAGCATTTTTCTCCTCGGCAAATTGTTGCGCATCGGCTGCTTGCTGCGCCTGGCGCAAGCGCCGCTCAACCATCTCCAACGCCACGGGGAGACAGCCCCCGGCGCGCTCGACGAAGTCGGCGGCGCCGGCCGCGACGAGCGAGGCCAATTCCGATTCCTGACCCGGCCCGCCAATCACCACCACAGGCGCGTGAACGGCTAGAGCGGAAACCACGGAGTTGAGGCGCGGCATCTTTGCCACAGGCCCCTCGCTCTCCGGGGTAGCAGAAGTTTTCTCGAGAAGGATGACCGTGGGCGCCGCATCTTCGACGATGCGGCGGGCGGCGTCCACGGTGCACACTGCGGCAACGCGCAGCCCTCCCTCCTTGGCTTCGAATTCCCGGCGAGCGGCGGCGCACAGCTCGGCGTCATCACTGACCAGTAAGACGGTATGTTCCCTGGTGTGGATCATTTATGTCCTCGCTGCATTTTTTTTCGTCGCTGGAGCACGTGAAGGCTCGCGCGACGAGGCGGCCTCGAGAACGCTGCGGATCTTCTCCGTGAGCTCCTCGACGCGAAAAGGTTTTGCTACGTGGGGGAGGTGATTGCGTTCCAGAAAATCGCGGGTATGCGCGGCGAGAACGTCTCCGGTGACGAACAAGAAACGTTCGCGAAGTGGATTTTGGGCGAGGGCCAGGGCCTCGTAGAAGTGTTCACCGTCGAGTTCGGGCATTTTCATATCGCAGACGGCCAAAGCGTACTCTTCGCGGCTAGCGCGATCGAGCGCTTCACGGGGGTCGAGGAGGACATCGACGCGTAATCCTTCGTCCTCGAGCACGTCGGCAATGAGCCGTGCAACAGTAGGCTCATCCTCTAAAACCAGGACGCGGTTACCAGCCCAGGCGCCGAGGACCGCGCCGACGTGCGCGGTTTCAAGCGATTCCGGGGCAAGCAAAGGTTCGAGTCGCGGGCGCACGGGAGGAGCGCCGCCTGTTGCCGGCAATGGCATCTCCACGGTGGCAACGGCCGGGAACTCGATCGAGAAGGCGCTCCCTTGGCCGAGATTACTGGTCAAGTGCAATCTGCCGCCGTGCTCACGCACGATGCCGAGGACGATCGCCAAACCCAGGCCGGTGCCGACGCCTGCCGGCTTGGTGGTAAAAAAGGGATCGAAGATGCGCGCTTGGATAGCCTGCGGAATTCCGGGGCCATCGTCGCTGACCTCCAGGAGCACGCGCTGTTCGGCGACGCGCCTGGTCTTCACGCGGATCGTGCCGCCTTTGCCTTGCTCCTCGATGGCGTGCCGGGCATTCCCGATAAGGTTCATGAGCACCTGCTGGAGCTGCCCGGCATCGCCCTGCACGAAGGGGAGCACGGGCTCGAGATCGAGCTGCACGCGGACCTTGTCGGCTGGCAGGCTGTAGCGCTGCAGTTCGAGGGTGCGGGAAACGACCTGATTGAGCGCCACGCGGCGACGCTCGGGCCGTGATTCCCTGGCGGAAAGCAATAGTTGGCGCAGGATGGCGCTGGCCCGCTCCGCTTCCTGATAGATCTGGCGCGCTTCGTGGGAACCGCCGGCGGGATCGCGGCGCAAGAGGAGGCGCTGCGCGTAGCCGAGAATGCTGGTGAGCGGGTTGCTAAGCTCGTGAGCGATGCCGGTGACCATCTGTCCGAGCTCGGCGAGCTTATCCGTCTGCAGCAGCTTGGATTGGAAGACGCGCTGCGCGGTGAGGTCGCGGTAGATTTCCACGCGGCCGAGGAGCACGCCTTTTTCGTCAAGGATGGGGCGCGTAGCACGCTCCAGCAGGCGCGGAACCGGGCGGACCAGTTGCAATTCTTCTCGCAGGGCTCCTTCGGTGCTGCGCGCCAAGCGATTCCAATTCTCGGCGAAGGTACCGGCGTCGGCGGTGCGCGCACCGAGCGAGGCCACGAGATCGTCAAGCGTCTTGATGCGCGCGAGGTCTTCGGGGGCCAGTCCGACCATCTGGCCGAAGCGGCTGTTCACCGCGCGAATTTCCTGCCTCGGTCCGAAGAGGACCACTCCTTCCTCGAGCCACTCAATAACGTGCAGGACCTCGGTAACGCCGTGCTCAGCGTCTCTTTGCTCGCTGCGGTCGGGCTGCTTTTCGAGGGCTGCGAGGACTTCCTTATGACGCAACTCTAGTTCGGCGGCCTCCTCGCTACGCTTTAGCTGCAAGAGCGCGGGACCAGCCAGCGCAGCGCTAAGCTCCAATCGTTCCAGTGCAACCAGCGAGGCAGTGCTTCGACGAACGCCCGCGACCAGCGTTCCGAGGGCTTCACCGGCGGCCTCCAGGGGCCAGGCGACCACGCGCGCGACTTCTCCGAAGGCCGACGCAATCCCGGGTTCGCTACCGGCGACGTGATGGGACTCAAGTGCCCGGCGCCAGACACCGCTCAACTCCTCGCTTTCGAGCGTACGAATCCAGGCGGCGGCTCCGCTCTGCCAGGCAAAGCGCATGCTGCGTGGCGGTGGTTGAATAAAACTTTTCCTTGTCCGCGGTGAGTCAACGAGGCAGCCAATCGCGGCGAAAACCGCACTTGGCTCGACTTGGTGCTCTCCCTTATGGGTACAGTCCTTTACAATACCGGCCAGAATATCGCTCGGCGATTCCGAGCCAGCCAGGGCGGCGAGCATGCGGCGGGAGTCTTGATGGCGCTCGCGCCCCAAACGGCGCTCATCTTCTAGTTCCATGACGAGAGCCAGTTCGGCCGCGACGGACTCGAGCAGCGCTCGCGGCAAACGCGCCTGTTTTTTCCGGCTGCCGGCGAGCAAGATGCCGCGAAGCTGTGCGTGAACCTGCAGAGGAACCCAGAGCGCCCGCCGCATCTCGATCAACGCACCGATCATTGGCTTGTCGGGCGAGTCATCAATGTCCTGCTCGACCGTCCGCAAACTCACCAGCAATTCGGCAGGCAATGGCGGCTGTGGAGATAGCCTGGACCACTCAGCGGGCGTCGCCTCTCCGTCTTTCTCCGCCACGATTCCACGGAAGCTGCTGTGCTGACCGGCGTCCGCAACGCCTTCATCTACAATTTCAACCCAGACGCCGACCCGGTCTGCCTGCCCGCTTGCCAGCAACGTTCTGATCGCCTCTTCCAGCAGGTCTTGTCGTACCCTGCCTTCCACGGCGGCGCGGGCCACTCCAATAGTTCCCCTTTCCTGTTTCTGCGCATTCCCCCAAACCCACATGCACTTTGCCTCGATCCGCTAGCCCTGCCGCGCGCGACAGTTAGCGCGGCGTCGGTGGTAAATACAGATACCTCACGCTGCAACTACCCTGCACTGAAAGGTCCAATTGGGTCGGCGCATTTCATTGATAACGGGACGGTTATGCCGCGTGACGAGATCTGGTCGGGAGGTCTAACATCCCATGTCGAGACTTGCCGGTGATTTTGGTTCCGAAGTGAAAACTCGGGATTGCAGGGACAAGAGGGAATCTCGGGCGTAGAAGTCAGGGCAGAAGCCCGAGGTTAACAGCGATCAGCGTAAATCTGCGCGAGCGTCAAGCGTGCCGTTAGCCCGGTTTGATGTTTTTCGCTCTCAACTGCCGGCTTCCTCTCCCACATTGTATTGCTTCAGTTTTCGATAGAGCGTGGTCTTGCCGATGCCCAGAATGCGTGCGGCCGCGAGCTTGTCGCCTGCCGTTTCGCGCAGGGTGCGCAAAATGGCGCGACGCTCGAGCTCTTCGAGGGGCACCAATTCGTTGTTCTCCGGTAGGCGCTCGGTTGTCGGGTATTGGAGACTGGTCGGCAAATCCGCCACATGCACGAGCGGACCGGAGCCAAGCGCCACCGCGCGCTCAATGGCGTTTTCCAGCTCGCGCACATTTCCCGGCCAGTCATAGGCGATCAACTGGCGCATGGCGTCTTCGGAAATGTCTCGCGAAGTCTGCTGCGAAATGGAGAATTTCTCAAGGAAAGATATCACCAGGAGCGGTATGTCGCTTTTGCGCTCGCGCAGGGGAGGCAGTTTGATCTGCACCACGTTCAGGCGAAAATACAGATCCTGGCGGAACGCTCCGGCCTTGATGGCCGCATCGAGGTCCCGATTCGTCGCCGCGATGATGCGCACATCGATGTGGCGCCGCTCCGTGGAGCCGACGGGTTTTACCTCGCGCTCCTGCAATGCGCGCAGCAGCTTGGCTTGCAAATCCACGGGCATGTCGCCGATTTCATCGAGAAACAGCGTGCCGCCGTTGGCGGCTTCCAGCAGGCCTTGCTTGCCGTGCAGGGCCCCGGTGAACGCGCCCTTCACATAGCCGAACAGCTCGGATTCAATCAGCGTGGGGACGAGAGAAGAACAATCGACGGGAACAAAGGGCCGGTCTTTGCGCGGTCCGGAAAAATGCACGCTCTTGGCCACCAACTCCTTGCCCGTTCCGCTCTCGCCCAGGATGAGAACCGGATACTCGTGCAGGCTGACCTTCTGGATGATCTTGTAAACGCGCTGCATGCGCTCGGAAACACCGATGAGACCGCCGAAGCCCGGCCGGGTGCGCAATTGCTCGCGCAATAAATGATTTTCCTGCTGGAGCTCGACGGCGCGCGCCGCGCGCTCCAGGCGCGAGCGCAGCTCCTCGATGCGGAAAGGTTTGGTTACATAGTCTACGGCGCCCAGCCGCGTGGCGGCCACCGCCGAATCGATCGTTCCATACTGCGTCAGCACGATGACCGGCAGCGTCGGGTTGGTGTCGTGCACGCGCTTCAGCAGGTCCAGCCCGCTGGTTCGCTGCAGCATCAAGTCCGTGAGCACGATATCCACCGCGGAGCTTTCCAAGACTTCCAGGGCCTCTTCCGCGCTGGCTACGGCGAAGGCTTTCATGCCCGCCTGCCGGGCAACCTCGGCGCAAGTCTCGCGGATAGATGGCTCATCGTCCACAATGAGGATATTCATCGAGACGGCTTCGCGCAGAACTGCTGCTTCTTCGCTCATGCGTGAACCCTGGGATTCCATCACCACTTTCCGAGCATTCTTGTTTCCATTTCAGGAAACTGCGTTTGCCTATCATAAATAAGTATATACCTAGACTATATAGCGAGGTGAAGTATCAATTCGGGAAATCGACGCAGCTCGGCCAGCGACCTCTGCGCGTAAGAGCTTGTGTTATCAATGCGTCCCAAAACGGAACGACACTTTCAATTTTGGGACTCTCTCCCCAAAGTAAAATGCAGGTTTGTGGTTTATGCGAGTCGCGCCGCTTGCGGGATAGCGAATCTCGCTAGTACGTCGCCCCTTCCGGAACGAAGACCGCCTCAATGCGGCAATTCTCCTTTTCCGATCCTTTCTTCTTGGAGGGTTCGCCGGCGCGGGTACAGACGAGGCGCCTGGACGCATAGAGCCGCGCTATGAGTTGGCCGAGGGTACGGCAGGGCCGGGGCACACCCCGACGCCCGCCGCAATTGCTCGCAGCTGGCGCCGGCTGAAATGCTGTGTCGCTGGGTTACTGTGCGGAGCCGGGGTTCTGCGCTGCCGTGCCTGGCCCGCTGTCCGCGCTGAAGATGGTCACTTGCACGCGGCGGTTCTTCTGCCGGTCGTCCCGGGTTTTTTCGTCGTTCACCGGCTTGTCCTTGCCGAGTCCCACGATTTGGATGCGGTACACAGGCATATTGCGCTGCGCCACGAGATAGGTCTGCACGGCCTCGGCGCGACGGCGGCTGAGCTCGAGGTTATATTCGGGCGTGCCCGTCTTGTCCGTGAAGCCTTCAATGGCCACGAAGTAACGCTTCATGCTTCCGACTTTCCCAGTACCGAGTTGGTCGAGCTGCTGCTTGGCTTCCTCGGTCAACTTCGCGGAATTGAACTTGAAGAGCACCACGACGTCGCCCGCGGGCTTGTAGTCGTCAATGTTCGCGATGCGCTCGTTGAGCTCAGTGTGAAACTGGTTAGTCAAATCGGACTTCACCTGGTCGGTTTTCTTGGAGGCCGCGTCCGCACGCCCGAGGGCGTCGCCCGCGCGCGCATCAGCGGAATCCGCCTTTTCAGCGGCTGCGCTGATCTTGGGCTCATCACTCTCCAATTGCTTCTGGGTGCTCTGCGCCTGCTTTTCTACTTCGTTGACCTTTGCGGTGATGGGATCTGTTTGCTGGGCGACATACTTCTTCGTCGCACAGCCTCCCAACAGCAGCACCACGCTGGCCACGATCGTTGCTTCGATGACCCGCTTCATGGGTATTCCTCCATTCGAATTTGAGCTGAATTCCCGTTGTTACAGTTCGATTGCTCTGGGCCGGGCGGAAGCGGGCTGGACACTTCGCGGAGCTACCTGGCGGGGCGGCAGGGCCACCGGAACCATTGAGCCAAATCTTACTGTAAACCCGCGCAACTTACCACTATCGTTCTGCCCGCGCCGCTGGGCGGTCCCGCACCGCCTGCCTAATTCCAAGCCTGTACCTACACTCCTTTCTACAGCTTTCTTTCTGAGCTCGACCGCCACATTCCTCGCAAACGCCGTGTGGCGTCGGCCAAACCTATTGCGCCGTGGGCGTTGCGCCGGTGATGCGAAACTTGTACCAGGCCGTTCCCGCGGGGTACAGCACGTCGCGGATCTGAGCGTTCTGCTCTTCTCCGGGAGCGAGATTGAACGGAATCGTGCCTTTGTTCACCAGCAGCGCTGCATTGTCCGGGCCGACGTAGGTCGTTTCGTATTCAATCTTGCTGTAGGTGTAGGCCGTGGATTTGTTGTCGATGTCCACTAGCCAGACCGCCGTGGTGCCGGTCCGATCTTTTTCCATTCTGGCGCTTAGAATCTTCAGGTCATGTACGGGGTCCGCTTTTCCGGTTGCTGCGGGCGCAGTGGCCGCAGCAGTGACCGGCGCCGAGGGTTTGTTGCCGCTTTTCGACATCGTGTAGAGCACGCCGCCTGCGGCAGCCGCCGCGACGACCACGAATATTGTCACCAACATCCGATTGGAACTCGATTGTTTCTGTTCTTGTGCCGCCTCAAACATCGCCGCCTCCTCTGCAACCCACGCGCGTCCGCCACCCCCGGAATGCACGCAAATGAATTCCCCTGTAGGGAGGGACTTCGTGGAAATTGGAAGAAGGGTCGGGAAGCCCCTCGATAGCTACTGCTTATATCCCATCCTCCCGTAAGCGGCAAGCAATCGTGACGCAGGTCATTGCCGCAACGCGTAGGTGATCGCGTCGGCCCCGCGGGTGCATTCACCGGGTGACGAGTCGAGCACGGATTCAGTTTTTGGCGCTGTGCCAAAATGGAACACGCGCTACGCTGCTGCGGAGGAACTCTCTCGTGGAAGAACTCATCACGCCGCCGCCAACGAAAACGGAACAGCGCCGAGGCAGCCGTTTTCCAGTAATCGTCCCCGTACAAGCCAAATGGCAAGAGGCCAGCGGCCGCATCGTCATCGAGAACGCGCAGGCCCGCGAAGTAAACATGCAGGGCGGCCTGCTGGACATGAAGGTCTTCCCCAGTGTGGGAAGCCAGATGGAGTTGACTAATCTGCTGTCTGGGGAAACCTACCGCGCGCGCGTAGTCGCTATACGCCGAAAGGAAGGACGGGTGCTTGGAGTAGCCGTCGAACTCCTGATTCCCAGCGAAACGTTCTGGGGCGTGAACTTTCAGTTGAAGAAAACCAGTGCCGAGCTGTTCCAACTCGAGCATTCCATCCGCACGGGTGGCATCGATCAACGCATCCTGATGGATTTCCGCGACGCCGTGGATCACGTCCGCAAGACCGCCTGGGCCGTGCAGGAGTGGCAGGAGCGCCAGATCACACGCCACGATCCACACACGTTGATTCCGCTCCTCATCAGCGAGCGCATCCGCCGCGCGGCACAGTTAGGCAATGCCATCGTCTCCGATCTCACCAGCCATGAGGTCACTCGGGAAACACCCGGCGTGGATCAACTGTTTGACGCCGTGCAACGCATGCAGCAACTTCTGGCGGACCTGCTTCGAGATTCCTAGCGCGAGTCCACCATCGATGGCCGCCTTCGGAAAGCTCTTTCAATCCGGCTTCCTTTCAGGTGTTTTGGGTACAGCTCCGAGGGACTTAATAAAGCTAACAAGCTGCCAGCGCTGCGGTTCGGGCAGTTTTGACCAAACGGGCATGCCGCGGCGGACCACGCCATTTGTCAGGATCCAAAAAATAGCTCCCGGTGCGGCGCTCTGAATTTCCTCGGTGCGAAGACTAGGGGCCTTTCCCGTTCCATAGCCGGCGTTGCCGTGGCATTCGGAGCAATGCTGCTCGAACAAGTTCTGTCCAGCGGCGACCGCATCCGGGTCGTTCTCCATGGGGTTGCGCTTGGCCCTGGCCTTATCGGGGGCTTTGGCGAGCTCGGCATAAACGAGTGCGTCTGCCTTGTGGTTGGGAGCAGCAGGTTTCTCATGTTGGCCAAAAGCGAATGAGGCCCCGAAAACAGCAACCATTACGAATAGCGCGGCGACGCATTCCTTCACGGGTGGCCTCTGAACAGGCGGCTCACCGCCGAACCGAACCCGGTAATTTCCCTGGAAATACCCCAACGCAGTAGGAGCGCATGACTGTTGTCGTTTAAACCAAAGCCGGGGGAGAAACGCAGCGTCCAGTTGGACGGGAGATTCCAGGCTACGACCGGAGCGACATAGTGCGAAGTGTTGTTCAGGCCGAAACTATAGCGATCTCCGAGTCCGCCGTACATCTCCACGCCGACGATGAAGTTTTCACGGCAAAAAGAGCAGCGTTTTGCAGAAGCCTTAAGAGCCAGAGGACGGCTCGCGCCAAGAGCGTAGCCGAATTCCCAAGGCTGGTTCGAGAGATTCTTGGATGCGATGATGTTTTCCGCGAAATTCCACCCCTTAACAGTACTTGAGAGGATGAGTTTGAACTCGAGTTCGTTGTTGTGTTCTTTACGGGCCTCGGCATTAGGCACCAGGAAATCTGACTCGACGTCGTGACCTTCGACCTCCTTTAGGATCTTGTCGGCGCTGTTCTTTTTCTCGTACTCAACGTAGAGAATAGGATTTATGAAGTGCTCGCGTTGGAGAGGACGGATACGGTTCTCGAAACGCAAGCCCGTGAATATGGTGCCGTCATGGAACGTGGTTTGACCGTCCAGATATAGCTCAGTGGTCCACCAGGCAGTGGCCCCGTACTCCAATTCAGTCCAGAAGGCGTGGAAATTGTTTCCGCCACGCTGCGTCCCGAAAGCAGAAAAATATTCAATTTCCAAGTTGCCAGGCTCCTCAAGATAGTGGTCATACGTAACGATGTAGGGACGTTCCTGAGCTCGGCTGGACTGGGGCAAAACGGCCAACACCGCCAGCAACCAAGCCGCGGAAAACAACACATGAACTCGTAGGGTCAATCTCTCCTCTTGCAACTTATTTTCAACTGGCTCAAATAAGACTAACTTAGTCCTATATCCTTCTGCAACCACGGAGACGGAGACATCATGGCAATCTCCTGGGAATACCTCCTCTTTAAGTAGTGCAAAGAACGAAGGGCGTTCCGCCATAAATCGAGTACAATGCCGCGCATTAAATCGAAAGCATCCGCCCTAACGGGCCCCTAGCGACCATGAGAAATAATCGCCCCCAGCCCTGCAAGTGCGGCCATCCCAAGAGCATCCACGCACACATGTACTTCCAGGCGAGGCCTGCCAAGCTGCCAAAGGGTTGCAACTTCCCGGGATGCAAATGCAACAACTACCGAGCTGCACAGGTTCCCTCGCCGCCTCCTACAGCGTAAATATCCTGCTCCGGGAATGCGAGCCAATCGGCAAGCCCACGCGCCAAAAGCGGGTGCGACCCGGAACGCGAGTGAGGTATGATAGAGTGTTTGGAAACTACTCATTAGGATGATGATGCAGACAGACAACGGAAAAGTTTTGCTAAGAGTTCGCCCCCGCGGCTTTTGTGCCGGAGTGGTGCGCGCAGTGGACATCGTCGAGCTGGCGCTGGAAGCTTACGGCGCTCCGGTTTACGTGCACCATGAGATCGTGCACAACACGTACGTTGTGGAGCAATTACGCCGGCGCGGCGCGATCTTCGTCGAATCCATCGAGGACGTTCCTCACGGCGGCGTGCTCGTCTTCAGCGCTCACGGGGTTCCCCCCACCGTTCGACAGGAAGCCAAGGATCGCTCGTTGAAAGTGATCGACGCCACCTGCCCGCTAGTCACCAAGGTTCACTTGGAAGCGCTTAAGTTTGCGCGAGAGAAACGCACCATCATTTTGATCGGCCATCGTGACCATCAGGAGATTATCGGCACGTCTGGCGAAGCTCCAGATCGCACCATCGTGGTCGACTCCGTTGCGGCGGTGGATGCTTTGCAAGTGGATGATCCCGACAAACTCGCTTTTCTCACCCAGACCACGCTCAGCTTGTATGACACTCAGGAGATCGTAACGCGTCTCCGGCAGAAATTTCCCGCCATCAAAGGGCCGGCCAGCGACGACATCTGCTATGCCACGCAGAATCGCCAGGAAGCCGTCGAGCAGGTCGCCAAGGACGTCGACCTGATCCTTGTGGTGGGTTCGCCCAACAGCTCCAATTCCAATCGCCTGGTGGAGGTTGCGCAGCGCAGCGGCGTTCGCGCGCAACTCATCGATTCCGCGCAGGATATCGACGTCAAGTGGCTCGAAGGCGTCAAGCGCGTGGGCTTGACCGCGGGAGCTTCCGCGCCGGAAGTGCTCGTCGAGCAGGTCAGTGAGCGCCTGGCTCAGTTTGGCTTTACCGACCAGCGCGACCTGGATTTGATCCGCGAGGATGTGCGGTTCACTCTGCCTCCGGAGTTGGCGACTATCGCGGCCGCGCCGCGCCGCTGAAGACTTTGAAGACAGGCCCGGCAGGGTATGCCGGCAGGCAATTCAACCCAGCATCGTAGGCGGAAACAAAAACAAGGAGCGCGACCTTGGCGGTCAAAATTGTCCGTCAGCCGAAGAAGATTGCTCTGATTGGCGCGCCTTCGAGCGCAGCGGCGTTTTCGCCGGGGACCGAGAAGGCGCCCGCGGCGCTACGCGCGGCCGGTCTGGTCGAACGGCTGCAAAATGCCGGCTTCGAGGTGACCGATTATGGCGATTGCGCGCCCAGGCACTTTGCCGACGACGATGAACACCGCCGGGCCCGCAATCTGGCGGAAATTGTCGCCGGCCTGAACGATCTCAGGCCTCGCGCGGAAATCGCGGTGAAGAGCGGCGCGCTCGTCCTTGTTCTAGGCGGCGAATGCGTGCAGGTCGTCGGATTATTGACTGGCGCTCGACGCTACTACAAGCACATCAATTTGTTGTGGTTTGATCGCGATGCCGACCTAAATACGCCGGCAACGACGCCGTCCGGCCGAATCGACGGCATGGTGCTCGCTCACATCATCGGCAAGGGCGCGCCGGAGTTAGTACGGTTCTGGGGCGAGCCGCCGCTGGTGCGTGAGCCCGACGTCACGCTGTTCGGTTTGGCGCGGCTCGATCCCCCCGAGCGGGATTTCCTTGCCCGTGCGCCGCTGCGCCATGTGCATGCCACAGACATACAAGCAAAGGGAGCCGCAGCAGCGGTGGCGGAGGCCCTGGCTCACCTGCATGCCGATTCGCGCGAGTTTGTCTTGCATCTCGACTTGGACGTTATCGCCCAAGAGGAATTTCCCGCCGTCATCGTGCCGGGAAGCGGCGGCTTGGGTTTTGAAGACGTGCGCGCGGCGCTGAAGGAAATCGTACGCCACAAGAATCTGGTGGGCCTGGACGTCGCGCAATTCAATCCGGACAAGGATGCCAACGGCGATTGCGCGAAGAAAATCGTCGATTTGCTCGTCGAATTGCTTTCAACGCGCCTCGAGGCGCCCGCGCCTTCGAGCACAGAACCCGCGCCACAGCCGGAAGAATCTTCGGCTGGGAACACCGCTTAGCTTTTCACTCGCTATTCACACCGAACCATTAGCGCATTACCGTCGTGGCCAGGAACGTCTGCGCCAGGTGATCGCCCCATGCTTCCCGCACTTCGAGTGCGATCGCGTACGGCAGATGTTCGTCCAGCATTTGTGGAGCTTCGTCAGCGGAATTCAGCTTGTCCAAACGGTCCTACCGCGCGGCTGCCGCGGACAATCCGTCGGGAGGCTCATAGCGCGTCACTACCGTGCCAGGCTTCGGCTCCGGTCCAATGCGCAGCCATGCAATCAGATAAAACAGACAGAGCAGAACCGGAGCCCCCAACAGCCGCTGATCTTCGCCCAGAAACGAAAACTTGGGCGCGTGCACGTAGCCCGCAGGCCAGGTCACCGCTACGCTCAAACTCTGTCTCGGTCCAACATGCGTGGCTCGGTACGTGACTGTTCCGGCGCCCTCGTCGACACGCTCCAACTCCGTCTCCGCTTGACGGGGTGAGCTTACGCCGCGCCCCGCAACGCGCGGCTCGACGGTAGCGTCGACCGCGGAAACTCCCGCGGGCAAATGTATGGATAGAACCGCCTCCGCGACGGGCACAACTCGCTCGTGGCCGATGGCATTCCAATACAGCGTGTCGCCACCCGCGCTGAGGTTGAGTGCTCCATTCACTGAGTAGCGAATGACGTAGCGATGCTCGCCCGCCGCCAGCGGCAAATCTTTTTCCCCGATCCGCAATTGCGAATACCCATACCCTTGACCCCGCTCGGATTTGACCGGTTGGCCATCCTTGGTGACTTCCAGAATTCGGACGCGAATTCCGTTGTCCCTCTTGTATTCGCCAACGTACTTGCGGTCCCAGCGGTCTTCCGAGCCAATCGGCAGGTTGCGCACAAATCCATAGCGGTAATACTTGTCGCCGCTATCGAGCGTGATCTCCTCGCGCACCTCGAGTGTCGCGTCAGTTTTCACCGTAACGTCCGAGCGAAACGCGCTAATCCCACCCTGCTCTGCCGTGTCCGCACAAATCGCTCCGCAAACGCACAGCAGCGCGAGGCTAACGCCGGCGAGCAGCGCGATACGCCACCATATGTGTCGGCCCGAGTTCATATCACCGTACTAACTCATTCTAAGGCCGCGGCCAACTCGATGATGTGACATCACTGCAGGAAGGAACGCGCCAGTAACGATGCAGGTGACGAGAAAACGATCAGAAACGGGGTAGCGACTCTAAGCGGTCGCGGACGCAAAGCGACATCTCAAGCTGTTGCTTCAGCCCGCTTGCGCAGATAGCGCGCGAGTCCCAGGAAGGATAAATCCAGCCCGGCGGTGAACGCGTGGTGGTCCGCATCCTCGGCCCCCAGACGCTCTTGCATCTCCGCTTGCGCGCGCGCCACGAAGGCTTTCTTCGCCTCCGCTTCACTGGGGGCGGACCGCAATATTTCCGCGGCCAGCTCCGCCCAACGATGCAGCCGCCTCCCAAATTCGGCAATGTGCTCCGCGGGTTTCTCCGCGTAGCCAAAGTGCGTAAGAAAAAGCCGTGAGGGCCGCCGCGCAAGAATGGCCGCGAACGAATTCTCCCAAATTTCGAGACTGATGTCCGGCGGCGGAGTGGCCGGCAGGATGTACGACCCATTGTCGATGCGAATGCCGGTGGTGTCTCCCACGAAAGCGACGCCCTCCGCTGCGTCAAAGTAGCTGACATGATGCGAAGCGTGACCCGGCGTGTAGGCGACCTCCAGTTTGCGCGTGCCTAGCGTCAGCGCCTCGCCGCCCTCGAGAATGTGCAAATTTTCGTTCGGCACCGGCAGCGTTTCCCCAAAGAGCTGATGCAAACTGTCCGGCCAAAGCCGCGCCGCGCTGGCCAGCAGCCGCGAAGGATCCATCATGTGCGGCGCTCCCAGCGTGTGTACGTAAACGGCCAGCCGCGGATTCTCTCGCACCAGCGAGCCGGAAGCGCCGGCATGGTCCAGATGAATGTGTGTCAGAAGAATGGCGTCGAGTTGCGCCACCGATAGTCCGCGCGCCTGCAAACGCTCGCGAAGCGTCGCATACGTCGACTCCGGCCCCGGGTCAATGATGGTGCGATGCCCGCCGGATTCCAGCAGCGCCGCCGCCACCGAATGCGGCCGCCCCACCCAATTTGTGTCGAGTATCGTGATATCGCTCATGGTCGCGATTAGTATAGCTTGAGTGCCAAAGCGGCCTGCCAACGAACTCCTTCGCCGGAAGCGCAGAGCTTTTTGAAGCGGCCAATCCGGGGCAGAATGCTTGCAGATATGACCGAACAAATGGTGATTGCCCCCGTGATTCTGATAGGCCGGCACGTGCGACTGGAACCGCTTACCCTGGAACATGCCGCGGGGCTGGCTGAAGTAGGACTTGATGGCGACCTCTGGAAGTGGATTCCGACTCCGGTGCGCACCCCGGAGGACATGAGCGCCTATGTCCAGACCGCGCTCCAGGAGCAAGCCGCCGGATCCGCCTTGCCGTTTGCACTGATCGAGAAATCCAGCGGCCGCGTAATTGGTTCCTCGCGCTATGCCAACATCGAGCGCGTGCACCATCGCCTCGAAATCGGATGGACCTGGGTCGCCCGCCAATGGCAGCGCACCGCCATCAACACCGAGGCCAAATACCTCTTGCTGCGGCACGCCTTCGAAACCCTCAAATGTATGCGCGTGGAGCTGAAGACCGACTCGCTCAACGATCGCTCCCGCGCTGCAATTTTGCGCATCGGCGCTCGCGAAGAAGGCACGTTCCGCAATCACGTGATCACCTCAAGCGGCCGCATCCGGCACACCGTGTATTTCAGCATCGTCGATTCCGAATGGCCGGAGGTAAAGGCGCGGCTCGAGGCCAGGCTCCGCTAGTAACGAAATCGCACTAACCTTTCGCGCCTCGCAAATCCTCCACGACGTAGTGAGGTATATTGATCGGAAGCCTTGTCGAGACTAAACGTGTGACGGCCCCCAATCCAGCAAATCGCCGGCGCAGCGAGCGTGTAATGCTGCAAGTTCCCGTGGTCTTGCAGGCAAGAACGCGGGACGGCAAAGAGGTGCGCGAAGAAACGCAAACGGTGGCTGTCAATGCGCACGGCGGACTGCTGAAATTGCGGATGGAGGTCAAGGCCGGCCAGCCCATTCTGCTAATCAACGAAAGAACCAAGATGCAGCAAGGCTGCCGAGTGGTTCGCGTCGAGACTTCCGAGTCCGGGTATTCCGCGGTCGCCTTCGAGTTTGATCAGCCCGCTCCGCAGTTTTGGCCCATCGTGTTTCCTCCCGCCGATTGGGGCGCTCATCCCTGATTGGTGAGACGCACCACCCACGAGCACCGCAACTATCCCGGACATCCAGTGTTAAATAACGGGAATCTTATTTGTTGGGACTTTGGAGGAGTTGCAGATGCTATCTCAGAGGCTTTTAAGAGCCAGAGCGCCTCTTTTCGCCGCCGGCGCCCTCGCTTGTGCCGTTTTGCTCGCCGGGTGCGATGAATACGTCCACATCACGCGAGACCCGGACGTCCGCATCGCCGGCCACGCCACGTGGGCATGGCGACCCGCCCAGGAAGAGAACAGCCGCCGCGCTTCGCGTCCGGTCACGTCCCGCGACGATATCACGCGCGGCGAGACCGTGACCCGCGAAGATAATGCGGACAACGATCGCCTGCGCGGCAAAGTGAAGACCGCCGTCGAGCAAAATCTAAGCGAAAAAGGTTTGAAGAAAGTCAGCGATCCCGCAACTGCGGATTTCCTCGTCGATTTTCACATTGCCGTGAACCGCCGCAACATGACCGTCGCGCGCGTATACCCGGGCGCTTATCCGGGATTGGTGTGCGGTCCCTTTGGCTGTTATTCAGGATGGGGTTACGGCCCATCGGCAGTGGGCTATGAAAACATCCGCTTCCGCGAGGGCACCATCGTTCTCGATGTAGTGCGGAACCCGGCGAATCACTTGGTGTATCGCGCGGTCGGAGAAAAGCCAGTCCGCCGCGACACATTCTCTTTCTCCCAGGATGAAGTGAACGGGCTCGTGCACCACCTGCTCGAGGATCTGAAGCCCTCAAAGAAGTAAGCGCCGCGAAGCCGCTTACAGCAGCCCGAAGACCGCGACGCTATTCAGCGTGCCCACGAACACTTTTCCGTTCGCGATCACAGCGGTGATGAACTTGTTCCCGCTGAACTGGTCTCGGCCTCCGGTAGCCTGATTCGAGTTGTAGAGTTCGGTAGCGAGATTCGTGGCATCGTAGGCGTGCAAGACCGCGGGCGACCCATTCTCCACGGCCCATAGGATTCCGTTGTTTGTGCCGTTGGCGGAAATTGCTGGCGTCGCCCCAGGATATGGAAACTGGATTGCCGTCTTCGATGAGGGCGCCGTCGCCAGTTTGCCGCTGGCGATTGGAAAAGCCTTGACCGAGTCATTTACCGCGCCGTAGTAAACAGTTCCATTGAAGTACGAGGGCTTGGCGAATTCTCCTCCGGCGAGCTGCCCGGAAATCTGCTGATAGATGCTGTTCTGCGTGGCGCTGAATTTTCCCATATTGTCGCGATCGAGCACATAAATAATCGCGTCCTTGCCGGAACCCACCGCGAGATGCCGTGTCTTTCCGGAAGCGTCGGTGACATCGGGAAGCAGCAGCGGCCCGCCCGAGCCGAGATCCTCGTCGACATTCGATTCTGCCACGGTGTTCAGCGGAGTGAAGTAGTCCAGAAGCGTGAGTGGCGCGATAGAAGAAACCTTGACGTAGCAATTGCCGCAGTCCCTCTGCGACGGAAACCCGCTCGTGTTCAAAGCGGTGTCGAACGTTCCGTTGCCAATTAGGAAGTAAATATTTCCGGCCGCGTCGGCTGCGGGCGCCGTGCCCGACATCCAGATTCCGCCATCGCTGCCGTTGGGCACCAGGTTCAGCATGCCGGTCTGCTTCAGGGTGTCGGCGCTGTAAGCCATCATCCAGGACGTATAGGCGCCTATATCGCAATGCGATCCCCACGTGGTGTAAATCGCTCCATTGAGCTCCAGGAGCCCAGGCCGCTCGTTATATTCACTCGGATCAAACGTCACAATCCCGCCCGAACTGCCGGCGCCGTTGCCCGAAACGGTTGCGGTGATCGTTGTCGGACCTCCGAACAGTTCCTTGCCGCTGGTGAGATCGAGTGCGTGGATACGGTGGAAATAATTCCCGCCTGCGTCTTTGGATACGGAAACAACATAGATCGCGCCGCGCGCGCGATCGATAACCGGCGTCGAAGTGATGCCGATTTCCGGCGTCACCTGGCTGCAGCCGCGATCATCACTGGGCACTTCGCCTGACAGTTGCATCGAAATCTGCCACAAAGGCTTGGCCGCGGTGCCGCTGATGTTGTCAGCGTCAAAAGCGTAAACGCTCCCATGCTCCGTTGCGACGTACAGAACATTCTTCGCGCCGACGCCGGTTATGGAAACATTCGATAAAAACAGCGGCTGCGCATCCACTTTGCCGTCGACCATTAACTCGCCGAGTTTGCCGAACTTCGATTGATTTACGTTGGCAGTTGTGAGTGCCGTTTCGTTCAGGTTCTGCCCGGTGCGCAGATTGTCGTAGTGATAGGTCGTGACGTCGATCGCGGACGGAGACGGAGTGGGCGTCGGGCTCGGGCTGCCTCCCGGGCCGCCGCTCGTGCTGGTGGTACCGCCACAAGCTGCCATTGAAAAAACTATGAGCAGAGTGACGAAGATTGCGT
>WNFH01000441.1_pt1 | contig 26403 bp, 25 predicted proteins | sample 5400411 | NCBI WGS metagenome assembly WNFH01 (sample SAMN13153347, study PRJNA577476) | soil metagenome | isolation source: 200 cm saprolite under Douglas fir tree site 2 hole 3 | place: USA:California | collected 2015-04-18 | reverse complement strand
GGCCGGTTCCTGATGCCCGGCAACCCCGTGCGCCTTTCCGACTCGCCCACGGACGTGAAGCGCGCGCCGCTTCTGGGAGAGCACAACGCCGAGGTGCTCGGCCGGTGGCTCGGCTGCGGAGCCGACGAGCTCACGGCGCTCGAGCGGAAGCGCGTGATCTGACGCGCGCGCGAGGGGTCCGATTCCGGAAAGAATGATGGGCCGGATTGGCAAACCAGCCTGTCACAAGCCCCGGAAACCAGCCACGTAACCCCCCGGGAACAATCGCCATTTTTCACTGAGACCCGTGGCATTTCGCTTGCTCGTTCGAGAACATGCTGCCCATGGCTCGCACGGAAAAGCGCACGGACAAACCGTTTGATCGACCCACGAAGCGGGTCCTCATCATCGACGACGAGGAAACCATCCGGCAGGTGCTGACGGAGTTTTTCAACAGCTTCAACCACGGAACCAACTACAAGGTCGAGACAGCCTGCAACGGTGCGGACGGAGTCATGATGGTGCTCCGCGGACGTCCCGATCTGGTCCTCATCGACCTGCACATGCCGGTGATGGACGGGCTCCAGGCGCTCAAGCAGCTTCGCAGCATCGACACGACGGTTCCCGTGATGGTGATTACCGCGAGCCGCGACAGCAAGGCCGCCGCCGAGGCTCTCAACCGCGGGGTCTTCGCCTTCATCCCCAAGCCCTTCGACTTCGGCCAGCTCGACCATTTGGTCGCGCTGGCTCTGGCGGCTGGGCGACCCCGACCGCCGTCGATGAGCCACGCGTGATGGTTCTCTGAAACGAGCGCGCAGTCTTTCCGCGCTACCTGATCAACCCGTAGAGCTTCCCGGCGTTCTCGCAGACGATCTTGCGGCGTACCCCGGCCGGCAGATGACCCAGCTCGCGGGTGATGTACTCGCGAGAATCAGGCCACACGCCGTCGGGATGCGGAAAGTCCGAGCCCCACATCACCTTGTCCTCGCCGAGCTCGTCGATCAGCTTCACGCCGATCGGGTCCGTCTGGTAGGTCGCCCAGCACTGCCGCTTCCAGTACTCGCTCGGCGGCATCGTGAGCGAGAGGTCCTTGAACTGATCCTCCCACTCGGCGTCCATGCGCCAGAGGACGTAGGGGATCCAGCCGATCCCGGACTCGCCGAGTACCAGCTTCATGCGCGGATAGCGCTCGAACACGCCCGAGAAGATCATCGACGTGAGGATGTTGGACATGTTCATCTGGAACTGGGTGATGTTCGACGCGAATGCTGACCGCGCCACCGGGAGCTCGACCTTCGGCGCGTCGGGGGCGTTTGCGCGCGTCGGATCCGAGCCGATGAGGATGATCTTGCGGATGTGGTCGGGCGTGTAACCGCCGACCGTGTGGAAATGCAGCGGCAGCCCGCAGCCGTCGATCACGTCCCAGAGCGGGTTCCAGTAAGGATCCCAGAGCGGTCTCAGGTCCGCCGAGTTGGCGATGTCGAGCCCGCGGAGGGCACCGCGCTTGACGACGCGCTCGACCTCGGTGATGGCCGCCTCCAGCGGATGGTTCGGGATCGAGGCGAGCCCGGCGTAGCGGTCCGGATGAGTCGAGCAGAAGTCGGCGAGCCACTCGTTGTAGATGCGCAGGACCTCGACCGCCGCCGCCGGGTCGTTCATCCGCCCCGTGGTGCCGAGGACCCCGTAGAGCACCTCGGCCTGGACACCGTCGCGGTCCTGGTCCTTCAAGCGTAGCTCGGGGTCGGTGACGCGGCGGATCCCGCGCTTGCCGTCCTCGTAGAGACCCGTCGATGCCATCCGATCGGAGCGGTGGATACGCCCGGGGATGTACTCCCGGCCCGCCGAGCCCATCCCACACGCGAGGCCAAGGCTGGCGCCCTTGTTGGTGACCCAGGCCGGACCCCGCGGCCCCTCCCTCGTGTACGGCATCCGTTCCTGGAGGGCCGCAGAGGCCTTGGACGTGAAGAGGTCGGGCGGAAGCCAGCAGAGATCGAGGTGGCAGTCGGCAGAGATCATTTCGTATCGCATGGCCGGGAGCGTAGCAGCAGCGAATTGACAAGGCAAGTCGGCGGCTCTAGGGTGCAGCGAGCGTCTCCGGGTCGAGCCACAGAGGGAGGACGGAACATGAGATTCAAGGGACGGATTGCGCTGATCACAGCTGCGGGCCGGGGCATCGGGCGGGCGACCGCCGAGATCATCGGTCGAGAGGGCGGGACCGTGGTCGCCGTCGAGCTCGACAAGGAGAGCCTGGATCAGGCGGTCGGCGCCATCCGTACCGCGGGCGGCACCGCCCACGGTCTCGCGGCCGATGCGCTCGACGCCTCCCAGGTTGCGGGCGTGGTGCGACGGGTCATCGATGAGCACGGCCGCATCGATGTCCTGGTCAATGCGGTCGGCGGCAGTACCATCATCCCGAAGCCCGCCGCCGCGGTGGACGAGCTGACGCTCGACGACTGGCAGCGCCTGCTCCATTTCAACCTCACCGGAACCTTTCTCTTCTGCAACGCGGTCGCGCCCGTCATGAAGCGCCAGCGGGGCGGCAAGATCGTCAACATCTCGTCGATCGCGGGGCGCGGCCTGAGCCCCACGAGCAGCAGCGCCTACGCCACCGCCAAAGGCGGGATCATCGCCTTCACGCGCAAGCTCTCGTTCGAGCTGGGCCCGTACGGGGTCACGGTGAACGCCATCGCCCCGAGCCTCACGTTGAGCCCGCGGCTACGCCCGCGCTGGGATCGGATGTCTCAGGAGGAGCGCGCTCGGGAGAATTCGCGGACGCCCCTGGGCCGGGTGGCGGAGCCCGAGGACCAGGCGCGCGTCATCTGCTTTCTCGCGTCCAGCGACGCCGACTTCGTCACCGGGGTGACGATCGACGTGACGGGAGGTCAGTAGCCGACTGCCTGCCGCGCGATGTCGGTGTCGACGAGCTCCTCGAAGCGGTGCGATCGCTTGATGAAGCCGCCGGCCAGAAGAATCGCTTGCAGCGCGTCGAACCCCGTCCGCGTCAGCACCGGATCGCGCGCCCAGGTGGATTGCCGGAGGTAGCGGTCGACGGCCGCGACGCGGATCCTCGGATCGATGTCGCCGAACGCGGGGGCGATGACGGCGGCGATCTCGGTTGCGCCACTCGACGCCATCCAGCGCTGCGCCCGGTAGAGGCCGCGGACGAAACTGACGAGGACGTCGCGGTTCCCCGCGAGCGTCTCCGGCGTCGCCATAAACGAGCTGAACGGCACCGGCCCGGTGGCCTCGCCCATCGAGGCGACGAGGTGCCCGGCACCGTCCGCGATGAGCTGATCGACCACGGGTGGGCCGTGCTCGATGAAATCGGCTTTGCGCGCTCGGAAGGCGGCCACCGCGTCGGGCGTGGAGAGATCGCGCAGGAACGTGACCCGCGTCGGCTCGACGCCGTGGCGACGCAGCACCGCCTGCATGCAGAGCCAGGGGGTCGGCGCGCCTCCGAACGAAATCACCGTCCGGCCGACCAGGTCCGACCATCCGAAGCCGGGTCGCGCTTCGCGGCTCAGGAGGAAGAACCCGTTACGATCGTTCGCCCCGGCGAAGTGGACGAGGCGTGACGCGCCGCGGTCGAGGAGCTCGAAGCTCCGCATGAGTCCAGACAGGGCGATGTCCGCGTGGCCGTTCCGGAGCGCGTCCACCGTTCCCGCTCCCAACTCCGCCGTCGCCAGCTCGATCTCGAGGCCCTCGTCCGCAAAGTGACCGCCATGGATGGCGACCGGCAGCGACGCGTAGAAGATGGAGCGGAACGCTTCGACGACTCGGAGACGGCGGCCCGGCGTCACGACCCCGGAGTATACTCCCGGCTGATTTCTCACCGCCCCCTGGGATCTTTCTTTCCAGAAATCACCGTTGAGCGTCCTCTATCCGAGTGATTTTAATAGAGGCGAACCGTGGCACCCGCCTTGCGTACCAACTCCGGCGGTGCATACGGGACCCAGAGCGAACTACGCCCGGCCGTTGCTCGAGCGGGCCTACGACAACCCCGCGGCGAGAGACCTCCGCCGGCGACAGCGGCTCTACCAGGAGCTCGCGGTCCGCGGCGGCGTCACGTTCGTCATCCTGGTGTTCCAGATCGTCTTTCCCATCGAGCCCGAGGCCATCGCCCGGCGCATAGCGCTGATCGCGCTCTGCGGGCTCTTCCTCAACTGGCCGTACTACCTTGCGGCGCGCAGCGGGCGCGGCTACCGCGCCCAGGCCTATGCCCGCATGCTCGCGGACATTCTCCTGATGAGCCTCGGGCTCTACGTGGCGGGCGGACTCGCCGCGGCGCAGTACCTCGGGGTCTACTTGATCGTGACGATCTACGCGGGGATCACGTTCTCGAGCCGGGCCTGCCTCATGGCGACGGCGGCGGCGACGGCCAGCTACGGTGCGATCCTCCTGCTGCAGCACGCGGGGATCCTGAGCGCGCCGTTCGATCTCCCGAACGCCGCGACGATCGCCGCGTTCAACATCGTCATCCTCAACATCGCTGGCGCGCTCACTGCGATCCTGGCGCGCGCGCTGCGTGACAGCCGCCGCCGCCTCCGGGCGACGGCTCAAGAGCTCGAGCGCTTCGTCGAGGCGATCCCCGACGTCATCTACGTGCTCGACCGCGCCGGACGTCTGAGCCTCTGGAACCAGAAGCTTGAGAGCGTGACCGGCCGCGGAGCGGAGGACCTCAAGGGCAAGCCGCTGATCGACCTGCTCGCCGAGGACGACCGCGATGCGTTCCGCGCAGCGCTGGCCTCGGGCCTCGAAGACAAGCCGTTCGAGGTCGAGAGCCGATTGGGTGGCGCCGACGGCGCCCTCACCGCCTACCAGTGGACGGGCGCGGCGCTCACGGATGAGCACGGCCAGGTGAGCGGTCTCACCGGCGTGGGCCGGGACGTCACGGAGCGCCAGCGGGCCGAAGAGGTTCTGCGCCAGCGCGAGAGCGAGATGCGCCAGCTCCAGAAGATCGAGGCGATCGGGCGCCTTGCGGGCGGCGTCGCGCACGACTTCAACAACGTGCTCACCGTGGTCATCGGACGCTGCCAGCTCCTGCTCGCCCGCTACCAACCCGAGGACCCGGTGTACCAGGACCTCGACCAGATCGAGAGCACCGCCCAGCGGGCCGCGAGCCTGACGCGGCAGCTCCTCGCGTTCAGCCGCAACCAGGCGTCCGCCCAGCAGCCACTCGACCTCAACACCACCGTCGCCAGCGTGAGCGACATGCTCGGGCGCCTGATCGGCGAGAACATCCGGCTCGCCGTCACGCTCGACCCGACGCTCGACCTCGTCATGGCCGACCCGGGACAGATCGAGCAGGTCATCGTCAACTTCGCGGTCAATGCGCGAGACGCCATGCCGGACGGCGGCCGCCTGAGCATCGCGACACGCAACATCACGCTGAACGCCGAGTTCGTGTCGGTTCATCCGGGCGCCATCGCCGGACCGCACGTGCTGCTCGAGGTCCGCGACACAGGCCTCGGCATGGACGAGGAGACGCGGCAGCGCGCCTTCGAGCCCTTCTTCACGACCAAGGCGCCCGGCAAAGGATCCGGACTCGGGCTGTCGACGGTGTACGGGATCATCAAGCAGCACAGTGGGTGCATCGCCGTCGAGAGCGCGCCGGGGCGGGGTGCGGCGTTCAGCGTCTATCTGCCGAGGATCGAAGCGGCCATTGAAGCTCCCCGCGTCGACGCCGGGCGAGGTCCGTTGCCCGGCGGAGAGGAGACGATCCTCATCGCCGAGGACGAGGAGGCCGTCCGGGGGCTGGTGTGCGAGATCCTGAGGAGGCTCGGCTACCGCGTGCTGGTCGCAGGTGACGGAGTCGAGGCGCTTGCGCTGAGCCAGCGCTTCCCCGACCGGATTCATCTCCTCCTCACCGACGTCATCATGCCCGGGATGGACGGCCGCGAGCTGGCCGAACGGATGCTGGCCGCGCGCCCGGACACGCGGACGCTCTTCATGTCGGGCTATGCGGAGCCGCCGATCCCCGACGACGTTTTGCTCCAGAAGCCCGTTACGCCAGACGCGCTCGCACGGAAGGTCGCCGAGGTCTTGCGCCAACCGCCGCCGCATCGTCGCCACGCGGTTGGCGCCGGGCCGGCGCTCGCCGACTGACTACAGGTCAACCGTCGCGGTTGACTTCACAGGTCAACCGTCCGCGGTTGACTTCGCGGACGGTTCGCCCATAATCCCTGGCTATGAAATTCTCGACCCAGAACCTCTTGTCGATTCGCGAGTGGCAGACGCACGCCGAGGTGTACCGGAACGCGCTCGAGGAGTGCCGTCTGGCCGACGAGCTCGGCTTCGACGTCGTGTGGCTGGCGGAGCACCACTTCTCGCCGTACGGCATCTGCCCCTCGCTCGCCCCGCTCGCCGGGGCCGTCGCCGCCGCGACGCGCCGGGTGCGCATCGGCACGGCCGTGGTCATCGCCCCGTTCGAGCACCCGCTGCGGATCGCCGAGGAGTGGGCCGAGATCGACATCATCTCGGGCGGGCGGCTCGAGTTCGGCCTGGGCCGCGGCTACCAGCCGACCGAGTTCCGCGGCCTCGGCGTCTCGATGGAGGGCACGCGCGAGCGCTTCGACGAGAGCCTCGAGATCGTCCGTCGCGCCTGGACTGAAGACCGCCTGTCGTTCACCGGTAAGCACTACACGGTCGAGGACGTGCGCGTCCTGCCGAAGCCGATCCAGAAACCACACCCGCCGCTCTGGACGGCGGCGGTCTCGCCCGACACCTACACTCTGGCCGCGCGCCGCGGGCTCAAGATCCTGACCTCACCGTCCTTCACGCCTCTCGATGTCCTCCGCAAGAACTACGACGCCTACCACGCCGAGTGGCGTGCCGCGCACGGCACCGACGAGGGCGCCGAGATCTGCGTCAACAAGATCATCCACGTCGCCGAGACGTCGAAGCAGGCGCGCGAGGATCTGCGGGAGCCCATCGTGTGGTTCTACCGCACGCAGGCCGGTCTGATCTCCGATCCGGCCGGCGCGCCGCCCGACCAGTACCGCTTCTATCGGCGCGTGCGCGAGAACCTGTTGTCGCTCACGGAAGAAAAGGCGCTCGATCAGGCGGCGATCACCGGCGACCCCGAGGAGGTCGCGGACAAGATCCGCATGCACCACGAGACGCTCGGGGTCAGCCACTTCATGGGCGCCTTCGCGCGCGGTGGCCTCGCCCATGACAAGGTCGTCCGCTCGATGCGGCTCTTCGCCGAGAAGGTCATCCCGAAGGTCGCCTGAGCCAGCCGTGCGGCTGACACCGGCGAGGCGCCCGCGGCGCGCCACACGCTGATACACTACGGGCACCCGGGCGAGTCGATTGCCGACCTCGAGAGGAGCCCACCATGACCTACGAGCTCGACGTAGAAGACGTCGAATACGTCCGTCACGGAAACGCGCCGCTGCTGGCCCGGCTCTTCAAGCCGCGCGGTGAGGGACCATTCCCCCTGATCGTCGAGCTGCACGGCGGGGCGTGGTGCCGGGGCGACCGGCTGAACGACAACGTCATGAACGAGGCGCTCGCGAAGACCGGAGTGGTGGTGGCGTCGCTGGACTTCCGCATGCCGCCGGTGGCGCCGTATCCCGGGTCGATGGCTGACATCAACTACGGGATCCGCTGGGCCAAGACTCGGGCCGCCCAGTGGCATAGCCGCCCGGATATGGTGGGTACCATGGGGAGCTCGAGCGGCGGCCACCAGGCCATGCTGAGCGCGATGCGGCCGAAGGACGCGCGCTACTCGGCGGTGCCGCTCGCCGCCGGCTCGCCGGCCGTTGACGCCACCGTGCGCTGCGTCGTCATGTGCTGGCCGGTCATCGATCCGCTTGGCCGCTATCAGTACGCGAAGCAGCTGAAGGAAGCCGGCAAGCCGTACCCGGAGATCGTCGACCGTGTCCTGCCCTGCCACGATCAGTACTGGCAGACCGAAGAGGCGATGGCCGAGGGCAATCCGGTGCGGGCACTCGAGCGCGGCGAGCGTGTCGAGATGCCTCCGGCGGTCGTCATCCAGGGCACCAACGACGCTGCGCATCCCCGCCCGCAGCTCGACCGTTTCGTCACGCTGTACCGGCAGGCGGGCGGCCAGGTCGAGGTGGAGCTGCTCGAGGGCGAGTCGGAAGGGTTCATGACCAGGAATCCGAATTCACCGAAGGCCAAGCAGGCGATCGAAAAGATCATCGAGTTCGTTCACAAGCAGCTCGGGTAATTCTCACCGTCCGTTCGGGCCTCGGGCGGGATGGCGACAGTCATCCCGCCCGCGCTCGCCCGATTCCGCCGTCTTGACCACCCGCGAGCAACGCGGCTAAGCTCGGTCCGCTCAGCCGCGATCTCAGGATGGAAAGGACACCTACATGGCTCGATTCGTGACGGTGGCAAAAGCGGACAGCATCCAGCCCGGGCAGATGGTCAAGGTCGAGATCGACAACCTGCCGGTGGCGGTGGCGAACGTCGGCGGCACCTTCCACGCGTTCGACGACACGTGCACGCACGAGGACTGCTCGCTGGCCGAGGGCGAACTCGCACGCACGGTGGTGACCTGCCCCTGCCACTTCGCCGAGTTCGACATTCGCACTGGCGCCGTGCTCGCTCCGCCGGCCACCGTACCGCTCAAGGTCTATCCGGTTCGCGTCGAGGGTAACGACCTGCAAGTGGAGGTCTGATGCCTCAGACCATCGCGATCGTCGGCGCCAGCCTCACCGGCGCCTCCGCGGCGGCGACGTTGCGCGAGGACGGCTTCGACGGGCGGGTCGTGCTTCTGGGCGCGGAGCCCCAGCTGCCGTACGATCGCCCGCCGCTCTCCAAGGCGTATCTGCGCGGCGGGATGCCGTTCGAGAAGACACTGCTGCGCCCGCCGGAGTTCTACCGCGAGCGCAACATCGAGACGCGGCTCGAGACCAGGGTCGTGAGCGTCGATCCTGAAAAGCGGACGCTCGAGATCCAGGGCGGTGAACGGCTCGAGTTCGACAGCGTCCTCATCGCCACCGGCGGGCGGAACCGGCGCTTCCCGATTCCCGGTCTCGACTTGCCGGGCGTCTACGACCTGCGCACGGTGGCCGACGCCGATCGGATCCGCGACGCGATCGCGCGCGGAGGCCGTGCCGTCGTGGTCGGCATGGGCTTCATCGGCGCCGAAGTGGCGGCGTCGATGCGCCAGTGCGGTCTCGAGGTCACCGCGATCGAGCCCTTCAAGACGCCACTCTACCGGGCGCTCGGCGAGGAGATCGGTCGGGTGGTCGAGGGGCTCCACCGTGATCACGGGGTCGAGCTTGTCCTGGGCGACGCCGTCTCGGCGTTCGAGGGGGCCGGCCGGGTCGAGCGCGTCGTGACCCGGGGCGGGCGCCGCGTCGAGTGCGATCTGGCGGTCTTCGGACTCGGCATCGAGCCCGCCACCGAGCTGGTCGCCGGGACCAGCGTCCGGACCGACAACGGTATCGTGGTCGACGAGTACTGCCGCACGAACGTGCCGGGCATCTTCGCGGCGGGCGACGTCGCCAATCACTATCACCCGGTGTGTGCGCGCCAGATGCGCGTCGAGCACTGGCAGAACGGCGTGAAGCAAGGCGCCGCCGCCGCGCGCAGCATGCTCGGCCGGGCTCAGCCCTACGACGAGGTCCACTGGTTCTGGTCCGATCAATACGACGCGAACATCCAGTACGCGGGATTCCACACGGCCTGGGACACGGTCGTCGTGCGCGGTAGCCTCCCGACGCGGAAGTTCATGGCGTTCTACATGGCCGAAGGGCGTGTCGAGTCGGTCGTCGCGATCAATCAGGGGCGGGATCTGCGGCGGGCGCTCCCGATCATCAAGGCGCGCGTGGCGGTCGATTTGGCGCGCCTCGAAGATCCGAACGTCGATCTCAGAACGCTCGCCCCGGCGGAGAAACCCGGATGATCAAGCGCTTCTCGACCCTCTACATCGGACACATCGAGCTGGAGAACTGCGGACACGCCGGGACTCCCGCCGACGACCGCCGCTACTCGAACGAGCGGGTGATCGAGGCGTTCGACACGACGCTCGAGCTGGCCCAGACGATGGACGAGCTGGGGTACGAGGCCCTGTGGCTGGCCGAGCACCACTTCCAGCACGAGGGCTACGAGTGCATCCCGAACATCCCGCTGCTGGCCGTTCACATCGCCAACCACACGAAGCGCCTCAAGATCGGTTGCGGGTTCAACATCATCCCGACCTGGCATCCGATCCGGCTGGCCGAGGACTACGCGACTGCGGACATCCTGACGGGCGGCCGCCTGATCTTCGGTGTGGGGCGCGGCTATCACACGCGCGAGGTGGAGAGCTTCGGCAACCCCATGCTCGACGCCGAGGCGAACCGCGCGCTCTTCGAGGAGCAGCTCGAGATCATCCTGAAGGCGTTCAACCAGGGGTCGTTCTCACATCAGGGGAAGTACTACACGATTCCCCCTGCGGTGCCGTACCGCGGCTACACGATGAAAGAGATCACGCTGGTGCCGCGGCCGGTGCGCCTGCCCGTGGAGATCTGGCAGCCGATCGTGAGCGGCAGCGCCCGGGGGCTCGACTTCATGGTGAGGCACGGCATCAAGGGCGTCGTCTCCGCCACGGCCGAGCAGTTCGTCGATCGCTGGTTCCGCGACTACCAGGCGGTGGCGCGGCGCTACAGCCGTGAGCTCCAGCTCGGCGAGGAGCTCATCCTCGGGTTTCGCATGAGCATCGACGACACTCAGGAGCTCGCCATCCGCAAGGCGCGGCCGTACTTCGAGGAGCACGCCAAGTTCATGGGGCCGCTCGGGATGCTGCGCTACAGCGAAGAGCATGTGAAGGCGGTGGCGGCTCGCCAGCCCCAGTCGCCCACTGCCGCGACGATCGAAAACGGCGTGCAGAACCGCACCTGGCTCTGCGGCCCCGCCGAGGAGTTCATCACCTATCTGAAGGGCGTGGAGCAGCGGTATCCCGGGCTCGAGCACGTCATGGTCTCGTGCCCGCTGGGCACGCCGAGGAAGATCATGAAGGAGAATCTCGCGCGCTTCGCCCGAGAGGTGATGCCAGCGTTCAGGTAGCGGGGCGGGATCGTCGGGGCGATATCTCCCGGGCGGGAGTCTGCCGGACGTCCCCGGCCCCTGATTGACTGGATCGCCCCGGCGAGCTATGGTCCGCGCATCGGAATGACCAGGTCGCCCCCTGGGCGTGGGAGCAACGATGCACTTCCGCCCCGCTGCCTTCCGGTTCCCTCGCATGGTTCCCTCGGACCCGTACACGCGCTCCTAGGACCCCCGTACCAACGGAGGGAAGATCATGAAACGGTACTTCGTGGTGGCGGCAGTCGGCCTGCTGAGCGCTCTGTTCGCCGGAGCTCCCGGCGGAGAAGTCGCCGCCCAGCAAAGACCCTCGTCCCCGCCTAAAGCGGAGGCGTCCCAGGCAAAGCCGGAGGGTGAGATGCGCTGGGCGATCTACGTGACGCTGGCCCCCCAGTGGTTCGATCCGGCCGAGGTGTTGGGCCAGATCACGCCGTTCTGGGTGCTCTACGCGATGCACGACGCGCTCGTGAAACCGATGCCCGGCAACCTCATGACGCCGGGCCTGGCGGAATCGTGGACGGTGAGCCCGGATCAGCGCGCTTACGAGTTCAAGCTGCGCGAGGGCCTGAAGTTCCACAACGGCGACCCCTTCACCGCCGAGGACGTGAAGTTCAGCTTCCATCGCACCAAGGGCACCAAAATCCTCAAGGACAAGGTGCGCGAGATCACGGTGGTCGATCCCTACCGGGTGCGGTTCCAGCTCCACGAGCCCTTCCCCGATTTCATGGCCTTCTATGGAACCCTGACGACCGGCGCCGGCTGGGTCGTGCCCAAGAAGTACGTCGAGAAGGTCGGCGACGAGGGCTTCAAGAAACACCCGATCGGGCTCGGGCCGTATCGTTTTGTGAGCCACAACCTGGGCGTCGAGCTCGTGATGGAGGCCTTCGAGGGCTACTGGCGCAAGATGCCCTCGGTCAAGCGGCTCGTCTTCAAGGTCGTCCCGGATCCCACCACGCGGGCGGCCATGCTGAAGCGGGGAGAAGTCGATGTCGCCTACATGCTCGACGCCCCACAGGCCCTGGAGCTCCAAAAGGATCCCTCGCTGAGGCTCGCATTTTCCGGGGGAATCGGAATCGCCGCGCTGGATTTCCTCGACATGTGGGACCCCAAGTCGCCCTGGGCCGACAAGCGGGTGCGTCTGGCCGCCAACTATGCTCTCGACCGCCGGGCGCTGAGCGAGATGGAAACGCTGGGGGCCTCGAAGCCCACGGGGAGCATCATTCCCCGCGCCTTCGAGTTCGCGCTGCCCATCGAGCCGTATCCCTACGACCCCGTGAAGGCGAAGCAACTGCTGGCCGAGGCGGGCTATCCCAACGGGTTCGATTCCGGTGAGCTGCATGTGACTCCGCCGTTCTTTGCGCGGGGCGAAGCGGTCATGAATTATCTCGGGGCCCTGGGCATCAAGCTCCGGATGCGGCCCATGGAGCGCGCGGCCTTCTTCGCGGCCTGGGGAGCGAAGAAGCTGAAGGGCGTGTGCGTCTGCGGGAGCGGACTCTACGGCAACGCCGCCACGCGGATGTCGGAGATCGTGCCGAGCGACGGGACCTACGCGTACGGCGGCTATCCCGACATCGACGCGCTCTACAAGCAGCAGGCCCTGGAGACCGACCGCAAGAAGCGCGAGGCCATGCTGCACCAGATCCAGCAGACCCTCCACGAGCGCGTGAGATTCGGGCCCATCTTCGAATTCATCTGGCCGAGCGCGATCGGGCCGCGCGTGGAGGAGCCCGCGCTGATGCTGATCAACCCGTATCCGTGGTCGGCGCCTCTCGAGGAGGTGCGGCTGAAGAAGAAGTAAGCAGGAGAACTGCGATGACCGGACTCTCCTGGCGTCTCCCGCCGCGCGGAGGCGCCCGCGGGGCGCTCGGAAGCGCCCGTGGGGCAGATCACGATCGCGGCTCCCGTGTCGATCGCGCCGCGGCGGTTCGATCCCGCCGTCCTCCGCAAGGGCGCAGCTGTTGAAGGACCGCGTCACCGCGGTCGAGATCGGAACCGGGCGGGACTACTCGGGCCTCGGCGGGACCTTCACCCATACTTCTGGGCAGGTCGGAGCGGTCGGATAGTAGGACCGAGCGCTGGGACAGTAGTACCAGTACGCCTGCGGTGGCGAGTCCGGAGCCGGCGCTGCCTCGGGATAGACCGGCGGCTCCTGAACGATGACCGGGGGTGGCGCGTACGCGTAAGGCGCATACGCGTAAGGCGCGTAGGCGTAATAGGGTGGGTAGTACCACGGATACGCCGCGCCCCACCAAAATGCGGGCCCGACCCCGATGAAGACCCGCCCGTGGCCTCCCCCGCGCCAGGTGCCCTGGCTTCCCCCGCGCCAGGTGGTGCCCTGGCCCCCGCCGCCATTGCGCCAAGCGTCGCTCGGCACAGGGGCGACGACAAGAAGCGCGATAGCCAGAAGGGATGACGAAATTACCCTTCGCATGCTCCTACTATATCAGGTATATCAGGACGCCGACGTCCTGCGTCAGGGCGTAACGTAGTCAAGATCAGCAACGCGATCGCGGCTCGCCCGGCTCGCCGGCGATACTCCGATAGCTCTGAGGCTACCGTGCAGGTGGGGGAGGGGGCGGCGGTGGTCCCGGTGGCGATTGTCGCGGCGGCGGTCCCGGTGGCGACCCCGTCGGCGGCAGCGGGACTCGTGACGGAGCGTTCGCGGTGGCTGGACACCGGTAAACCTCGGCGTGAATCGTCGACATGTCCTCGATTTCGAATGAGAGCACCGCCGCATTCCCGCCTGCTTTCACGATCTTTCGCCGCAGATCCTTGATGGAATCATCACTCACCGCACCGACCCGAGCGCATCCCGCGGTCAGGCCCGGCTCGGTGGTGAGACGCAGGTGGGCCATCAAGCTCCTTTCGGAGTCCTGCGCCCAGGCGCTGGAGACCGAAACGAGCAGCACGGCCAGACACGTCGCTCTTGCAATCAGGACGTCACCCATCGGAGAGAGCCTGTAAGTCGGTAGAATACCAGTTTCCGGGGGCTACTTCGAACCGGGGGAAATCTGGACCCAGCCGGCCGAACGCAACGTCCAATCGCGATCGGCCGAGCGGCGATCCTCGTGGCGGCGCTCGATCAGGGGCGCGCGCGTCTGTTGACGCCGCTCGGCTCGGCGGCGATCAAAGATCACCCGCACGCCGCGGTCGCCATCGAACGCGTAGGCCAGGGAGTTGTAGCGCTCGGGAAGGTCCCGGGACACGATGAACAGGGCGCGGCGGCTCGGAGCCGGGGTCGAGCGGTGCGCGGGCCGCGACGGGATCAGGAGCGTCATCGCCCCAAGCATAGACTGGGACCGTCGAAGATCCCAAGGTTTGCCGTCGCCGTCAGGCTGGTCCAGCGACCCTCTTCAGGAGGTCGAGTTCATCGAGGACCCGCCCGAGCCCCAGGACCACACACGACATCGGGTCCGGAGCGATCTTCACGGGAAGCTGCATTTCCTGTCCAAGCAGCCGGTCCAGCCCCCGCAGGAGGCCACCGCCGCCAGTAATGACGATGCCCGTGTCGACGATGTCCGCCGCCAACTCGGGCGGAGTCCGCTCGAGGCAGGTACGAACGGTCTCGACGATTGTCGTCACGGGCTCGCGAAGCGCCTCACGAATTTCGTCCTCGGTGAGGACGATCGTCTTCGGGATGCCGTCGGCGAGGTCCCGTCCCTTCACTTCCACCGTTCGTGGTTCATGCTCTCCGGGGCAGGCCGAACCGAGCGTGATCTTGAGCTCCTCGGCCTGACGCTCACCAATCAAGAGATTGTAGTGTTTCCTGATGTGCTGCAGGATCGCCTCGTCCATCTCGTCGCCCGCGACCCTGACCGACGTGCAGAAGATGACACCCGCCAGCGAGATTACCGCGACCTCGGTGGTTCCGCCTCCGATGTCGACGATCAGGTTCCCGCCAGGCTCCTGAACTGGCAGCCCGGCCCCGATCGCCGCCGCGACAGGCCCCTCGACGAGATACACGTCGTTCGCCCCGGCATGCTTTGCGGAATCGCGGACCGCCCGCCGTTCGACCTGCGTGATTCCCGAGGGAACGCCGATCACCACCCGCGGCTTGAGGATCGTGCGAAGCCACCGCTGCGTCCGCGAAATGAAGTGGCTCAGCATCCGTTCGGTCATCTCGAAGTCCGCGATCACTCCGTCTTTCAACGGCTGAATGACGCGGATGTTGCCGGGCGTACGCCCGAGCATCGCCTTCGCTTCGGTCCCGACGGCGATGACCGAGTGGTCACTCTCGTGAATCGCCACGATCGAGGGCTCATTGAGGACGATGCCCTCGCCTCGCACGAACACGAGCGTGTTCGCCGTGCCCAGGTCGATCGCGAGGTCCCTCGAGAATGTGCGCAACAACGTTCCGCCCCTCTAGGTGAGTGTTCACGAGCGCGCGATCACAGAGATTTCGCCACCAGCGTAGTGGACCGCGCGGGCAACCGGAAGAAATTTCTTCGGGCGGCGGTGGGCGGTAGGAACACTCCCTCGCTCCCGGGGAGCGTAACCGTCGAGACGGTCGAGGATCAGTCGGCCCTGCGCCGGGGTTCAGCTGGCGGTGGCGCGCACCGCGTCCAGGAACTGTTCGCCGGTGAAGGGCTTGTAGAGGAGCGCCGCCCCGGCGTCGCGGAGCGCCGTGTCCGCTTCCTTGCCGATGGGACCGGCCGTGATGAAGATGAATCGATGACCGACGGCGGTGCCGCGGGCCGCGACCTGACGCAAGAGCTCGAGCCAGTCGACACCGTCGAGATTGAAGTCGGCGACCACGAGGTCGATGCCGTCGCGGAGCTGCTGGCGAGCCTCATCGGCGCGGGCCACGGTGAGCGCCGTGCAGCCAGTGGGCTCGAGGTGCTCGAGCAGGATCTTCTGCACCGCTTGATCGTGCTCCACGATGAGGATCCGCATCCCGTCGAGACGAAGAGCCTGACCGCCGGTCTCGGAGAGCGCGCCGCTGGCGGCGGTGCCCACGGGCAGGTCGATCGTAAACGTGGCGCCGTGGCCCGGCCGACTGTCCGCCGTGATCTGGCCCCCGTGTTCGCGGATGATCCCGTAGGAGATGCTGAGTCCGAGCCCGGTGCCGGCCGAGCCCTTGGTGGTGACGAACGGGTCGAAGATCTTCGGTAGGACCTCGGACGGGATTCCCGGGCCCGTGTCCTCCACCAAGATCCGGACCCGGTCCGAGCCGAGCGCCCGGGTGGTGAGCTTCAGCCGGCGCTCCGCCTCCGGCAGCTCGGCCATCGCCTGTTTGGCGTTCGTCACGAGATTGACGAGGACCTGCTGGAGCTGGTGACCGTCGGCCCACACCGGAGGCAGGTCGGCCGCCATGTCCCGGTCCACCTTCACGCTCTCGATCCGGAGGTCGGCGGCCGTGAGGGCCAGCGCCTTCTCGATGAGATCGTCGAGCATCACGTGGCGCCGCTCGAGCGGCATCTGGCGGCCGAATGTCATGAGGCCCCGCACAATGTGGCGGGCCGCATCGGTCGCCTCGCTGATCATCTGAGCGTACTCCTTGAGGCCCTCGGGCGCCTGTTGCTCGAGGATTTCGCTCGCGCCGACGAGCACGGTGAGCGGGTTGTTGAGCTCGTGGGCAACGCCGGCAACGAGCTCACCGAGCGCGGAGAGCTTTGCGGCCTGGATCATCTGCTGCTGGGCGAGCGTCAGGCGCAGTTTCTGGTCTTCGACAACCTCCTGGAGGCGCTGCGCCGCCTGCTGCGCCTCCTCGAAGAGGCGCGCGTTATCGACGGCGTACGCGGTATAGGTGGCCAGCGCGTTGAGGAACTGCAGATCGGTCTGACTGAAGACGCCGGTGCTGCCGGGCCCGACTTCCTTCTTGGCGAGGTTGACCACCCCAACGATGCGCTCGGCGACGCGGAGCGGCATGCAGATGAAGGAGCCGCCGCCGTAGCGCGGGTCGCTCGCCCGACCGAAGCGCGGATCCTTCTCGATGTCCTCGACCACCACCGCCTCGCCCATCTCGACGACCTTTCCGGCGATGCCCTCACCGACCTTCACCTCCACCGGCCCGCGGCCGGCCTCCAGAAGCCCGCGCCCGACCGCGACGCGCAGGGTCCGACGCTCGCGGTCGAGGAGCATGATCGACCCGATGCCGGCGCTCACCGCGCGCATGGTGCGCTCGAGAACGTGGGAGAGGAGATCCTCGATACGCGGGATGCGGGAGGCCATCTCGACCACGTCGTTGAGGGCGCCGAGCTTGAACACGAGGTCCTCGAGACGCTCGGTCGAGGCGCGCAGCTCGACGAGCATGCGCCCGAACGCCTGCGCGATCTCGCCGATCTCATTCACCTGACCGAGTCCCGGCACCGCGCCGGTCGCGCCCTTGGCCGCCAGCGTGGACGTGGCCGCCGCGGGCGGCGCATTCAAGGTCTGCCCGAGGGCGCGGCCCAGGTCAGCGACCCGTCCAGTGAGCCGTCGGAAGAGGACGTAACCGAGGAGGGCGATCGCGAGGGCGAAGAAAATGCCGAGCTGGACCTCCGGCGACTCCAGCAGGCCGAACCGCCACATGAAGTACATGAAGATCAGCAGTGGCAGGATGGCGGTCAGCGAGAAGATCGTGCTCGCCGCCTCACGGAGCCTCACCGGACGGTCACCTGCTTTCGATCCACTGAAGATGAACCACGGCTGAGTTTGCCTCGCTTCTCTTAGTGTGACCGGGGGTCCCGGATAGTCAAAGCAGAAAAGGCTCGTGACGAGGTTCGGGCTGTTCCGAAAGCTCCTGAAAGATAAGGTGCGCCAGAGAAGGCCTGTAAGCCGGGTAACAATCCTCGCGGCGAAGGCCGTGTCAGATCGCGGACTTGCCCCCCCGTTCGTTACTGGCCTCGTCTTTGTCGTGTAAGCGTCGCCTCTCCCTGCACTCACCTCCCGCCGAGCCCCTGCCCCTCGGAGGCACACCGTGACGGACACCCGGCTCCGCCTGGCCCCCGAGCTCGTCCTGCCCGCGGAGGCTGTCACGCAGACGTTCGCGATCCTCGCCAAGCGCGGCGCCGGCAAGACCTACACCGCACTTGCCCTGGTCGAGGAGCTGCACCGAGTCGGCACCCAGGTCGTCGTCGCGGATCCGGTCGGACCGGGCTCTTCTGTGGGCTCCGCGTCGCTGAACTGGCCACACTCCGGCGGGAGGACGTCGACGTCGAGGCTGGCGTGCTGCGCGTGATCGGCAAAGGAGACCAGCAGCGTGAGTGCGTCATCATCCCGCGGCTGGCCGCGATCCTCGGCGACTATCTGGAGCGTGCCCGGCCTGACCTGATGGCCCGGGCGGTCAGCGGCTGGCTCCGGCGGTGTCGTGGGCGGTGGTACCTCACCGTGACGGAGAACGGCCGCCCACGGGAGCGCTCCACGGGCGTTTCACATACTCGCGGCGATCGCCGAGTTCGAGCGCGACCTCATCCGGGACCGGGTGCTCGCTGGCCTCCGGCGCGCGAGGGCCGAGGGGCAGCACCTTGGGCGGCGCACTGGATCAGCAGGGCCCGTCATGATGATTAGAGGCGTCTTGGTCGCTTGTTGGGCAGCCTGAGTCGGTGGCACACGCCCGGTGAGATGGCAACGCGGTTGACGCCGCCGCTCGCTTGCGCGATGTTCTCGGTGACTCGTCGATGCCGCCGATATGGGGGACCGCGCCATGAAAAAGCTGGTTTTGGAGACTACCGCGCCGTTCCAGGGCCTTCCGGAGCTGGTCGCCTATGACGAACGCCTGTTCGAGAAGGAGGGGCTCCTCGTCGAATGGGCCGACCGCGACGCCGGCGTCGAGAAGAAGACCGAGATCGATGTCACCAGCCCCAAGGGGGTGAACCCGTTCACGAGCCATGGCCGCCTTTTCGAGCAGGGCCAGGCGGACATGTACAACGCCTGCGAGTGGGGCAATTACTGCCGCGTCCAGGAGACCGACGTCAAGAGCCGCCAGCTCGGCCGGCGCGCCATCGTCACCTATGCGGCGCTGGTGGTGCCGCCGGAGTCCCCGGTCTACACGGCGCAACAGCTCGCCAACCGGACCATCGGCGTGCCCTTCTATTTCGGCACGCACTACATCGCCCTCCACATGCTCGAAGGTTTCCTGCCGCGCGACATGATCAAGCTGTGCCAGGCTCCCAACGGCTCGCGCTTCCGCCTCGCCTCGATGCTGAAGGGCGAGGTCGAGGCGACGACCCTGACCGAACCCCACCTCACGCTCGCCGAGAAGAAGGGCTGCCGGACGATCTGCTCCGCCTTCTTCCACGGCACCGAGGTCGCCTCCGAGCGCGTCGATGCCGAGACCTATGCCGCATTCGCCCGCGCGGTGCGCGAGGCGGTGCGCCGTATCAACGCGAACAAGCGCGCGTATCTCCACTACTTCATCGATTACCACGCCAAGACCGACCCCGAGATCGCCGCGCTCACCATCGACGATCTCCGCGAGAGCCGCGTCGTGGTGTGCGATCCTGCGCCGATCCCCCTCGACGAGATGCAGCGCACCTTCGACTGGCTGAAGAGCTGGGGCATGCTGGAAGCGACGGCCTCGCCCTTCGATCTCGTCAACCTCGATGTGCAGGCGCAAGCGCACTCGCGCACTGTCGCGGCCCGCACCTGAGGCTGAGGGGGGCAGAGTGGTATCTTCCACTACCTCACCGAGCCCGGCGAGCGGGTCTATTTGGTCGCGGAAACGATATGCTGAGGTCAGCCAGGAAGATCAAGGAGGGACGAATGAGCACCCCGGTGAACGTGAAGAAGCTCGGCCACGTCGTTTTCACGGTGAGTGACATCGAGCGGAGCACGAAGTTCTGGACCGACATCATGGGTTTCCACGTGTCCGACCGCAACGAAATAGGGATGGTCTTTCTCCGCAACGCGTCGGATCATCACACTGTGGCGCTGGCGCCTGCGAAGACACAGAGCGAGCCGCCCAAGGAAGGACAGCCCGGCTTTCACCATTGCGCCCTGGAGGTCGGCAGCGTCTCGGAGTTGCTCAAGATTCGCGACTTTCTCCGCACCAGGGGCGTGGCGATCGTGTATGAAGGGCGGCGGGGCCCGGGGGGTAACCCGGGCGTCGAGTTCAAGGATCCCGACGGGTTCAACATCGAGCTCTATGCCTCGATGGATCAGATCGGCGCGGACGGGAAAAGCCGGCCGGCAGAGCAGTGGAGCCGGGCCAAGACTCTCGAGGAGGCCGTGGCCCATCCGCTGCCGGGCGTGACCTATCGATAGCTCGACGTGAACGAAAGAGAAACCTGCAGAACCTATTGAGCGCACACGCGATGCTGTGGGGGCGTCTTGGCGTCGGTGCCGCGCGGGCGGATAGGCCTAGGGGTGAGGCGCCGGCCCAAGAACGTCGCGTATGAGATTGCGTCCGATCATCCTCGACTTGGCCCTCGCGATCGCCGTTTGGACGCTCGTGCTGTGGACAGTGCGTCAACGGCGGGCGCGCATGGCCGCCGACCCCTCTCCCCAAGAGCTGCGGAGCTACCGTCTGCACACTGTTGCAGTCATCTCTGCTACCGTCGGAGTCACATGGTTCTTCGCCTGGCTCATCAGTGACACCATCGGGCCTCATTGGCTGCACACCCTGTCGCTGCCGGCGGCCGTTATATTCATCGCTGTTGCCTCCCTCGTGGCCGGATACGCCGGTTGGGTCGGGGGTCCTTAGCCTTGCGGGATTGGGTCCTCTGCGGCCCCGTGAGCAACCGGGAAGATCGGTAACAGAACAAAGCAAGAGTGCATCCCCGTCTCGTTTTCCAGCAAGTCTAGGACTTCACCGCCTTAAAAGCGCCGTGTCGTGTGTGACACGGGTCGAGATCGCCTCACAGGGACCGAAACTGGTCCACCACGCTGAGAGCAACGTCGGGGACAGGAGCGGCACAACAGCGGAAACGGTACGACCGCGCAGGTCGGCGCCTCGTGAGACGACCGACCACGGCAGCCACGGAACGCATCGCCCGCCAGTGCCCCCCTGGGGGGCTCTCGGTCTCGGTGATCGTCGATGCGATTCGCCGTGAGACCGGGTGCTCGCGTGCGACCGCCTACCGGGCCGTCGCGGACGCCTTCGCCGACGGCACCCTTGCCAGACGGAGGACGAAGGCTGGTTCTCTCGTGACGCGGTTTCTACGGCAGCTTCCCGCTGAGCACTCTGATGGCCTGAGCGAGCATCCCGCTCTCCGGCAGCTTGCCGTCCGGCGTGAGCTTGTCCACAGCGGCCGGCAGGATCTCCACGAGTTTGGCGGTCAGCTCCTCATGCGACATTCCCGTCTTTCGCGCGAGTTGCTCGATCACCGGTGGGCCGAGCACCTGGACGAGCTGGCTGCCGGACACGGGGAGATTGGCGCCCGTCGACACCCACGAATCGACGATCCGGCTGCGTTACTCCTTGGCGCCTTTCTTGGCTGCGCCTTCTTTCGAAGGGCGATACCCCTCCTTGAGGGCGTCGGCTTCCGTCATGAACGTGCCTTCTTTGGTCTTGCCGTACCAACGGTCGCCTTCTCGATGGAAGACCTTGCTCTTTGTGTTCACCCAAACCATGCCCGCGGTAGGAGGCGTCCTCGCCTCGACCTGCGCGGGCTTCGTCTTCTCCGGGGCGGCGGCTTTCTGAGTTGCAGCGGGCGCCGGGGCCGATGGCGGAGTCGCTGGCGTGGACGCCTGGCTGAGTCCCGCCGTCACCATGGGCGTGATCTTCTCGACGGTCTTCATCGGCACGCCCGCCTTGGACAGATCGTCGACAGACCGATAGGGCCGCCCCGCGATGATCTTCTTGGCGGTCGCTTTCCCGACGCCGGGCAGCTTCTCGAGCTCCGCCTCGCTCGCGGAGTTGATGTCCACCTTGGCGGCCGGAGCCGCGCTCTTCGCCGCCTGGGCGAAAACATCGATTGGAGACGGGGAGAGCAGTCCTAGCATCAGCGCAGCGAGGAATGAACCACCGGCAAGCACGATTCTGAGCTTGGCCACCGATCTCTCCTTTTCGTTCTTCTCGTTTGCGCCTGACCGGTCACGACGACACCCACGGCCTCCGCACACCCTCATCGTCGAGCGCGAGCAGAATACGTCGTGCACGTCAAGACTTCAAGCAAGCCGGGAACGGCCGTGACTACAGTTTCTCGTCGCGGGTGCCCCGCGTAACTGCTAAAGACGTAGCGGTACATGTCATCAACCTTTCCGCGTCATATCATGCCCGCCTCGACGCTGAAGTCGTCCTCCACAGAGAAGAGATCGCGAGCATGCTGCGCGAACTTGCCGATGCATGTGAGGAGTTCTATGGACGAGACGATTGGGTGTGCATTGATAGTCCTGATCGCTGGGCTTGCCGCTTGCGCCAGCGGCCTCACTGACCGGACGGTAAACCTTCAGTACGCTCCGGACCCCGGGATCGAGCGGCTGACAGGCGCGCAAGCGCTAACGGTCTTTCGGTTCGCCGACCGCCGCGGTGATGAGAGAGACGGCGATCTTCTTCGCGTGGGTGGGTTCTACGACACCTGGGGCAATCGAGTGGCCAAGATATTCGCGACCACTCAATGGCCCGAAGCCCTGGTCCAGGATCTGACCGCGACCTTCACATTGCGAGGGGTCGAGACCGTGGCAACGGCGGATCACGAGTACGTGCCGGGGACCTCGCCAGTCTCGACGCCCTTGGCCCTGGGTGGCGAGATTCGGAACTTCTCAATCGAGTCGGGCCGGACCATTCAGGCTCACGTCAGCGGCATCATCCGGCTGTACAATCAGCAAGGTACGCTGCTCCTTGAGAAACGAATCGCCGCTCGGTCGCCCCGCGATACCCATGAGTTTCTGCGCAATCCGAATATCTTCGAGAACTTTCTCAACGTAGCGGTCGGCGGATTTGTCCAAAGCGTCGTGAGAGATCCGGACCTCACACGCCTGCTCGTCGCGGCGCGCTGAGGACCCGCAGGTCGCGGCATGACCTCCGGGCTCCGAATCACGGACAGTGCACACCGACCTTCCTCGTGACGCGCAAGTGCCAGCTGCTACATCGTGCAGGGCGCGCGCACAGGCGGCGTCCACGCGCGCGGCGCCGTAGGTCTTGCTCAAGCGTATGACGCCCAGACACGCGCGATAGCCCTGCTCGGGATGCGGCTTGCTCGCGAGCAAGGCGGCGACGAACTCGGCGGTGGCGGGGCCCGTCGTCTCCGCCCAGGTGATGAGGCGCGAGGGCGTGCCCATGAGCAAATCGACCCGGTCGACGGTGATCAGTCGCTTGTAGAGGCTCCGGGTCACCTCCGCCTTAGACTGATCGTCGAGAAGGACCCATTCGACGGGCCGGCCGAGCAGCCCGTTGCCCCGGTTCATCTCGTCGATGTAGATCTCGCCAGCGATCTTGTGCAGGAGCTCCGTCGCGGCGAGCGGGCCGGTCAATGCGAGCGTCCCTCCGATCCGGACGGGCGGACCCGAAGGCGCTGCACCGCCTGTGCCGGTGAGGCCAATGGTGAGGGCGATCGCGATCGCGACCACGAGTCGACGATCCTTACTCATGACGACCTCCAGCCAGAGTCGCATACCGACGCAGCGAACTCAGCGCGCTCGAGACTTCCGCCTCAAGTACGGGCCGCCGCTATCAGAGCGACCCAGCCCGGTTCCCCGGGTGCTCCGGTCCTTGCCTTGCTAAGCACGGGCGCCAATCGGCGTCAAGGAACCTGGAAACTTCTTCAGTCCTAGCGCTGCCGCGGCCCACCACCTGCCGGCACGTCCGCCGCGCTGGGCTGGAGCGTCCGGGCGGTGCCGAACGCGCGAGCCGCCTCCCGCTCAAGCCCAATCGACTCGTGGAGATGCCCTCAGGTTTCGCCTGTGCGATCGCACCCACAAGTGTCAGAATCTACCCACACGACTTCCTGAAGAGCCAAGTCGAAGCGCGAGTCGACGAAGGGCACGGGGATGCATGTTACGGTGATTATTCCTGCCCTGGATGAAGAGGCGGCGATCGGCGAAGTGGTCAGGGCTATCCCCGAGACCTGGTGCAGGAGGTCGTCGTGGTGGATAACGGGAGTCGAGATAGCACAGCAGGGGTGGCTGCCGCCGCTGGAGCCCGAGTGATCCGGGAGCCGCAGCGGGGCTATGGGGCAGCGTGTCTAGCCGGGGCCTTGGCGGCAGGGGCTGCCGATATCCTGGTGTTCCTCCAGGGTGATGGCAACGACGATCCCGCCGAAATACCGCGCGTGCTCCAACCGCTCGTGGATCGCCGGGCAGATCTGGTCATCGGCTCACGTACTGCAGCCCTGACAAACGCCAGCGGCTTGACCCCCCACCAGCGCTTGGGCAACCGCCTCGTCACCGGGCTGTTACGACTCCTCTACGGTTTGACCCTGACAGATATCGGACCCTTCCGCGCCATCCGGGCGCATGCCTTCTCCGCGCTCGGGATGGAGCACAAGACCTATGGCTGGCCGGTCGAGATGATCGTCAAGGCAGCCCGAAAGGGCTACTGCATCGTCGAGGTCCCGGTCAGTTGTCACAAAAGGTGTGGAGGGTATTCCAAGGTGTCAGGGACCCTCAAGGGAAGCCTCTTGGCCGGGTATCACCTCCTCGCGACCACGCTGCGTTATGCCCGGAGGAGATAAGTGTCAGCCAGGTGAGAGGCGACCTGTCCTACCCGAGGTTCTCGAAAGTTTGGTTTGTTTTGGCGTTGCTGACAGGGTTCGCCCTGCGAGTTCCTTCCTTCTTTCATCCTTGGATGGCAGATGAGGCCGCATACGCCTATATCGCTCAACGTTGGTTCGCGGGCGAGCGGCTTTACGTCGATCTCTTCATTGGTCGCCCCCAGGCAATTCTTTGGTTGTACGGGCTCGTCATCGAGCTCGTCGGCGCTCACCTCTGGGCAATTCGAGCGGCGGCGGCCGTGGCCGCCAGTATCAGCACGCTCTTCGTCTTTCTGATCGCTCTCGAGTTCTTTTCTTCCCGGGAGCAACCTTTACTCGCGTCATGGCTGTACGCTATTCTCGCCGGCGCTCCTCACATCGAGGGCTACACGGCGAATGCCGAAACCTTCATGACCCCATTGTGTCTCGCGGCGATCTGGTTGGCTCTGCTTGCGCGACCGAGCGTATCCAGGCTCTCTCTGAGCGCCATTTTTGGCTCCGGTGTCGCTCTGGGGATGGCCCTGTTGCTCAAAGTGTCGGCATTCCCCTTGGCGCTCGTGTGGTTGGTCCTGGCAAACGACCTGCGCAAGGCCCGCGGCTGGACATACGCGTCGTTATACGCAGGTGCGTGTGTGAGCGGAGTGATCGTCGCGGGGCTCCCCGCCATCATCCTGGGCGCTGCCCAAGTCGGATGGGAGCGATACGTCTATGCCGTTTTCTGGTACAGGACTCTAACTGATTCTCTGTGGGCCACCCCTTTGGCCTCTCAGCTGGCCAGCTTCCTGCTCTCGCTAGGGGAAACGTTGCCCGTTACGGCCGTTCCGACGGCGATGGGCTGGCTGGCCTGGCCCCATTGGAAGCAACACCGCTCCGTCACCCTGTTGATGGCCTGGTTGGTTGGCAGCTTTCTCGGCATGTCGATGGGGTCTCAGTGGTTTCTGCATTACTACATCCAGATACTTCCACCGTTGTGCGTTTTGGCGGCCGCCGCATGGCCGATTCTGCCGCAACTCTTCAACAGCCAGAGCCGGAAGATCATTCTCGTAGTATTCGCGTGTGCACTGTACCTGACGTTCGAGCTGTCTCTGGTTTGGCAGCAGGTCCCTCTCCTGGCTCCCTACGCCTTGCAGGACGATCCTGTAGATGTGGCAGGCGATCAAGTCGTGGAGTTGCTACGCAGCCGAGGCACGCCTCACCATCGGATCCTGGTCGCTTACGAGGCGCCTCAGATCGTCTTGCGCACCGGCATGAGGAATGCGACTCCGTATCTGAGCTGGCGCGACGTCAAAGCCGTTCCGGGAGCTTTCGATCAGACTCTCGCCGTTATTTCGGAGAGTCGCACCGATTTTGTCGTCGTCGTAAACCTGAAGCGCCTTTCTCGGGAACAAAACGAGCGTCTCGTGACAGCGCTGAACGCTCGCTATCGAGCGATTGGCCGATTCGGCGAGATATCCGTCTACGAACGCATGGAACGGCATCTCGAGGGTGCGCGTCAATCTCGGAACGGCGATCGTGGGTGACCCGCAGCAGGTGACGGCGGAGTTACTCGGCGTGGGCCGTCGCAGCCGAGGCGAGCAGGTAGCGCTCTCAGGGGCTCAGCCCTCGGGAATACGGTCACCGAGCGATGGTGACCGCCGCGAGCTCACCCTCGTAGTGGACCAAAAAACCAGGACCCCTCACGATTGATTTCGCCCACATGAAGTTCGGCCTCGGAAATGAAGTCAGGGCAGCCAAGTAACAACCCCGACCACTATTTTGCTCCGTGCTCTTTGAGTTCTCTTGCTAAAGCACCTTCGTGAAACTTCTCTGCCGTTTGAAGAGGGGTACGGCCCGT
>WNFH01000440.1_pt1 | contig 26448 bp, 23 predicted proteins | sample 5400411 | NCBI WGS metagenome assembly WNFH01 (sample SAMN13153347, study PRJNA577476) | soil metagenome | isolation source: 200 cm saprolite under Douglas fir tree site 2 hole 3 | place: USA:California | collected 2015-04-18 | reverse complement strand
TCAACTCCCAATCGGCAAAATTGATCTGTCGCTCTACCGCCCGCGACACGGTTCAACTCTCGTCGCTCTTCGATCGCGCGCGCTCTCGCTTCAGTGCCTTGATGTAGCGCGGTGCGGCCTGGTGCAGCAGATTCTGCAGAGCCCGTCCGTTGTCCAGACCGCGCTGCACCTGCGGAACAAGCTCCTCCGGAACGTAAACCGCAATGCGACGCCCCTCGGCGCGATCGTACAAGACATAGCTCTGATGTTGTTCGCCAGACAAACAAGCCGCGCAGTTTACGCGAACGCACCGACTGCGTCGCAAGCTCAGTGAGCCAAGAAACGCCGGCCATAGAACTGCAGCCTCACTCTGCAGCCAGCGCATGACGTCCGAGGGCGATTCCGAATCAATACGATTCATAACAAGCATGTGTCCACAGACACACGCACACGTCAAGAAAACTTCTCACGAAAATTGCGAGAAACCCGCTATTTTAAAGGCTATGATGCGTTTCGCGACAGAAACTAGTCTAGCCTCTACGCGCGAAGGAAGCGATGAACTCGCAACCCGACTTCCCAAGTCTCGTTTCGGACGGAGCTCGCAGTAGGCCTCCCAAGAGTGCTTGGGTTTGTATCACCAAAACGGCAAACCTCTATCACCCGCTAGGTAATCGTGCCAAGCTGGCAGCATGCGATTGATTGCGTGGAATTGTGCGATGGGTTTTGAGCGAAAATTAGCAGCGCTTTCCGCACTCAAACCAGACATCGCGATTCTTTCAGAGGTCGCCTGTCCTGAGAAGCTACGATCCCAACTTCCTACACTCGCAGGATTACCCATAATCTGGGTGGGCAACAATCCGAACAAGGGCCTCGCTGTTGTGTCGTTCACCGGCAGCAACCTTGAACTTGATCCTTCATAGCGATCATCCAATCAGTTCGTTGCGCCTGTTCATGTTAATGGAGCGAAATCGTTTCGCTTGCTTGCCACGTGGGACCACAATGACCGCGCGGAAGGCCTGAATAGACGGCCTGGACCGCTTCTTCGAATCGTTAGATGGACAGTGCAGACTTTTGCCGGGGCGGCGAACTGGTAGTGGCGGGGGATTTCAACAACAACCCGCGTTGGGACAGACCGAATGGGCCGAACAACATAAGCGTACTTGCCCAAGAACTCGCGCGGCGGCATTTAGTAAGCCTTTATCATCACGACACGGGAAATGCTTTCGGCAGTGAAATGCGCGGGACGTACTGGCACTATCGTTGTCGCGACATGCCCTACCATGTCGACTACTTATTCGTGCCGATAACGTGGCTGAAGAACTTGTTATCTTTTGAGCTTGGCGACTACGACGCTTGGTGCGCGAGTGGCTTGAGCGATCACGCGCCGCTTAGTGCCGAATTTGGTTGATGTAGAGACCCTACCGTGCGCCACCCTCATGAGGTCTGACGAGACTGACGGGTCCATTGGTTTCCTGAGACCTCGGGGGTAGGCTGATCCCACGACGCGAGTTTGTGCAGTTGGATAGCAAGCGCGACGGATGTAATTGTGCGACGCAACAACCATTGCGTTTTAGTGCCAATCATGATGATCGTCGTCCGCAGTCCCATTATTCAGAAAGAATTCATGCAGCTTTTGCATCTAACAGACCTGCATTTCACCCTGAACCAACCTTTTCAGAAAGCTTTGATTAAAGCGCTTTTTGACGACGTTGAAAAACATGTTGGTGAGGGATTCTCCGCTGATTTTGTGGTTTTCTCCGGTGATCTTGTGAACAACCCCGATGAGCACAGAATTTACGAGGAGTTTGAAAATGTTTTCTTGAAGCCCCTCCTCTCGCTGCTCAGCTTGACCCCAAAAGAAGTTGTCTTCTGTCCTGGAAACCACGACGTAAGCCAGAAAGCGCTCGGGGAGTGGAAGGACGAAAGAGAAAAACTGAAGACAGCAATGTCTGCGGGTCCGACTCAGCTCATCAAACATTTAGCCACCGCTCCAGCGCAGGCTTACGTCGGAGCTATAAGCAAAGGTTTCTTTGACTTGATGGAGCGATGCGGCACGCCGTGGAGCGATGGGATTGCTCACACATATTCGTTTCCAGCGAAAAAGATAAGCTTCGTTGCATTAAATAGCGGATTTGGGTGCGGACTGGAGGGTTCTCAGTTCGATAGGGGGAAGCCTGTTATTCCCGGCGAACACGCCCTCCGCGCCTTCCAAGAGGTGGTTGAAGGTCATCAAACTTTGTCGCTTATGCACCACACCATGGCGGACTTGAATGAATCTTCCAGCCGGATGCTCGAGCCAATTCTGACGAAAAACTCATCGATCCATTTTTTTGGCCACGTTCATCAAGCGCGGCCAACTGTGATTTTTGGTAATGACGTTTGTTTCATGGTCCAAGGAGGGGCCTTGTATGAGACAAACGGCTATTACAACGGGTTTTCGCAGGTCTATGCCGCCGAGTCCGCTGAACATATCGCTGCACACTACAGAACGTATTATCGCGACAGATTGAGCTTTGATGTGGGCACAAACGTTACGGAGGGCGGTGTCTTCTACAATTCCCCTGCGGCGAGGTCATATTGGGAGAGGATGGTCCCGGCTGCGAGCAATGATGATGTCTGCCTTTGGCTGATGGAAACATTCGATTCCGTGTCAAAGGAACTCGATAAGACTGTTACCGATCGATCCTTATGCGCGACTTTCGTGGACCTTGTACTTACGCCGACGGGCACAAACGCTGGTCCCGGCAACCAAAGGGTTACGTCGACCGATGTCCTTAAATCAGCAAATAACACGGTAATTTCGTGTGCCCCCGAATATGGGGCAACTTCGCTATTAAGTTATTTAGCCCTGCAGTTTCACCACGAGTGCCTTAATTTAGGCATCGCGATGGTTCCATCATTTATCGACGGCCGCAGAATCCGTGCGGCGTATCCCGCCATCATTACTTCCACTCTCCGTGCCGGGTTACCTGAAAGTGACGACCGTCGCTTTAAGCTTCAGCCGCTGCATGACAGCGGAAGACTCGTTGTGCTCGTTGATGATGTTGATCCAAGCAACACCGTTCATATCAATTTTCTTTCTGGGATTCGCTCGCAATATCCAAAGGCCCGGCTAATCGTCGCCGTCAAAATGCCTTTAGTCGACACGCAGCTTTTGCGGCCGATTATTGGAATTGACGATTTCGACTTTGTGCAGGTTGGGACGCTTACAAGAGGTAAGGTTCGTTCACTCGTCGAAAAGTGGAGGCTACCTCCGCGTACAGCGTCGACGCTGTAGTAGATGAAATCCATTCTCGGTTCCTCGCGCTTGGAATTCCGCAAACCGCGGCTTACGTGGTAATATATCTTTCAGTTCTGCAAGACATCGATGGATTCAATCCAATAAACTCCTCGACGGTTATTGAACAGTTCGTCGAGAGTGCTCTCCAAAAATACAAGCCTGTTTACGTATTTCGCAGCGCTTTCGATTATCGCAACCAAATCGATTATCTTGGCGCGATTGCAGAGCGGATGTAATCTCTTCATTGTGGAATTTGAAGAGATTTACAAGTGGACGAAGGAATACTTCGACAGCATTGGCCTTGAACATGATTACTCGAAGCTGCTGCGCCATTTCGTCGACAACAAGGTGTTCGCAGACGAGGGAAATTCTTTGTATTTCAGATACAAAATCTTTCTTTCGTTTTTCATTGCGCATCAAATGTCGAGATCAGAGGACTTCCGTAAGTGGCTGCTCGAAGAGTATCGTTACACAAGTTACATTTCTGAAATTGACATTTATTGTGGCCTATCGCGCCAAGACACGGCAATGCTTGAGTTCTTCGGCGCGGAGTTTGCTAAATTGTCAACGCAACTTGAAGCCATTGTTAAGCCGCTCGCATGGACCGACCGTTTGGAAAAACTTGCTATTCCAGCCATAAAAAAAGCGGACAAGAATGGATTCACGGACAGCATCAACAGACAGCTTACGGGCAACATGCCAACGGAGCAGCGCGACGAAGCGTTGGACCACGCGGAGGATCCAGACGTAAAACCCTTGTCAAGCCGTCCTGATGTCTTAGGTATTCTGCCCCAATGGATACTAACGCTTCGCGCTTATACGGTGGCGCTAAAAAATCTCGAAAATATTCCGAAGAGGAAAAAGGAAGAACACTTAAGCAGGGTCCTTCAGGGGTGGTCGACCCTTTTACTATATGCGTGCATCGCCTTCAAAGAAGTCATTGAAAGGCGGGAACATCGGCAGTATGAAGTTCAAACTTGAGCTGCCGGAAAAAGTCGATTCGAAGCTTCTTCGGATGATTTTTTTAAGCATTCCCGTTGCAATTTCTGATCTTCTCCGGCGTGATTTGGGGTCACAAAAATTGGCGCTTCAACTGCGGAACGACGATATTGCATCAACTATGTCGGATTCGTTCCTGCAAATCGCGCTTTATGCTGATCTCAAACTGGATGAGTACGTTGGCCGACTGAAAGGTTTCAAGAACAGGGCACTCGAAGTCTCATCGATGGTATTTCTTGAGGTGCTGCTCTTAAAGATGAGCACCATTTTTCTGCGTTTAGGTCTCCGGCAAGAAGAGCAGGACGGGTTTCTTCACGTCGCCGCAGAGATAAGTGCAGAGGTCTGAGCTGCACCCGGTTCGGCTGACACCCGCTTAAGATAATCCAGCCTGCCTCTCGAACTCCATAGGACTCATATAACCGATCGTCGAGTGTCGGCGTTTCGGGTTGTACAACTAGGATTGAGAACGCCCACAGGACCGTTCTTCGCGAGGTTCTTTATCGATATCATCCTTGGTTTGGTCGCCGAGTTTGCGTTCATGGAACGGTCGACAAGGCTGATGATGTCGCTTTCCGCTGCTCGCTGGATGGATCGCGAGCAGATCGATGGTTGGAGGTTCCAGCATGGATGTTCGACCGGACGGCATGCCCTGACGCCGAGCTTTTGGCAGCTCAGCCATTTGTCAGCATAACCGCACTTGCGGCGCTTTCTGCGCTTCTCGATCTGGCGTTGAAGGATCGAACGCCATCAGCTGCCCTGCTTTCTGGCGCATCCAGAACCTCTCACGACCAGAATCGGGGAGAGACCCATGTCACGGCAGACGGCAATGCCAGGGAGCGGATATCGACACAATCGACAACCGCGGTCGCAGCAGCAGATGGATCTGTTCGGGAGTGGCCTGTCGAACGGCGCCATCGGCGCGCCCGCATGGCCGGATCTGCCGGCGGAAGCCCGGGCGGCTCTCATGAGCCTGATGACGCAGTTGATCCTCGATCATGCTGCGACAACAGCGACGCCGTGCGCGAAGGAGGTCGGTCATGATCTCTGACAAGGTCAGGCCTCATCATCTGGAGCGCAAGGCGATTCTTTACGTGCGTCAATCCTCGGCCCATCAGGTGTTGCACAATCGCGAGAGTGGTGCGTTGCAATATGCCATGCGGGATCGGCTCACGGCGCTCGGGTGGTCAGAGATTGAAGTGATCGATGATGATCTCGGTCGCTCAGCCGCTGGCGGCGTACAACGCGTCGGCTTCGAGCGAATGGTAGCGGAGGTTTGCCTCGGTAAGGTTGGTGCAGTTTGCGCCCGCGAGGTCTCACGCTTCGCTCGTAACAGTCGGGATTGGCAGCAACTCATCGAGATGTGTCGCGTGGTCGATACCGTTCTGGTCGATCAGGAGACCATCTATGCACCGAGGCACGGTAACGACCGCCTGCTGCTCGGGCTCAAGGGTAGCCTCAACGAGTACGAACTGGATCTGTTGCGCCAGCGCTCGCTCGCGGCCCGCTACGAGAAGGCGCGCCGCGGCGAGTTGGTTGTGGCAGCGCCGGTCGGCTTCGTGAAGGCCGGTGACCGTTACGAGAAAGACCCGGATCGGCGTGTCCAGGAAGCGATCAAGCTGGTGTTCGACAAGGTCGAGGAACTGGGCAGCGCCCGACAGGCGCTCTGCTGGCTCCACGAGTACAATCTCGATCTACCGGTGAAGCAGTCCAATGGCGACACCGCCTGGCGGCGGCCGAGTTACTCCGCTATCCACCGGATCATTGAGAACCCTGTCTACGGCGGCGCCTATGCCTATGGTAAGACGGCTGTGGCGGCGGGATACACCGCCGAGGGCGTGAGCGTGAAGATCCGCCGCAAGGCGCGGAACGAATGGCTGACGCTGAAGCTCAACACCCACGAAGGGTATGTGAGCTGGGAGAGGTTCGAGGCAATCCGCGCCATGGTCAGCAGCAACGTTCCCACCGGTCGGCATCACGGCGCGCCCAAGCATGGTGACGCGCTGCTGGCCGGTCTGATCCGGTGCAAGCGCTGCGGTCGCAAGCTCACACTCCGGTACTCCGGCATGAAGCACCATATCCCGCGCTACAGTTGCAGCCGCGCCTGGATGGACAATGGCGGCCCTCACTGCATCGGCTTCGGCGGATTGCGCGTTGATGATGCAATCGAGGAAGCACTGCTTGGCGTCGTCGGTCCGGGCGCTATCGCCGCTGCAACCGCTGCCGCCAATGGAGCCAGAGAACGGCGTGATCAGGTGCGCGATGCTCTCAGTCGCGACCTCGAAGCGGCGCGCTATGCCGCCGACAGGGCTTTCCGGCAATACGATGCCGCTGATCCCGCGAACCGGCTGGTGACAAGTGAGCTGGAAGCGCGCTGGAACAGGGCGCTCGCTCACGCGGCGGAGGTCGAGGGCAGGATCGCCATGCATGATGCGGCGAAGCCCGCACCCATCGCTGATCCAGCTTCGCTCGGCGTTCTTGCCTCGAACCTCAAAACGGTCTGGGATGCACCGACGACGGATGCTCGCCTCAAGAAGCGCGTTGTGCGCACCCTCATCCATGAGGTCGTGGCCGATATCGACGACGCGGCCTCCGAGATCGTTCTCATCGTCCACTGGGTGGGTGGCGCCCACAGCGAGTTGCGCTTGCCCAAGCGCCGGCGCGGGCAGCGCAACAGCACCTCTGCCGATATCATCCAAGCCGTGCGTCAACTGGTGCTGATCGCCAGCGACGATCTGATTGCCGGCCTCCTCAACCGCAACGGCCTCAAGACGGGCAACGGCAATCGCTGGACCCGCGAGCGGGTTACATCAATGCGCTCGAACTACCACATCCCGGTGTTCAAGCCCGCCGAGGACGAGATCGAACCTTGGCTCAACCTTGGCAACGCCGCAAAGCTCCTGAAAATCGCGCCCAAGACGCTCCGGCTGGCCGCTGAAGCCGGCGAGATCGAAGCCGTCCATCCTCTGCCGGATGGTCCTTGGATCTTCGCCCGCACCTCGCTGATAACAACTTCTGCTCAATCTATCGCCGAACGAGCGCGACAGAACCCAAGATACCCCACGGGATCGCATCCCAATCAGCAAAGTCTCTTCTCTTCAACAACATAGACAGATGGGTGTTCTGATGCGCGGTTGTAGAAGTCGAGGTAGCGGCCGATCGAGTTGCGCGCTTCGCTGACGGTTTCGTAAGCCCGCAGGTACACCTCCTCGTACTTGACGCTGCGCCACAATCGCTCGATGAACACGTTATCCCGCCAAGCCCCTTTGCCGTCCATGCTGATGGCGATGGCGTTGCTGGCGAGCACGCCGGTGAATGCCGAGCCGGTGAACTGCGAGCCCTGGTCGGTGTTGAAGATTTCCGGCCTGCCGTGGCGAGCCAAAGCATCCTCCAGGGTCTCGACGCAGAAAGCTGCTTCCATCGTGATCGACAGCCGCCATGACAGAACGCGACGGGTCGCCCAGTCGAGCACGACAGCGAGATACACGAAGCCGCGGGCCATCGGGATATAGGTGATATCCATGGCCCAGACCTGGTTCGGACGCGTGATCTCCATGCCGCGCAGCAGATACGGATAGATCTTGTGGCCGGGCGCTGGCTTGGTGGTGCGCGGTCGGCGATAGAGCGCCTCTATCCCCATCCGCTGCATCAGCGTTTTCACATGCCGGCGGCCGATCTTGCACCCCTCGGCAGCCAGCAGACCTCGCAACATCCGCGAGCCCGCGAAGGGAAACTCCAGGTGCAGCCGATCGAGACGCTGCATGATCGCGAGGTCAGCGCAAGATACGGGTCGGGGCAGATAATAAACGCTGCCGCGACTGATCTTTAAAACCTCCGCCTGCTTCGTGATCGACAGATCGTGCTCACGGTCGATCATCGCTTTGCGCTCAGCAATCCCGCCTTGGTGAGCGCGCTTTCTAAAAAATCGTTCTCCAGCGTCAGTTCACCGATCTTGGCGTGGAGCGACTTCACGTCGACGGCCGGCGCTGCCGGCGCCATGCTCCCCGATCCAAAAACCTCGGAAGCGCCACCCTCGAGCTGTGCCTTCCATGCCGTAATCTGATTGGGGTGGACGTCGAAGTGCTCGGCCAGCTGAGCCACCGTTCGGTCGCCCTTGACGGCGGCAAGCGCCACCTTGGCCTTGAAAGCCGGTGTGTGGTTCCGGCGCGGTCGTCTGTTCATGGTCTCTCCTGTTCGCGGCGATTATCGCCGTGGTCAGGCAGAAATTCCACTTATCGTCCTGTGCAGATTTCCGGGACCGGCTCTCTCAACACGGCTGAGATATCCGATCGTCGCATGACGGCGGGTCGTGTTGTAGATCCCTTTCCTCGCAGCTCGACTAATGACCGTACTCGGTAGGTGCCGCACGGGCCACAAGCATTGGACCTGCGGGCCGCGGCTGGTCAGCCATTTCCCGTTCGCTACGGACAATTTTTTGTCCCGTGCTCAACGTCCAGAAAGCGGCTGGTCTGCCGTTGCGAGACCGGCAGATGGTTCCAGCAAACTCGATTCATTCGAGTGAAGCCAGTTGGTCTAGCGTGGCACCGGTGGGACGAGGTGCCGGGCTAGGCAGTGACCACCAAGCTTCGACGAGCGGATTTGGCGACGAGGGCTCAACGTCAATGTGAACGGATTCGGAAAACGGGCATCACATGTTCAAAACCGAAACTCTGCTGGTAACATCTTTACTCTGGGGTCCGCCGTAGCAGCAAAGGCGGCGTTTTTTACAGCTTCGGTGCCTGGCACAGACTATATGTTGGAGCTGACCGATCCGATAGTGTTTCCGTAATAAAAAACTCCGCGCTAGGCGGGGTGTCCGGTAAATTCTCCAGCCTGTTTACATTTGCCTCAAGTCCCACCAGTACGTCGAGTGCCCCCGGTACCACCACCAAAGAAAGGCGAATTGAATTTAGTTGTGAATTGCGATCACTTAGCCTGAGGAATTTGAAGTGTGATGGCTAATGGCTGGGCTATTGATCGACTCGCGATTAGCGCAGGTCTGCCGAACCGGCAGATGGTTTCCGGCAAACCCAATTCACTATCATTCGAGTGAGATCAGTTGGTCTAGGGTGGTACCGGTGGGACGGGGTACCGGGCTCGGTACCATCAAGATTTGGCAGGCGGATTTGGCTACGAGGATGAATGGTGTCCATTTGAACGAATTGAGACTTGCCCCGATATGCGACTCGCATAATACGATGCTGCCTGCGCACCTATCCGCGATCTGACCCCAGCGCGGTGTAAGCTAGATGACGTTAGAGGCCGCAACCACATTCTGACACCGGTTAGAAGCCGGGTACATCGTCGTAGCCCTTGCCTTCGCGCCATGCATGATAGATTCTCGCTATCCTCGCGACGTCATCCTCGGCAAACTCTTTTCGCGTGCGGTCAACCAGTGCGCCGAGCTTTTGGCACGACTGACCGATTTTCACTCGACAAAGCGCTAAGTGCTGTCGCGAAATAATTGAAACGGTTTGAAGTGGGGTCGAGGCCGGTGCTAGGTTCAAATTAACCGAGTGCAAATCTCACTCGGCGTGGTTGACCTTGCCGATCGCCGGGCCCGAAGATCGGAAGCGCGCTCAGGGGTGCGCTACAAGCTGGGGCTCATACGAGTAGGCCACGCGGCCGGTCGCATTTTGAGAGCCAATACTGATGGCTGAGCCAGACTCGAAGAAGGAAAAGTTGAAGCCGCTCATCATGGCCAACTCCCCGACGACTCCCACGACGACCGCTACTCCCGGGACGTGGCCCGCCGGTACTATGAACGACCGCTGCACCGTCACCACCTGACCGTCGATGTGGCCGTAGTGGCCATTGTAGAGGGGCGCAGGTTGCGTTAAGTCGGCCACCAGCGGCCATCCCCCGTCGATGTTGACCACGACATCGTTGCCCGTCGTGAGGTTGGCCGTTTCGCCGACCGATACGAACGACATGAGCATCGCTGGACCCCCGAGGAAAAATATGTCGACCCCCACGTATGTGTCGAAGCGATACGTGAAACGCGAGGTAACGGTGGGCGGTGGGAACGGAATGAGATACTTCCAGTTGTGCAGCCAGAAGTAATTGATGGTCGGATCGTATTGATCCGGGGAGATCTCTTCCGGCCCAACGCTAAGACCGCCGCCAAAGGTGACTTCGCCCGGGTAGCTGCCAGCAATCGTTTGGATCTCGCCTGAAGTGGGATACTTGCCCTGTGCCACGACGTTGACGCCCTCGCTGGCGGCCGCTGTCTGCACATAGCCAGACGTTCCGAAGCCGAAGACACCAAGCCCGGAAACAAAGCTCGCCGGCACGATCGGACGAGCTAGCAACGACTCGTCGCGCCGATGAAACGGTAACCGTGGGTCGTTGACGTTCGGCCGGACAGCCTCTGTGCTAACTCGTTTCAACGCCGCTAGAATTTGATCGCGCCGCGCCTGAATATTGCGATAGTAGGCGTCTCCGTCCTTGCCTGCGGCCGACAGTCGATCGCGGATCCGCCCGAAATTGCGAACCTGCATGTTCAGGCTAAACAACTCCGCCTCAAGAAGTTTTCTCTCTTGGAGATTCCTGATGTCTACGTCGGGCGGGCGCGATAGTTTCGGTTCCTTACTCATGACTGCGCCTCCTCAAAACTGGGGCTACGTGATCCCCTTCCCGGCACCGCCTAACCCAACTGGACGTGCCCAACCCAACAATCATATTGGAGGAAAGGGCCGCCAAGTGTGAGGTGGATCACACCTCATTGCTGCTGCAGACGCAGCGAGGAAATGATCCAGCGAAAAACTCGATAGCATTTGATTGAGCGTCCCCGCTTTGGTCAGTCGCATTGACGCACGCATGGACCGCGACATTATTAACGCGAGCCACGCGCAATTCTGCTCAGCGGCGACAGCGCAACTCGAGAAATGCACCGATTTCAATTCAAAGCGAGGCTTCCTCCTAGATCACATAGAGAAGATCACCTACCACCGTTACCAAGTGACTATTCACGGCTCCGTCCCTATCACGCTTCACTCGCACTCGAATTTAGATCATCAGGACCGCGCACTAGAGATCCCCTTCCGCATCGAGGGAGCGATTGAAAAGATCATGCTGCACCGAGGGCCCCGACGAAAATTTACCGAAGACGGCCACCTAAAGCATGGGGCGCTGGTGGCCGGGTGAAGTTGCCGGTCGCACAGCCTAGCCAGTCTTCAACTTCGGCTCGTCCCACTCCGGCACGTCATCTCGTAGCTTGAGGCCATCGATTATCCCTACACCATGTGGGCTGCAGGCCACCCCCGGACCTACGCCGATTGCCAGCGAAGCCATCCCCGAGGTCGGCCAATGCCTGAATGGCGATTACGGCTGGCTTGAGGTCATGTGCCATCGCTGCGAGACGCGCGCCAGCCTGCCTCTCGATGCCATACGGCGTCCGCGAACCACGCCGATCTGGAAGCTCAAGGCGGCGCTAAAATGCCGATCTTGTCGGACACCGCGTTATTCGCCGCCAGTCCATACGGTTCGGCTGACCGAGACGCGGGAAATAGTGCCACCTTGGGTGCATCCAGACGATTAATTCCTGCATCGCCCGCGCCGTCGCGGCAAAAGCCGCAGCCGACGAACGCCAGCGCCGCATCGACTGGAAACGCATCGAGCAATCCGCCGTTTTTTTCGAACAGGAGCGCTAAATGTCGCAAGCGGGCACGATGCGCCATGTCGCCGAGTTGGTCGATTCCGAACAGAAAGCCCGGTGGCCGGTATGCGCCATCGCTTCCGGTATCGGGGTAGACCGGAAGTGATCGATGCACGGTCAAAATGACGCGAATGACTCCAGCGGAAGTCTACACACTCACTTACGAGGCAAGTCTTCCATTCGACGCCATGGATGCAGCACGCGACGCCCGTCTTTGACGAACGCGAAGCAGTGACCGCCACCAGCGGGCTGATCATGGGCTCGATCAATCGCAAAGCCAGAATAGTGGCAGAACAGCAAGGTTCCGACGGCGCCGTGGCCGACGAAGAGCACGTCGCCCGCTCGATTTCGAGCTAGGACGTGTTCGACCTCACGGACGATGCGTAATTGAGCATCGATTGCTCGTTCCCATCCCTGGATGCTTACAAGGGGATGTGCGAAAAACTGATTGGCCACCGTCTCAAACTCGTTAGGTGGTAAGAAACCCGTCGCTGATCGATCATTCTCGTGCATCGCCTCCCGCACTTCGACGGTGACGTTCAATTCTCCTCCAATGATCTCGGCTGTCTCAATTGCCTTTCGCTCGCCGCTGGAGATGATCTGCGTTGTACCCGAGGGCCATCCGGTGTTCGCCAAGGTTTGCGTGCGTGTTCTTCCGACATCACTTAAGCCCCATGACGGCACAGGGACAGCTGGATCTATTTTCACTTGCGGGTGTGTAAGATAGCGTATGTGAGTGGTCATAATTTGGATGATGAGGCAATCAAGGCTTGTCGGCAATTGGCACTATCGGACTTGGCGTTCGTGCCGCGCGATGTCCGCTCATCGGGGTGGAGCGGAAGTGAGCGGCGCGCGGTCAAAGTGACGCGATTGACCCAACTCAGACATCGACGCTGTTTGGCACGTTCCAGACATGCCGAGCTCGATAGTCCGGATATCGGTCTAGACCGGAAATGGCTGACCATCGATCGGAACGATATTGACCAAAGCTGGATTCTCCACCGAGGCGCCTGTGGATGGCTTGCGGGGAAAATCTCACGACGCAGTATCTGCGTTCACCGGCAGGGTGAACTGAAACGTAGCACCGTGGGGTAAGTTGTTCGTGGCCGACATTCGGCCTCCGTGAGCTTCGATGATCGAACGGCAGATCGAGAGTCCCATACCCATGCCGCTGGATTTGGTGGTGAAGAAGGCGTTGAACAGCCGGTCCGCATTCTCGGCGGAGATCCCAACGCCGCAATCCGTCACACTTGCGAGCACTAGCTGCTTCTCCTCCTGGCGGGATCGGATCACGAGCTCATGTGGCCGATCCGTGACGGATTGCATTGCTTCAATGCCATTCATCACCAAGTTGATGATGACCTGTTGCAGTTGGACCCGATCTCCCAGGATCGTGGGGAGAGCCGGTGCCAACTCCATTCGCAACGACACAAGGTTGCTGTTCAGCTCACGCCGCACCAGCGCGACGGCCTCCCTAACGACGTCATTGACGTCGAGCGGTACCTTCTCAATGTCGGTCTTGTTCGCGAGCGCCCGGACGCGCCGGATCACCTCACTCGCCCGATTGCCTTCCTTGACGATCCAGTCCACCGCGCTGCGCGCTTCGTCCAGGTTGGGGCTACCGCGGTCGAGCCAACGCCGGCAGGCCGCCGCGGCATTGACGACGGCGGCGAGCGGCTGGTTCACTTCATGGGCAATGGAGGCTGTCAGTTCGCCCAGCGTCGTCACGCGCGTTACGCGTGCGAGCTCCATTTGGGCTTCCAGGAGGCGCTGCTCGCTGGCGCGCAGCTTCTCTTCTGACCGCTTGCGGTCGGTCATGTCGATGACAAAGGAAACCCCTTCGTCTGGCTTCCACTCGAAAAGAGCGCGGGCGACCAAGACTGGCACGCGGCTGCCATCTTTGCGAAAGTACTCTTTTTCACGCGGTTGGAGGGTTCCAACCGCCTTTAGCTCAGCGATGATCTGTTCGTCGGTGTCGTGCCATTCGGCCGGCGTCAGCTCCGTCCATCGCAGCCGACCCGAGACGAGATCTTCCCGGGCATATCCGACCATGTCGAGAAAGGCCTGGTTGGCATCGATGATCCGACCCTCAATATCCCAGATTACGATCCCGACAATGTTCGAATCGACCAGGCGCCGGATCCTGGCCTCACGCTCCTGGAGATCGTTATACAGACGGGCGTTCTCCAGCGAGATCGCCGCTTGCGACGCCAGCAGTTCTAGCACCGAGATCCGGGCGGGCGTGAACACATGCGATGCCAAGTTGTTCTCGAGATAGAGCACCCCGATCAGCTTGGACTGCTTCATCAGGGGCAGACAGAGGATCGACCGGGCGTGCTTCCGGCAGATGTACTCATCTGCCGAGAACGGATTCTGCGCCGAGGCGTCATCAAGGATCACACTTTCCCGCGTCCGGATCACATAATGCAGCACGGATTCGGGAAGCTCGGTCGGCGACGGGGCCGCGTCGCGCAGCGTGACCTCAACCTGGCCGCGGCCGGTCGTCGCTTCGGCCGCGATCCGCGGCTCGTCGCCCGGGAACAGAATGAGCAGGCCACGCTCGGCACCGGCATGTTCGATCGCGATTCGCAGCAGCGTCTTGATGAGCTCACCGAGGACGATCTCGCCCGAAACGGCTTGCGAGACCTTGAGCACGGTCGCGAGGTCTAGGTGCTCGACCTGCGCGCCGACTGTGCTCGTCGGACCGAGCACAGGTTCTTCCTCCCGGAGATGAGGATACATCCCGTCGAGTTGCCGCACCTTTCCATCAGCGCCCCAACTCAGGTAGCAGTGCCGCGCGTTTCGCAGATAAGCGTCAGCAATCGTCTGAAAGCCGCGCGCCGAATAGAACCGCGCGGCCAGCTCATTGGCGAGTCCCGCGTTCTGGATAAAGCCGCGCTCGCGCGCCAGCCGAATGGCCTCTTCATAGAGGCGCTCGGCGTCGAGATCCCGCTTTTCGATGCGGGCTATCTCCGCCGAGACCAAGGCATAGCGATTTTGGAAGTTCTCAGGGCAGGTCCCCGCCCAGATTTCAAGCTGCTTGTGGTGAGCTTCCAATTTCGTCCGGAGTCGGAGTTGCTCGTCAACCAAGGCCTCATCATGCGCGGACAAGGCCAGCGCGCCATAGAAGTGGTATTCGGCTTCGTGGATCAGGCCGACCATCGACCAGAGAATTGGCTCTGCCTTAGCTCGCGCGGCGATAGCCGCGGGGTAATCGCCAGACATAACATAAGCCTGGAGCCTCATAATGTAATAACCACAGCTGACACCTACCCATCCATAGCGCTCCATGACCCGGTCATATTCAACCTCGTCGAACTCGGATCCGGTAAAGGACGAGAGACTTACCGTGAGCCCTTGCATGGCCTGAATGAAACGCCGTGTTCTGATGATGATCTGACTGGCTGGATCAAATTTAGTCTCGCGAGTGAAATTCAGACGCTTTTCCGATTCGAGATAGACCTTGTCTAATGGTTCTCCGGTCACGAGCTTGTGTGACACCATAACATCGCAGCAATAGCTGGCAACATTCAGATCTCCTGCATCGGTAGCTGATTTGAAGGCGGAAACGAGATGCTCGATGCCTCTATTGAAAGGCTGGACCCAAAAGCTGATGTATGTCCCGATGATAAACTCGATCTTAGCCTTGTAGGCCGCAAGCCCGCGTTTTTCCATCAGGTCATAGCCCACCTTTCCGAACTGAAAGCCCTGCCTGTAGTCACCGAAAAACGCGCCTAAGTTCATGCCAAGATAGCCATAGGCCATCGCGGAGGCGTCGCAATTTCCGTAGCGAATGGATAGGTTGACCATGCGACAGCCGCATAAAAGCAACAGGTTGCGATCTGTTGCTATGCTGGGAGCAAAGAGGACCGCCAAGACGCTCATGGCCGCTTTTATCTCTGGGTCGCTCATCAGCGGCAAATCGATCAATTCGTCTATCGACCGATGACCGAGGCTTTGCCAAATCGCCTCGTACTCGGCAGCCACCTCCTCGTGGTTCGGATGAGAAGGGATGTCGATCCCAAACAAGCGAAGAGCTTCCTGTCCACGGGCAATGGCCTTGTCCAGCGCGACGGTGTTCGTATGCAGATCGACCACCACTCGATGGATGTCGGCTTTTTCAATGGTCGTTCTCGCCTGCGCCAGCAGCGCATTAAACCGGCGCAGCGCTTCATCGAAGTTGCGGCTTAGATATTCGCACTCCGCCCGCTCGAATCCGATCTGATAGGCCAAGTCATGTTGGTTCTTCCAAATGTCATCACCAAGAAGCTCTATCCCGGCGGAGAAATAGTTCAGCGCAGACTTGTAGGCTGTCGAGGCTTTAGCCTTCCGACCTGCAATCATATTGAGTTTGGCAACCTGGATCTTTTCACTTTGAGACTCAATCAAAATCGCTCCTCGATTCAGCTGATTTACGATCTCGAATATCTTCTCTTCGAGTTCGCTCGAGGGCGTTTGGGAGAGGAGTATCCGGCCAATTCGGAGGTGCACCGCTGCGCGCTTGCCTTGGGGAATGAGCGCATAGGCCGCCTCTTGGACTCGGTCGTGGGGAAATGCGTATGCGTCCTCGGATCGCAGAATCAGCCTCGCGTGCACCGCTTCCCACAGAGAAGTATGGATGGCCTTCGCAGATTTGTCTTCGACTAGGCTGAGCGTCGCGGTCTTGGCGACGTTTCCTAGACAGGCGAGGTGTCTTAGCACTTGGCGCGTCGGATAACGCAGGCGCGAGAGTTTTTGGACCACTAGATCAACGACGTTATCGGTGTAACCCTTGGCGCGGATGCGCTCGATCTCCGCGATCCAGATTCCTGCGCTCGAATCGAAGTGGAGAAGCCTCTCGTCATCGAGGGCAGCGAGAAATTGAATTACGAAAAACGGGTTGCCACCGGTTTTCTCATAGACCAGTTGCGCCAATGGCCGGGCACGCTCTTGCCCGCAGTACAGCGCATCCGCGATAAAGCGGTCGACATCACCAAGAGTCAGCGGCGCAAGCACGATGTCGTGCACCGATACGCCGGTATTGCGGATTTCATCGAGTTTACGCGCCAGCGGATGAGCGGGATCGACTTCGTTATCCCGATAGGCGCCGATTAGCATCAGGTGCCGCAGATCCGACCGAGTCAACAAATCCTGTACCAAGTCTAGCGTTGCAGCATCGAGCCATTGAAGATCGTCGAGAAAGACCACCAGCGGATGTTCGGGGCGTGCGAATACACCGATGAAGCGTCGGAACACCAGCTGGAAACGGCGTTGTGCCTGCTGTGGCTCAAGCTCCGGGACTGGTGGCTGTTCTCCAATGATGAGCTTCAATTCGGGGACGAGGTCGACAATAAGCCGTCCGTTTGGACCCAGTGCCTCCAGCAGGGACCGGCGCCAGCTCGCCAACTCGAGGTCGCTCTTGCCTAGAAGAGATCGCATTAGGCTGCGAAAGGCCTGCACCAACGTGGAATAGGGGATGTCGCGTTTGTACTGGTCGAACTTGCCTGATACGAACAGCCCGCGCCTTGGAACAAGCACCTTGTGCAGTTCATTCACGATCGAGGATTTGCCGATGCCGGAATATCCCGAAACCAGCACCAACTCCGGCGCGCCGCCCTTGACAACGCGATCGAAGGCCGTAAGCAAGGTTTCGACCTCGCGCGCTCTTCCATACAGCTTCTCTGGGATCAGTAACCTATCGGGCGTGTCGTGTTCGCCCAGCGTGTACTCCTCAATGTGCCGCTGTCGCTCCCATTCGGCAAGACAGCGCCGAAGATCACTCTCAACCCCGGCGGCGGTTTGGTAGCGCTCCTCTGGGGTCTTCGCGAGCAGCTTCATGATGATCTGGGAAACCGGGGGCGGGACATTCTTCGCCCACTTGCCGGGCGCCACAGGTTGCCGTGCAATATGGCAGTGGACCCATTCCATGGGATCGGACGCGGTGAACGGGAGGCGGCCGGTCACCATCTGATAAAGCGTTATGCCAAGTGAGTAGAGGTCGCTGCGCGAGTCGATCGAACGGTTCATTCGTCCGGTCTGTTCGGGCGCCATATATGCGAGGGTGCCGGCGATCGATCCGGCAGGCTCGAGCGGCTGCCGCTCCCGCGGCAGGCGCGAGGTTATGCCGAACCCGGTGAGCCGCACTCGTCCGTCCGCACAGTTGACCAGGATATTGGCCGGCTTCAGGTCCTTGTGGACCAGACCACGCTGGTGGAGTTTGTCCAGAGCAACGGCGACGCCGATGGCAATGCGCAAGAAGCTGCTGACCTCCATCGGCGCGCTGAGCAGCCGCTCGAGCGGCTCGCCGCCCGGATCCTCGAGCACGAGTATGGTCCGACCGCCTTCGCGCGCAAGCTCCAGCGGCCGCACAGCCCACGCACGGTCAAGCTGGTCCCTCAATCCGTATTCCTGATAAAGGCGATCGACGGTGGCGGGGAGTGGGTGCGGGGCGGCGGGCAGCACAGCCAGCACGGAGCTGCGATTGCCGTCAGCGTCTAGGCGCCGCGCTCGACAGAAAATGCGTTCCCCGTCCTCCCGCAGGACCTCGGGACTGTGATCTCCCTGGAGGGGTAACTCCAAATTGCTGCCCTCGCGCGACAATCTGGTTGCCGCCATGGGGGTCTAGGCCATGGCTGCTACCAAGCTAGCACATCTCCACGGACTGGGCCATCCCTGGGCATCAGATGGGTCGTGGTCGAGTAGCTTAGCCATTCGGCTTGCGCCCTCACAGATCCGGGCGGGCGCTTTTCCCGCACCCGGCTCTTCCCGAGGGTGACCCGCGTCACGCCGTTCGCGCCGACCAGGGATGGGTGATGCGAGGCGTGGGCAGAGGGAAGCATTCCGTCAGAGCCTGGAACATGTCCCAGCCCATCGAGCGGCTCTTCTGGCTGCGCCGCCGGAGGCAGGTGAGCCAGATGTTCCGCGCCGCTTGGCGGAACCCGCTGAGCGCCCGGTAGTTGTCGGGCATGCCGTATTCGCCGTAATGGCCGCGCAGCACGCTGGCCTACCCGCGATGCTGTTCGGCCGGCGGCAGGTGCATGAGCCGCGACGCCTCCTGGCGCAGCGCCGTCAGCTTGCCGTCAGGCGCTGGGTTTTTCAACAGGCCCCGCCTTCACTTCACGCGCAACGTCCTGGCGCATGCCGGCAAGCGGGGCGGCGCCTCGTCTCGGCCCTCATCGGCCACCGCCTTCGCCCAGGAGGACGCGGCCGCGGCGACGGCGCAGTGGCGCCAGATCGCCGACCAGCTCCGCCCCAAGGTGCAGAAGCTCGCCGCGCTGAATGGACGGGGCCGAGCCGGACGTCCTCGCCTCCATGAGCTTCCCCAAGTATCACCGGGTGAAGATCCACAGCACCAACCCGATCGAGCGCGTCAACGGCGAGATCAAGCGGCGCACCGAGGTCGTCGGCATCTTCCCCAACGAGGCGGCGATCGTCCGGCTCGCCGACGCGAGCCCCCTCGAGCAGAACGACGAGTGGGCGGTCCAGCGCGCCCACTACATGACCCTGTACACCATCGCGCCGTTGCGCGACGATCCCCTCGTCAGTCTGCCTGCCGTGGCGCCTGACCAACGGCGCACGTTGCTGGAGAACGCGACGACCGGGACACGACCATCAGATGTGTCTTTGGTCGCGCTCTGAACGCAAATTCGCCGATGAGGTGAAGGGTCATGGTATGCGGGTGGATGCGGCGCTTCAGGCCGCGCTCGAGGCCAAGATGACGGAGGCGATCGGCGCTGCGAAGGGGCAGCGGACGGCGGCGCGGCGAACCGATCAGGGAGGACATCATTCGCATGGATACCGAGACCCATAAGAAGGTGCGGTTGCATCAGTTCCTCGTGAATCGTCGGGCTATACTCATGGGGGGAGCGGCAGCTGCCGCGCTACCGAGTTTCTCTCGTACTGCCCGCGCTGGTCCCAGCACACCGATGCACTTCATCGGCTGGCAGTACAACCCCCAGATCGTCTCCGAGAATGTGGATACTTTCAAAAAACTTTATGACGAGAATGTCGAATATGAGCTAGTACCGGGCGAGTACCACGCTATTGCCGAAACAAAGCTGATGGCCGGCCAGCATATCGATATGATGTACTCGGAGGAGGATCGTATCGTTCGCTGGAAGAAAGCCGGATGGACACGTACTCTCGACGGTCTGCCCGGGCTCGATGCGATCAAGGCATCCATGTATCCAGTCAACGTTAAGGATATGTCATTACCGACTGGCGGGCTCGGCGGATTGCCATACTACACGGGCTTCAATTCGTTCGTCGCCAACGAGAAACACCTTGATGCTGCAAAGTTGCAGCCGCCCTCAACCTGGGAAGAATTCCTCGATCAGTGCCGAAAACTGAAGAGGGACAAAGTCGCGGAGTTCCCCTACATCAGCGCCTGGGGCCGGCAGTGGGCGAGCCTCAGCTGGAGCCTTTTCGCCATCTGGTATTCCGAAGGCGCCAAAGTGTTCGGCGCGAACTTCGATCCTGTATTTGATGAACCCTTCAAGAAGGTCCTCGAAATGCATCGGACGATTTACAGAGAAAGGATAATTCCACCAGACGTATTTACTCAACAAGGCGAGTCGGTGCCCAATTTCGCCACCGGTCAGCACACCTACATGGTTGTGCATGACTACGACCAAAAGGTGTTCAACACGCCTGCTACGTCACACATCGCCGGCGCAGCACGAAACTTCATCATGCCTGGGAAAACACGATCCACATTCGTCTGGACGGCCGTCTACCAAATGGGTGCCAAGCCGGTCGATGAAATGCGCGTATGGAATCTCATGCAATTTTTCGGCGGCAAGGCGAAAGACGGCCAGTACCATGTCGCAAGGCGCTGGGCCCTCGAGTTCGGCCTAGGAACGCCGTACAAGGAGGTTATTGAGGATCCGGATGTGCAAAAATCCTTCAGCGTCTGGAAGGACATGAAGATCGCTACCCAGCAGCTCGAAACTGCCACTACCCGCGACGTGGCGAAGGCCATGTGGTTCCCAGAATGGGACTGGTTCATGATGGGCGAAGTCCAGGACTACATCCGCGGCCAAGGTTCAACAGATGAGCTCGTCGACAAGCTGCAGAAGAAAGCGGCCGAGGTGAAGGCGCTCTATCCGGAGTGATTGGCATGGCCAACACATTGCTCGACAAGGTATCTACTGACGCGGCTCTCGAGATGGCCGTGCTCCAGCGACACGAGCGTCGCGATTGGTTCCCTTTCTTCTTAAGCTTACCGGCACTTCTTGTTGTCTTTTTGATCATAGGCGTGCCGCTTGTTTATTCCGTGGTGCTGAGCCTGCATCGCATCAACATTCTGACCAATCGGTGGATTTTCGTCGGCCTAGACAATTACTTGCAAATCCTGCCGCAGGCGGAATTCATATCTGCGCTGGAGCGAACGGCCTATTTTGCGGCCATCACGGTAGCGGTGGGCCTGGTGCTCGGCGTCGCCATGGCACTCGTCCTCAACATGAACTTCCCCGGACGAGGGCTCTTGCGCGGCGTCGTACTGATTCCTTGGGCCATGGCGCCGGTCACTGTTGGCGTGCTGTGGGGCTGGATTTTCGACGGCAGCTACGGCGCCTTGAACGGCCTGCTCCTCGACCTTGGCCTGATCGATAGGCCGATCCACTGGCTCGGAGACGGTACGGCGGCGTTCAATCTGGTGGCACTCGTCTATGTCTGGAACCAGGCACCACTGACCGCACTCCTCGTTCTCGCCAACCTGCAGTCGATGCCCGAGAACCTGCACAAAGCCGCCCGCATCGATGGCGCCGGGGGTTTGCGTCGCTTCTTCAGCATCACTTTGCCTTGGCTGCGGCCGGTGTTGCTGTTGATCCTGATCTTGACCACGATCAACTCGATTATGGCCTTTGATCTGTTCTGGACAATGACCAGGGGCGGTCCAGGCAGCGCGACTACCGTCTTTTCGTGGCTGGGCTATTCTTATGCATTTCAGTTCCTGCGCTTCGCGGAAGGCGCGGCGATTCTTTACGTGCTAACTGTCCCGTGTCTACTCTTGGCGTGGGCCTACTCAAGATGGTTTTTTCCGAGCGTCGAAAGCCAGCGTGCGGCTGCGGTCTCACCCGATTTCACTCGGACTGGCCGCCGCGACGTCGAGAGCTTAGTCGACGAGCTCGGTGCAAAAATCGGCACCTCGCGTGAAAGCCTCGCGCGCCTGCCGTTATCGGATCGAAGTCCCATGCTGCCGCCAAGACTACGCAGGACGCTCGGGCGCATTGCGCTCGCATTCGCCGTCGTCGCCATTTTCATCTGGTCGGTTGGGCCATTCTTGTGGCTCGTCGTGATGAGCCTGCAAAAATCAGCGGACCTTGTGCGGACCCCGCCCACTGTGATCCCAGGCCCTTTGACGCTCGTCAACTACCGGTTCGTGTTGTTCCCACAAGGCGTTGCCGATGGCCAGTCGAGCGTACAGGCGACGCGCGTGCCCCTTGGGATCGTAAACAGCTTGATCGTGGGAGTTTGCGTCACGGTAGTCAATCTCGTGCTGGGATCCATTGCCGGATACGCCTACTCGCGCGCTGCACGCAGTCGGCTCATGCGCGGCACGCTCTGGGCGCTGATGCTCACCCGCATGACGCCGTCGCTTGCCCTGATCCTGCCCTTCTTTCTGGTCTTCAAGACCCTGAATCTCATCGACACTCGGACCGGCCTCGTAATTGCGTACTGTTCGCTTATCCTGCCCCTCGCAATCTGGATGATGAAGGGTTATTTAGACGGATTACCGCCGAACCTCGAAAAGGCCGCACTGGTGGACGGCTGCACTCGTCTTCAGGCAATCCGGAAAATCGTTCTTCCGGTTGCTCGACCCGGCTTGGTCGCGACGGGAATCTTCTGTTTTCTCGTCAGCTGGAACGAATTCATCTTTGCACTGATTCTGACAGGCACGCCGGCCTCGCAAACCATTCCGGTGACGATCGCTGGATTCCTGGTCCAACTACGCTTCTATGACTACGGACCGATGTTCGCGGCGAGCGTGCTGGCGGTGATCCCGCCGGTCATCATCGCCTTAGCCTTCCAACGATATCTGGTGCGCGGCATGCTGTCCGGTTCCCTCAAAGGCTGAGCTTCACGCGGATGGCCAGTGTCACCCTGCAGCATCTCGTGAAACAATTCCGTGGCGTGTGCGCCGTCAACGGTCTCGACATTGCCATTGCACAGGGCGAGTTCTTGACCCTCCTGGGGCCGTCCGGCTGCGGCAAGAGCACTGCTCTTGCCTGCGTGGCAGGGCTCGAGAAGCCGAGCGCGGGCGCTGTCTTATTCGACCAAAGAGACGTTACGGAGCTTGAACCGCATCAACGCAACATCGCGCTGGTCTTTCAAGATTTCGCGCTCTATCCGCACATGAGCGTGCGGGAAAATATCAGTTTCGGTCTGCGCCAGAAGAAGCTTGATGCCAAAATTATCACGACGCAGGTCACGGCAGCAGCCGAGATGTTGGATTTGGGCACACTGCTCGACCGCCGTCCCTCTGAACTCTCGGGCGGTCAGCGCCAGCGCGTGGCCGTTGGCCGCGCCATCGTCCGCAATCCCGCCGTTCTGCTCATGGACGAGCCGCTCTCCAATCTCGATGCGGGGCTGCGCGTCAAGACGAGAACGGAAATTAAACGCCTCCAACGAGAGCTTGGCACGACCACTGTTTTCGTCACGCACGACCAGGAAGAGGCGATGGTCCTTTCCGATCGCGTAGCTGTCATGCGGGCTGGCGAGTTGCAGCAGATCGGCCCGCCTATGGAGGTCTACCGCCGGCCTGCGAACCTGTTTGTCGCAGGCTTTATCGGCAGCCCGACAATGAATTTCTTCAACGTCGATGTGGCGCGCCAGGACGGCAAACTTCTGTGCGCGCTTGGTGCGCACCGAATCGAACTCCCGATTGACACCGTCTCTGCTGGTTCCATGCAATGGTTTGCCCAAGCACGACATGCGATCCTCGGGGTGCGGCCGACGGATCTTGTCGCTGGTTCTGGCTCCAAACTGCGGCTCGACGGTGAGGTGTTTTTAGTCGAGCCGATCGGCCCGATTTGCTACCTCAACGTCGATGTGGGCGGTCAAGCAGTGAAGGGAGTTTGTGAGCCGGATAGGGCGCCCGCCCCCGGCGAGCGCATCACACTCAGCTTTCCGGCCAGTCGCGTCCATGTATTCGATCCGAATGGCGGCAGACGCCTCTGATTGGAAAAACAAAATCAATGGAGGACAGCCTATTGACTAATGCCGAACCTCTGTCCGTCGCCGATCTTGCGAAGGACCGGTTCTTCCTTGCGGCATCGATGTTGGCGCCGACCCGGCCCCCAAAACGACGATGCTCAGGATGATCGCCGGGCTTGAGGCGATCAGCTCCGGCGATATCTCAATCGACGGCAACGTGGTCAATCAACTGGCGCCCATGGATCGCAACATGCTTGAACCAGGTCGCGTTGGCTAATTATTTCTGCCGCGACTACGATGCCGCCGTCGAAGCAGCGGAACGGGCGATCCGATCATTTCCCGATTTTCCGTCACCTTATGCGCTGGCTCGCCGCTGCCCTGGGCGAACTTGGTCGAACTGCCGAGGCGAAGGCGGCCTTAGAAAAGGCCATCACGGTTCGCCTGACTCGTTCGACTTTCAGGTACGCGAACGCCCGCCGGTACGGGCATCATCGTCGCTCTCGCTTCAAACCTAATGAACAACCTTCCGACTGGTTTGGTCGCTGCCACTGTCAGCCAAAGTGCCGATGTCCCCCTGCAGGTGACAAGCGGGATATTGATAGGCGTCGATCTTGGCCCCAATCTCTCTGTGACGGGTTCGCTCGCGACAATCCTGTGGCTAATCGCCTTGAGGCGAGAAGGGGAAGCTGTGACAGCGTGGCAGTTCCTGAAACTTGGAATTGTTGTCATGCCTCCAGCATTGGTGGTCGCACTATTGGCAATCACGGCGGTGTCATAGTCAACGAATGTCGGCCTTTGGCACTTTTCGGACGTAGGCGATCAAGCTGACGGTGTCGGCTCATCGGGGTAGAGCGGACATCCCATATGCTTGAGTGGGGCGACGGCTTCGCGGTCAATCGAGCCCGGAGGGCGGTTGAGAGGCATTTATCGCCCGCCAAATCCCTCACTTCGTTCGGGTGAGTCTCCTTCGGGGATGTCAGGAATTTTCAAACCGGATCGACTTTCGTTCGAAAACAACCAAAGCCGATTCGATTCTCGATGTGTGCGGCAATGGTGGAGGATAGCCTTCAATAATGTAGACAATCTCATGAGTTCGCAGACGAAGGATGACGTATCTTCCGCGTACCAGAATGAAGTCGTAACCGCGCCAGATATGCTCGATCTAGCAAAGCACATCGTCAACCAAAAACCAGCGACGTTTGATCCCGCCAAGTTCGAAGACCACTACGAGTCTGCGCTGACCGAATTGATAAATCAAAAGCGAAGCGGCAAGCCGATCACCGCGAAGGCGCGACCGAAGGGCGAGAACGTTGTTGATCTAATGGAAGCGTTGAAACGTAGCATCGGCAACGAAGCGCAAGCGACGAAAGGCAAGAAGCCACGCAAGGCCGCAGCAGGTCAGAAAGAAATGCTATTGCCGATCAGCGGTAAGCGAGCCGCCAAACAAGACGCTAAAAAAGCCGACAAGCCCGCAGCGGCACGTACTCGGAAGCGAGCATGATCAATCAGAAATTAATTGACTACGCGCTGCGTCAAGCTGGCTTGATTATCGCCGAACACCTTGAGCCGGGACACTTGCGATGCCGAAGAAACGATTAGCAAATTGATTGCGGTGTTGGACACTCAGGAATTGGCCGACGCTAGACTAGCGAGAGGCTAGAGGTGGCTACGGGCTGAGGTGGTGAAGTGACGCCATTTCGTGCCGCAATGAAAGAGGCCGCCAACTGAGGCGGCCTTACTTCGCTTCCGGGGAGAACCGACCCACGAATCTGTCACGGTCCCAAAGCTCAATGTCGCGGCCGTCAACGAGTTGTTTGGCCGCTTCAATGGCGGTGGCATCGTCAGGGTGATTGTGCAGGAATTCGGTTCTAATGGAATTGAAGGGCCCGTCGACGATGTAGGCGCGATAATCTGGCATGGGGCCGCTCCCTTGGATCAGACGGGAGCGCAATACTCTCAGTCACCGATAAAAGCCGGGGATGGGGCGGTGATGGGGGCAGTGGATCCCCTTTATGTTCGGTAGTCGATTAAATTCAAAAGGGGCCACTTCACTTTTTCAAAAGGGACCAATCCCTTATCCGAATGATGGAAAGGGGCCAGTACCGAAATTTTCTCGAGGACAGACGGCGAATGTGAGAACAAATCCAAAACCTGCGCTGCATTTTTATTGCACCGCCATTGGGTACTGGCCTGTTTTAACCCCCAGTGGCCTAGATTGAATTGGCTAGGAGCCTGTCCGAATAGTCGCTGTTCAATTCTGAACGAGTCTGATTCAAGCTTGGGCGATGAGCAAGTATTTTCGCCCCTGGAATATCGATCAGACGCTGCTTCTGCCGCCGAATGTGCAGGACTTCGTGCCGAAAGGCCATGTCTCGCGGTTTATCGTTGAGCTGGTGCGGGA
>WNFH01000459.1_pt1 | contig 26501 bp, 18 predicted proteins | sample 5400411 | NCBI WGS metagenome assembly WNFH01 (sample SAMN13153347, study PRJNA577476) | soil metagenome | isolation source: 200 cm saprolite under Douglas fir tree site 2 hole 3 | place: USA:California | collected 2015-04-18 | reverse complement strand
AAGGCCCAGCCTGCCTTGGAGTCGGGGAATATCAGGTCAAAGAGGTTTCGGCTTTCGCCGCTGACGAAGTCAACCTCAATCGGGCTCTTCTGCTTGAGCCAGTTTTTCCCTCCATCCTTGGTTTGGTAGATGACGCCAAATTCCCCTACGATCCAGCCCCGCTCCGGGGAAATAAACTGGATTCGGTTCAAAATGACATCCTCGCTGATCGAGCGGTTGACCCAGGTGGCGCCGCCATCGTTCGTGTAAAGGATCGTGCCCCGGCTTCCGACGGCCCAACCTTCTCGTGGGCTGGTGAAGGCGATGCTGAGGAGGTGCTCTTTTGTCGGGCTCGATTGAGGAACCCAACTTTTTCCCCCGTCTCGACTGTGGAGGATCGTGCCGTAGCTGCCGGCGACCCAACCCTCCTGATCGGAGACAAAGTCGGCCTGAAAGAGCGCTTCCTTCGTTCCGCTCTTTTGGATTTCCCAGCTTGTGCCGCGGTCGCCGGAGTAAAGAATGGTCCCGTAATAACCTACGATCCAGGCGCGCTGGCCGCGGATCTTGACGCCGTAAAAGTTTTCAAGAAAAGCCGGCTCGCGCGAGGGGGATTCGGCTGGCCAAGTGAAAGAGAACCATGGGACCAACCCGAGAGTCAGCCCCACGACGTAGACGAGAAATCTACGCATCGAACTTCTTTGGATCGATTCGCGGATGGAGCGGGGTCAAGCGCGGCTCATTCGATGCTTTCCCCGCGCTGGATCCGCTGCAGAGTGGCGAGGCTGAACAGGCTCGCTGGGTAGCCTCGATTGTAAGCCCGAGTGGCCGTCACAATGGTGGAGCGGCCGTTCTGGACATTCACGATGGTCACGTCTCCGACCGACCAGACTTCACGGCCATCGGGAAGATTCACTGGCTTAAAGAAACCCCAGAACTCCTTAAAGTAATCTCCTTTTCTGTCCCAGATCTGGGCTAATACGTTATCATAAGTCATCTTGTTGATGTGGAGAATCTTCTTCCCGTAGCAGTAGCTGGGATCTTTGGCGGTGATCTCCAGCACATAGGTATCCACCACTTCCCACTTTTCATCCGTGGGCAGATAGTCTCCTTGCTTGCGGTGATAAGGCTCGTTTTCTTGCGTCATGTTAGCGAGCATCTTTTTTTCACCCAGCACTCGATAGTTGAAGTCAGTAATCTTGCCGTTATGGCTGTTGATGTCGTCCAGGACGAACTCACTGGGCGCCAGAGTTTGGCACCGCTGGGTCGTGGTGGCTCGGCGAATGCGCCGGATGCTGGGAAGGTAGATATAGAGGTCATCCGCCCTCTTTGGGTCGTCATAACGAATTTCAAGTGTTGTCGATGCAGAGTCTCGAGGGTAGCTATCGATCCGAAGCTGCATGTAGTCAATGTGTTCGTATCCCGGAATCGCCGGCCTAGGATCCAGCATGTAACGGGTCCGGGGAAAGATAAAATAGGAGACTAAATCTGCCCGGCGCTCGGAGCCGTCCTTCTCGATCACGAAGCGAACGATCTTCCCGCCCCTTGTGGCGCCGCCCGTCTTGTAGTCGTCGCCCAACCAGCGCCAGAAGAAGTTCCACGCCAGCTTGGGGCCAGCTTGAGCGTCGTTTTTGTCGAAATTTGGAAAGGGAAGACCGGCGACGTAGTTTTGAAGCTCGCCATCGGGGCCGAGCTTCACGTTCTTTGAATACTTCTCGGTCGCTTCCACATACTCCTTGAGGGGTTTGTAGATCTTTGGCTCCTTGATTTGAAAGGTGTAGCCCCCCTTGATTCGGTTGAGGAGATTTTCGCCCACCATTCCCTGGACCCTCTGCCAGTTTTGCGGTCCAATCGTTTCTCCAGGCTTGAGGTCGGCCTCTGCCGCCCCGACTTGGGCGGAATGGATTAGAAGCAGCGCCAAGAGAAGCGACAGCTCCAGCCAATATGAGAAAATGAATAGTCCGCGGCTAACTTTGAAAATCATTTTTAACCTCCATTGAATCGTCAGAACTGATAACGCATTTTGAGAAAAATGGAATCCTTCTCGTCAAAGAACCCGAAGGATTTGAACTTATCGCGCCCGCCGTAAAGGGCTCCAATGAGGCTCAGCTTGATCTTCTCATTCCAGGACGGGGCATAGGTTACGGCGGGGTTGACTGCCCAGTAACCGTCGGGATCATAGGCGACGAATAAGTCCGGAAGGATCGTGTCGCCGAAATAGCCGGTGTTGACTCGAAACGTGAGGATAGTAGAGACCTGGCCGATTTTATCCGCTGTTGAAAACGGATGGATTCCGTCTTCGTGGTTAAGGATGATCGACTGGAATATTTGGAAACTCATTCTGAATGGACGCAGAGGATCTTCCTGAAGAAAGGGGATCAACGTGCTGCGGTCGAAGCCGAGCGCGTAGCGGATCGTGTGTTTCTCCACGATCCCATCCGAATCCGCCACGCCGTTTTTGCAATGGGGTCCAGCCTTCAAACCCGTGAGGGCGCCTGTCGCGCAGACTCTGCCGGGGAAATCGGAGATGTTATAGGGTTTGTTCGGATAGAAGGCGAATTCTCCCCTGACCGCGGTGTTGAAAGGGATCGAGGCGATCTGTCCCACGGTGTAATTGAAGTGGGCTGCGAAGATGCTTGTCCGGTCATTGATCAGGTCTATGCTTGCCGTGGTGGGGCCGGCTACAGTCAGGCGCCTCACTTTAAAGACCATGTCCGAAGCCTGAGGATTGAAGCCCCAGATGTAGCCGAGGCCAAAATTCAGCGCCCCGAAATTATTAGTGAAGCGAGCGCCAATCTTCCAGCTATCTCCGGCATCGGGCAGCCTGCGGATAACTGACGGAATGACGACGGGAACAACACCAAGGGGATTCGCGTAGAGTTGTCCGATGCCGCCCCGCGAAGCAGGGATGCGCGTCTCGGGGTGAGCTGACCATCGACCGTATCGCACGATTCCGTCGGCGGTGTCGTTGCTGCCGACGATGTCGTCCACTCTTCTCTCGGCGTTATCGAAGAAACCCGGAATGGCGAAGAACTCTATAATCGAGTTGGTTACCGGATGAACCGTGTACAGCGCCCTCATTCCCCACGAAGGGATGCGGGTATCGTCGAGATCGAAGAGATTGGGCGCTCCAGGCGGGGCGAACCGGGCATCCTGAGGATTGATCACGTCCAGAAGTCTGAAGCCATCGGTCTCCCCCCAGGAGATAAACTGCCGCCCGAATTTTACGCTGAGGACGTCTGTGGGAAGGAGGGTCAAGACCGCCTCCCAGGGTACAGGGCTGTATTCGTCGTAGAAAGTGTTGTGCATCGGACGTGCCGGTTGGGGTGAGACCGTATTGTGCCTGGCTCTCGTTTCGTCGTTGTAGCGCGGCTCTTTGACGAACTTCCACGAAATGAAGAATTTAACTTTGTCGTGAATATCGACGTTAATCTCGGGCAGAATGGTGAAGCGGTTCATGTCGAAGCGGTTGCTCACGTTGAAGTGACGATTATGATCTCCTACGGCGAGCCCGGTGACATTTTCAACGTAGCCGCCGATTTTCACTCTCTCGGTGAAAAACTTCTCCCACTCGTCTCCTAAAATAGAAGCAGCTTGAGCCGGCGCCGCCAACACCGCCGACACCAACACGAGCAGAGCTTCGATCAGACGCAGTGATGTCCTTCCTGTTCGCTCCATGGCCCACCTCTTTCCGGGAAATCGTGTTTTTACTTCAGGAGTTTCGTGGTAGGGAATGATAACTTCCATTTATGTGCCCATGACGAGTCTATTATTTTTAGGAACCTTTATACATAAAAGATTTATATGTCAAGTAAATTCTTTGCGATTTTCTTATCGGCAGCCTTGTTGGCCCTTCCCTTTGATTTTCCAGCCCTTTTTCCGCTAGCCTGGATCGCTTTCGTTCCTTTCTTTTGGGCGATTCGGGAGACCACCCCGCGACGAGCTCTGCTTCTCGGATGGTTAATGGGAATGGTTACCCATCTCGTGGGCTTCTATTGGCTCAACTACACCATCAAAGTTTTCGGTGGTTATTCCTATAGCTTGAGCGCGCTGATCTTCACTCTGTTTATCGCAGGTAGCGGTTCGTCTTTCGCCTTGTTCGCGTTTCTTGTGCATCGCTGCGGCTTCGGCCCGCTCAATCTCTTCCCGGCTTTTTTTTGGGTCGCCATAGAATTCTTGTATCCTTCGCTCTTTCCCTGGCACCTCGCCAACAGTCAGTCTCAGTTTCCAACGCTGATCCAGTCGTCCGACTTGATCGGTCCCTATGGAACCAGCTTTCTTTTGATGTGGGTCAACGCGACGCTTTACTCGACGATCTTCTCGGGCGTGAAAGCTGTGAGGATCAAACTCCGAGAAGTGGCAATCTTGATCGCACTATGTGTGGCTGCGCTACTCTATGGGCATCTCAGGCTCCGGACTGTGGCGACCGACATGCAAAAGGCGCCGGCTCTGACCGTCGCCGCGATTCAAGGCGGCATCGACATCAAGCGCAAGTGGGACATCACTTACATGGAGAGCAATCTTAGAGCTTACTTGGATCTTACACGGAGCGTGAAGAACGCCCGCCTCGTCGTCTGGCCCGAGTCAGCAGTGGAAGCCTGGGTGCCGGAAGATATCCAGCAACTTCCGCAGGAAGTCCTGCCTGCGTTGAAACCCGATAGCTTTCTGATCTTCGGCGCACGGAGTTTTCGCGGCAATCCGAGGGGGCCCGACCTCAAAGCCTTCAACAGCGTCTTTCTCACGGACTCACAGGGCAAAGTGCTGGATCATTATCACAAGCAGGTGCTGCTTGCGTTCGGCGAATATATCCCTTTCGCGGCGCTTCTCTCCAAGCTTCCAGGGATCCCGTCGCAAGTCGAAGGTTTTACGCCGGGCGACGGTCCGCGCACACTGGATCTTCCGGGAGGAGTGAAGGCGGCCCCGCTGATTTGCTATGAAGACTTGATGCCGAATTTGGCGCGTGCTTTCGTCGCGCAGACGGCGGCCAATCTGCTTGTCAATTTCACCAACGACGCTTGGTTCGGCGATACCGTGGGGCCTTGGCAACATGCGCGGCTGGCCCAGTGGCGCGCGATTGAGACGCGGAGGTATCTCGTTCGCGTCACCAACACCGGGATCACTTCTATTATTGACCCCAAGGGAGAGATGGTGCAGAGCTTGCCGACGTTTTCCCCGGGAGTTTTGACAGCGGAAGTGAGAACACTTGAAGGCCAGACCCTCTATGTGAGATTCGGTGATTGGTTTGCGTGGGTTGTAACATTTGCTTCCCTGGTTATTCTGGCCCAAAAAATACCAACCAAGAAAAAAGCGGCCCCTTAACTTCTTTCCTACGTCGTCTGTCTTATTGCTCTTATTGCATATGGACCGATGAACTTGTTAAAAGAAGAGGTCGATGGAGCGAATTAATTTAAAGCGCGAGTTGGGATTGTTCGATGCGGTGATGTTGATCGTCGGAGACATCATCGGCATCGGCATTTTTGTTACAACTGGAGATATCGCTCAAAATCTTTCTTCGCCGGGAGGCATCCTTTTAATTTGGCTGCTCGGCGGCCTTCTGACCTTGGCAGGGGCTTTGAGCTGCGCCGAACTCGCCGCCAGCATGCCGGTTTCAGGCGGCGACTATGTCTATCTACGCGAGGCCTACGGGCCTATGGTCGGCTTTCTCTCCGGGTGGTCCTCTTTTCTGGTCACCTTTTCCGGCTCGATTGCGCTGCTCGCGGTCGTATTCACTGCCTTTATGAGTTTCTTTTTTCCCGTCCTGTCACTGGATCGAGTCCTGTTTACCCTGGACATTCTCGGTTACCCCGTCCGCCTCTCTGTCGGCCACTTCTTTTCCCTGTTCGTCGTCATGGTTCTCTCGACCATTCACTCCATCGGGGTCGGGGTGGGCACGGTGGTCCAGAATATTCTGACGGTGCTCAAGATCGGGGCGATTGTTGGGATCATCGTGCTGGCGGCATTCTTCGGCAAAGGCAGCTGGGATCATTTTTCTCCTTTTCTAGACTTGAGCAAGCTGAGCGATCCCGGGCTTTTTGGGGTTGCTTTCATTCCTGTGATTTTTACCTACGCAGGATGGAACGCGGTGATTTACATGTCCGGCGAGGTCAAGGATCCGGAGAAAAATCTGCCGAAAGCTCTTCTCAGAGCCAACCTGCTCGTCATCTTCCTTTACCTTGCCATCAACGCGGTTTATTTCTACGCCGTTCCGGTGGAAAAAATGCGCGGCGCCATCCGGGTGTCGGAGCTTGCCACTACGGCCCTGTTCGGCTATCAGACCTCCGCCTGGATCACGGCCATTATCACGGTTTCTATCCTCGGCGCCTTGAATGTCACGACCATGATCGGGCCGAGAGTGTACCATGCCATGGCCCGCGACGGCCTCTTTTTCGAAAGCCTCACCCGAGTGCATCCTCACTTCTCCACGCCATCGAACGCCATAGTGATTCAAGCCCTGTGGGCTTCTGTCCTGATTTTGACCGGCACGTTTGGCACCCTTTTGAGCTACGTCAGTGTGGTCATCGCGCTCTTCTCAACGCTTACAGTCGGTTCCCTGATGGTCCTAAGAGCTAAGAGGCCGGAGCTGAAACGGCCGTATAAAATTTGGGGCTACCCCTGGGTTCCCATCCTTTTTATCCTCGCCAACTTGGGGATCGGACTGGCGACGCTCTGGGAAAAACCTTTCGATGCGCTGCGCGGATTCGGGATCGTAGCTCTGGGGGTTCCTGCTTACTTCTTCTGGAAGAACCGGACAAGAGACAAGGACTAAGGACGGGTTCTACGACGACGATGTGGTGAAGTTTTTCTCTCCTCATGCAGAGGGAAAGGGTGTTATCTTTGTCGTTGCGTTGGGGAAATCGAAAAGTTAAAGGGTTTAAGGGTTGAAGGGTTGATGAGAGCTGGAAAGCTGAAGCTGACGGCTGAGAGCTATTTATGGTCAGGATTACGCGCGTCTATACGAGAACGGGGGATAAGGGAGAGACCGCGTTGGTAGGTGGAAAGCGGGTTCCCAAAGATTCACCTCGAATTGAGGCCTATGGGACCATCGATGAGTTGAACTCAATCGTCGGCCTAGCGCGGGTTTTCAACGAAGAGAGACTGCAAGAAAGCGAGGCCCACCGTTTTTTGGATGAGGTCTTGCGTAAAATCCAGGATGAGCTCTTCGATTTAGGCAGCGAGCTCGCGTCGCCGGACGATTTTTCTTACGAGGGAATGTATCGTCTTACGGAAGCCGAGGTGAAGAGAATCGAGGAGACGATCGACGAGTGTCAAAAAGAGCTCGAGCCGCTTAAGTCCTTTATCCTTCCGGGAGGTGGCCGGATCGGGGCCTATCTCCATCAGTGCCGGACGGTTTGCCGCAGGGCCGAACGCCAAATCCTCAGGCTCTCGCGCGTAGAAAAGGTCAGCGACTCGATTCTCAAATACGTCAATCGTTTGAGCGATCTCTTTTTTGTCCTTTCGCGCTGGATCGCAAAACGATCGGGAGAAAGGGAATATCTCTGGCAGAGAGGGCTTAAGGAAAAGCCCGGAAAAGGTTCAAGGGTTAAAGGGATTAAGGGTTGAAGGGAGAAAGATTATGAAATTGCTCGAGGGCAAGCGAGGAGTAATCTTTGGCGTCGCCAACGACAGGAGCATCGCCTGGGCGATTGCCGAGGCGCTTCATAGTGAGGGCGCTGAGCTCGCCTTCACCTATGCGGGAGAGATTTTGGAGAAGCGGGTGAGGCCGCTTGCCGAGGGCATCGGATCGAAGATCATTCTTCCCTGCGATGTTACGAAAGATGAAGAGGTCGACAAGGTTTTTCAGACTCTGCGCCAAGAATGGGGCGGATTGGATATCCTCATTCATGCCATTGCCTATGCGACCAAAGAGGATCTCTCCAATCCCTATCTCCAAACCAGCCGGCAGGGATTTCATCTGGCGTTGGACGTGAGTGCCTACTCTTTGGTTATCTTGGCGCGCCAGGCGGCGGCTCTGATGGAAGGGCGCAACGGCTCCATTCTGACCATGACTTATATCGGGTCGGAGAAGGTCATTCCCAACTACAATGTCATGGGGGTGGCGAAGGCGGCGCTCGAGGCGAGCGTGAGGTATCTCGCTAACGATCTCGGTCCAAAAGGGATCAGGGTCAACGCAATCTCCGCCGGTCCGATCAAGACGCTCGCCGCGGCAGGGATCGCCGGATTCAAGGAGATGCTGCACTACAGCAGCGAGCGGGCGCCGCTGAAGAGAAACGTCGACGCGGAGGAGGTGGCGCGCACGGCGCTCTATTTGGTCAGCGGCATGGCCAGCGCCGTGACCGGAGAAGTTGTCCACGCGGATGCGGGCTATAATGTTATGGGAATGTAGCATAAGGACTGAGTGATGAGTGCTGAGGGCCGAGTTAAACTCAGTCCTCAGTCCTGAAGTTCTCAGTCCTAGAAAGCGAGCATATATGGCCATCAAGCAGATTTCGGTTCAGGAGGCTCACGACTTGCTCGCGAAAGAGCCCGAGCGTGTTTACATCGACGTGCGCACCGTGCGTGAGTTTGTCGCCGGCCATCCCAAGACGGCGGTCAATATTCCTGTGGCTCTTCCCGATCCGGGCAGGGGCATGGTGATAAATGAGGAATTTGTTAAAGTTGTTGAGAACCATTTTCCCAAAGACAGAAAAATCATTGTCGGTTGTCAGGCCGGCCCTCGCGCCGATGCGGCCGCGAAGCTGCTTCAGGAAGCCGACTATCAGGATGTCTCCAGCATGCAGGGAGGATTCGGCGGCATGCGCGATCCTTTCGGGCAGGTCATCGCGCCGGGCTGGGCGAGTCTCGGCTTTCCCATCAGCCAGGATAATGGCGAAGGGGTGAGTTACGAGTCGCTGAAAGCCAAAGTTGGGAAATAGAAGAGGAGCAGTCCCTTCATGCAGTTTCAGTCGCTGCGCCATTTTCTCTCGGCCATGGGTTATGCGTAATCTGTTTCGGCTCTCTTTCATTCTCGTTCCACTGGTTCTTTTTCTTTCTTCCTGCCAGTCGGAGGTCCTCCGCCAGCAAGAGGAGCAGCTCCGGCAGCAAGAAGAAGAGATTGCGCGCCAGCGGCAGGAGATCGAGGCTCTTAGGGTCGCGAAGCAAACGGAAGAACAGAAGAGGCAGGATTGCAACCGCGCCTTCGGTTACTATGAAAAGGCCCAGTCGGCCAAAGATCCCCGCGATGCCGTTTCTCTCTATCGCCAGGGCTTGAAGCTCTGCCCCAACGACGATGTGGCCCATTATGAACTCGGGAAAATCCTCCAGAGCAGCGGACAGATAAACGAAGCGCAGGAAGAGTTCGAAGCGGCCTTGAAAATCAATCCGAACTTCACCGATGCCAAGCGGCAGTTCGATGCGATCCGCAAAAGATAACGGTTTTAGGGTTGCAGGGTTAAAGGGTTGAAGGGATCAAGGGTTAAAGAGAAAGAGATAGAGGGTGGAAAGATGAGAAGAGTCGTTTTGTTGCTGCTGATATTGTCATTATTTGCGTTCGAGGCCTTTGCCATCGATGAGAAGAAGCTCGTTGACATGACCTACTCCTTTTCCGAGGAGACCTTACACTGGCCGACGGCGCAACCGTTCAAGCTGGATAAGGTCAATGAGGGGATGACGCCTCAGGGCTACTGGTACGCCTCATATAATTACAGCGCGTCGGAGCATGTCGGAACCCACATGGACGCCCCTTTTCACTTTGCTCAGGGAAAGTGGACGACGGACGAGATCCCGCTGGGGAGGACCATTGGACCCGCCGTGGTCATCGACGTAAGGCGCAAAGTCGAGGCGGATCCCGACTATCGTTTGCAGCCGTCGGATATCCAGGCTTGGGAAAAAAAGCAGGGAAAGGTACCGCGTGGTGCGATTGTGCTCATGTACAGTGGCTGGGGAAGGTTTTGGGGCGATCGGAAGAAGTACTTTGGCACGGATGAGCCCGGCGACACCACCCATCTACATTTTCCCGGCGTCTCCAAGGAGGCGGCCGAGTTTCTGGTGAAGCAGCGTGGCATCAACGCAGTGGGGATCGACACGCCGAGCATCGATCACGGCCCGTCATCCGATTTTATCGCCCACCAGATTTTCGGCGGAGCCAACACTCCGATATTTGAAAATGTCGCAAGCCTAGGTCGTTTGCCTGCGAAAGGGGCGACCCTCTTCGCCCTTCCGATGAAGATCAAGGGGGGCAGCGGCGCCCCGTTAAGAATTCTTGCTTTGCTCCCTTAGTCCACCCGCAGAACTCCATCGCTCGTCTCGACCGGATTGAGCGGGTCGGGGATAATCCCTCTGGCGATCAGGATAGGGAGGGCAGTCTCTCGGAGGCGAGGAAGCCGCTGAGCGAATACTAAACCACCAGCAGCGCAGAAAAAGCCGCCTACGGCCACAACCAGCGGAGCCCCCACCCAGTCGGCCATCCATCCGGCGATGAGGCTGCCAAAGGGCGCCATGCCGACGAGCATCATCGAGAAGAGGCTCATGACCCGCCCGCGCATCTCATCGACAGCCAGTACTTGCAATAGCGTGTTGCAGGCAGCGATCAGGACCATCCAGGAAAATCCTACTCCGAGCAAAACCGCCAAGGACAGCCAGAAAGAGGGCGACGCGGTAAAGAGGACTAGTCCCACTCCGAATCCAATCGTCGTGGCCACGATGATCTTCCCAAGTCCGCGCACCTGACCGCGCTTGGCCAGAGAAAGGGCGCCTATCAACGCGCCGAGGCCTACTGAGCCCATCATAAGGCCTAAGGCATCAGCGCCGCCTTTGTGCACCTCGCCTGCGAAGATCGGCATGAGCGTCATATAGGGCATGCCCATGAACCCGACCAACCCCAGCAGCACCAAGAGATCACGTATGGGCGCCGTGGTCATAACATAGCGCATTCCTTCCGCCAGAGAATGAGCGAGTGAAAGATGGTGCGCCGATTCACGGCCGCGTTGAGTGAGCCTCATAGCCAAGAGCGCCCAGATGACGGCGAGGTAGCTAAGGGCGTTGATCAGGAAGCAGAATCCCTCTCCCAAGGCTGCCACCAACAGGCCGGCCAGCCCGGGCCCGACGATTCTCGCTGCATTGATCATAGAAGAGTTTAGAGCGACCGCATTCGGGAGATCTTCGCCTTCAACCAGTTGGTTGACTAGAGACTGTCGTGCCGGCATATCGAAGGCGTTGATGATGCCGAGAAGAATTCCCAGCAGGATGATATGCGACGGTTGGACCAAGCCCGTAAGCGTGAGTAGCGATAGCAGAAGAGCCTGCAGCAGAGCTGCGGACTGCGTCAGCACTGCAATGCGGCGGCACGAGAAACGGTCGGTGACGACCCCTGCGATAGGACCGAGCGCAAACACCGGAATCTGGGAGGCGAAGCCGACGACTCCAAGCAGAGTGGCGGAGCCTGTGAGACGGTAGACAAGCCAACCCTGGGCCACCTGTTGCATCCATGTGCCGCAGACCGAGACCATCTGGCCTGTGAGATAGAGCCGGTAATTCCGATGGCGCAGCGAGCGCCAGAGGGAAGAAGCCAAAGAAGTATTGTCCGGCATTTGGTGGGGGATGGGGAAATTACGGTCGTCGGCCTAATCGGCCGTTCACGCGAACGAGATGGTAAAGCTGGGTGACTCGACCCCAAAGTGACTCTCCCCATGATCCTGCTCTCCCCTTCACATGCGCAAACGCGTTGGAGCGGCCCAAATCATCGAATAACGAATAGGCCACGGGAGTGATGAGGAGCGTGATCAGGAGGGAGAGGGTCTGCCCGCCGATGATGACCTTGGCCATCGAAGCCCGCGATGCGGCCCCGGGTCCTCGGCCGAGCGCGATCGGGAGCATGCCGAAAACGAGCATGAGGGTGGTCATTAAGATGGGGCGCAGCCGGGCGTGATTGGCTTCGATGATCGCTTGATCGCGCTCCATGCCCTCGGCGCGCAACGTGTTGGTGTAGTCAATCTGCAGGATGCCGTTCTTCTTCACGATGCCGAAGAGCATGAAGAGGCCGAACATCGCGTAGATGTCCAAGGGCTGTCGCAGCAGGATGAGAGATAAAAGGGCAAAGGGCAGAGTCAACGGCAACGCCAGCATGATCGTGATGGGGTGGAGGAAGCTCTCGAACTGCGCTCCCAAAACCATATACATAAAGATAAAGCTCAGCATAAAGGCGATGCCGAAGTTGGTCGCTGTCTCAGCTAGGATTTTGGCCCTGCCGGTGAAATCCGCAGTGTAGGTCGGCGGAAGGTCGAGTTCTGCGACGAAGCCTTGGATGATTTCCACCGCCTGCCCCAGCGGCATAGAGGACAAAAGGTTGGCGACGATGGTCACTTTGCGCTGGCGGTTGTAGCGGTCGATCTCCGATGGGCCCAATTCCTCGCTCAAGTTGACTAGATTGGCAATCTTTACCAGTTGGCCATTGTTGCCGGGGACCGTCAGGTTCATGACGGCTTGAGGGTCGTCCCTCTTTTCCTTGACGGCTCTCAGCCAGACATCGAATTCTTCGTCCTCTTCTTTGAATTTTGAGACGGGTTCTCCTCCCACGAAGGTCTGCAGGGTGGAAGCGATGTCCTGGATCTGGATGCCGAATTCCGACGCCTTCTTCCGGTCGACCAGCGTCTGCAACTCCGGCTGGCGCACCGACAGCGTTGTGTCGATGTCGACGAAGCCGGAAATCTGCCGCATGCGCGCCATGATCTTGTCGGAGTATTCCTGGAGTCGGTTCAGGTTCGGGCCGCGCAGGTTGAACTCCAGATCCGTCTGCCGGGTTCCGCCGCCGCTGAAGGAGTTCACCACCTGCACGCTCACCCTGAGATCGGGATAGTCCTGAAAGATTTTGCGGGCGTCCGCCATGACATCGAATTGACCGTAATCCCTTTGAGAGAGATCGACGAGTCGAACATAGATGTCGCCGCTGGTGACGTCGCCTTGGCCAGGCTTCACGTTGCCGGTCGTGTCGCCAATGGTCGTCAGGATGTTGGTGACGCCGCGCAGATTCCTGATCTTCTCTTCCAGCTCGCGGAGTAAACGATCGGTTTCCGCCAGCGTGTAGCCGCCTGGAGTCTGAATGATCACTTCGAACTCGCTCTGGTCGTCGTTCGGGACAAAATTCTTGCCGATCGCATAAAAGAGCGGAATCGTCCATAGCGCGGTGACCAGTCCGCCGACCATGATGATCCAGCGATGTCTCAGGGACCAAGAGAGAATCCAGCCGTAGGACTTGTCGATCCAGGAATAGAAGCGGCTTTCTTTGGAAGATTTTTCCCCGGGTTTGATCTTGAGAAAACGCGAGCTGAGCATCGGTGTCAAGGTGAAAGAAATGAGGAGGGAGACGGCCACGGCAAAAGCCACCGTCACGCCGAAGCTCTGGAAGAAGCGGCCCACCCGTCCCGCCATGAAGGCGAGCGGCACAAAGATAACCAGCAGGGAGAGCGTGGTCGCCATGACCGCCAGCGCGATCTCACGCGTCGCCTTGGAGGCGGCGCTCGTGGCCGTTTCGCGCTTCTCCTCGATGTGGCGGAAAATATTTTCCAGCACGACGACGGCATCGTCAATCACGATCCCGACGGCCAGGATCAACCCCAGCATCGTGATGTTGTTGAGCGTGAATCCCATGGCGCGCATCAGCGTAAAGGTGGAGATGATCGAGGCCGGGATCGCGACGGAAGCGATCAGCGTGCTGCGCCAGTCGTGCATGAAAAGGAAGACCGTGAAGGCGACCAGAATCGCTCCGAGGATCAGATGGAACTTGACCTGTTCGAAGGAAGCCCTGATAAACCGGGACTGGTCGACGATCACTTCGGTCCGAATATCCGCGGGCAGCACCGAGCGAAGTTCGTTGAGACGGGCTCTCACGCGATCCACAATATCGACGGTATTGGTTCCGGATTGTTTCTTAACGATCAGTTGAACGGCGCTCTCGCCGTCGAGGCGGGCCAGGCTGCGGGGCTCGACCACGCCGTTTTCCGCGTGACCCACATCCCGGATCATGATCGGACGGCTCTGAAAGTTCCCCACGATGAGATTGTTAAACTCCTCCGCGTGTTCGATGCGGCCCATCGTGCGCAGCACGAGCTCGCGGCGCACTTGGTCCACTCTGCCGCCGGGAATCTCGATGTTCTGCGCTTGAACGGCCCGCCGGACCTGAGCGATCGAGAGATTGTAGGCCGCAAGCTTGTCCGGATCGACGTTGATGTTGATGGTCCGCTCTTGCTGCCCGACCATGATGACCTGCCCTACGCCGCGCAGCGTCTCGATATCCTCCTTGACCTGTTTTCGGGCGATCTCGCTGACCTCGCGGGGATTTCTCTTGCCTGAGACCGCGATCCTCATGATCGGGCTGGCATCCACTTGGAATTTCTGGATGATGGGAGGGTCTGTGCCGACGGGGAGTTGGGAGAGAACAGTGGAGACTTTGTCGCGCACCTCCTGCGCGGCGACGTTGCCGTTTTTCTCCAGCACGAACTGAATCGTCAGGATCGAGATACCTTCTTTGATGACCGCGCGCAACTCGTCGATGCCGTCGATGGTGTTGATCGCTTCTTCGATCGGCTTGGTGACCGCGGTCTCCATCTCCTCGACGCTCGCCCCCTTGAGGGTCGTGGTCACTGCGACCGTCGGCAGATCGACGTTGGGAAAAAGGTCCACGCCCAAGCCCGCGTAAGAGAACAGGCCCAGAACGACCAGCGCCGCGATGAGCATGGTGGCGAAGACGGGACGCTTGATGCAGATGTCAGCGAGGTTCATTGGATCCCTGTGGTTTTTCCTTCGGCATGACCGGTCCGGTCACCTTGACCGGCGTGCCGTCTGTGAGGCGAGTCAGGCCGGAGACGGCAATCAATTCCCCCGGCTTCAACCCCGCAATGATTTCCACCTCGTTGGTTCCCACTCGCACTCCTGTTTGTACCACCCGCTCGCGTGTCACATCGTTTTGCACCACAAAGACCTTGGTAATGCCGGCGAAGGTTACCAGGGCCTGCTGGGGCACGGTCAACGCCTTGGGATCTACATGGGTCAAGACGGTGGCGTGCGCAAAGAAGCCCGGTTTGAGCCGGCGCTCCGGATTTGCCACCAGTCCCTCGATCAAGAAGGAGCGGCTCGTTGGATCCGAGGAAGGGCTGATCCGAGTGAGCTTGCCCTTGAAGACTTTGTCCGGAAAAGAGTCCACTTTAGCTTCAACCACTTGTCCCGTCTTTATATCCGGAGAGAAACGCTCCGGGATCATCCCCCTTAACTTTACGGGGTCATCTTCGACCAGGGTGAAGAGTTGGTTGGCTGCTTTCACATACTCCCCTGCCGAGACGAAGCGCTTGCTGATCGAGCCCGTCAGGGGCGCCGAAATCACCGTGTCGCTCAGTTTTTTTCGCGCCGTCCCCAATTGACCCGCTTTGGCATAGGCATCCGCCAGCAGAGCCTTGGCCTGCTCTGTCGAACCCTTGTAGCTCGCCGCCGCCGTTTTGTAGCGGGTCTCAACGGTGTCGTATTCCTGCGCCGAAATGACCTGCTCATCAAAAAGGGTCTTCATCCGCTTTAAGTTGGCCTGGGCGTCATCCAACTCCGCTTTCGCCTTTAGGACCAAAGAAGTCTTGCTGACATCGAATTCAGCAGGCGGGACTTTTTCGAGACCCAGAGTCGCTAAAGTCTGCTTCAAGCTCCCTTCGGCCTGCTGCACGGCGAAGCGAAACTCTGTCTCCCGGATCTTGGCCAAGATCTGTCCCTGTTGGACTCGGTCGCCGAAATCGGCCGCAATGGACGCGACCTGCCCGTCTATTTCACTGGAGAGGGTCACCTGATGGTTGGCTTCAAGGGTGGCGACTAACTCGACTGTGCGTTGGACCTCCTGAGTCCGCACCGGCACAACAGTGACAGGCAGCGCCGCCTCTCGGGCATCCTTGGTCTGCACCTTGGCCGCCGAGCTCTTGCGCTCGCATCCTCCCGACAAAGCCAGTATCAGAAGCAAGATCAGAAGACCGGTATTGCCGTCTCTCATCTTCAGAACCTCGCCCACCATGGATCCCCTTCCTTCCTGGGACCTTCAACTGTGACGTTGTAGTAATCCAACAGGCTCCCGTCGGCCAGCCGGAGCCCGGAGAGAGAGTTGTTGTAATCCGTGATAGCCCGGAGTTCCGCCCCCTGGGCATCAAGGGATTTTGATTGGAAGTCGATCACATCCTTTTGGGTTACGAGTCCTACCTGATAACGTTTTTCCTGTGCTCTTAAGTTTTCCTCCGCCAACTGCCGAGAAAGACGAGTGGTCTGAATCCTTTTGAAGTTGGCTTCAACGTTTCCCAGCGCTTTCTCCACGTCCAGAGTGACCTGCGAGATCAGGTCGCGCTGGCGCGCCTTGGCCTGGTCGAGTTCGATTCGAGCCTGGGAGTATTGGCTCCGCGCTTTGCCGTTGCCGAATGGGATCTGCAGCACGACCCCCACGCTATAATTGTAAAAGTCGCCGCTCCCGAGCCGGTCGAGAGATTTGCTGTAATTTCCGGGAAAGGGATTCGTTTCGCCCGGCTTGAGCTCTCCTGCCAGTCCCACCAAGCCAGCCCCGGCTTTCAGATCCAGTCGCGGCAGAAGTTGGTTCTCCGCGTAGCGAGCCTGCAGGGCCTGGTTCTGCACAGTGAGATTGACCGAGAGAATCTCCGGGCGGTGGGTCAAGGCGCCCTCAAGACTCTGGACTCGGTCGATCTTAAAAGGCTCGGCGGAAGGCGCTTCCGCCGGCTCGATCTTGCGCGGGAGAAAGGTGTTATTCGGATTTAGATTGAGCGTGAGTCTCAGATTCGTCCGTGCAATTTCGAGATCGTTTTCGGCGATGATGACAAGCTCTTCTCGGCGCGCTTTCTCGGCTTGCGCTTCTGTGACAGCAACCGGTGGCAGCACGCCGGTCCGCACTCTGGCCTCAGCGCCTTTGAGCAGCGCCTCGGCCAACTCAACCCCTTTCTGTTGAACCTTGAGATTTTCCTTGGCAAAGATGGCTCCCCAATAGGCCTCGGTAATGCGCTGGATCAGTTGGCTCAGACGAGTTTTGTAGTCAAAGACAGTGGCGGTTTCACGATTCTCGGCAATGCGGACAAAAATGGTTGTCAGACCCCAGCCGAAGTCGCGCAACAACGGCTGGCTTAGACCAAGCCCCAGGTGGGGCCGGTACTGCGGTTTTAGGACTTGGGTGGGAAAATTACTGACAAGGCGATTATTAAGAAACGATATCTCTAATTGCGCGCCGGTCCGCAAGAGCTTTTTCAGGGACAGATTGTAGTCGTGGTTCCGTGTAATTTGGAGTGGTGTGCTGAAATTGCTGCTGCTGCTCCCTCTCGGATCGATGGTGTAGTCCTTGTTGAATTGCAGATTCAACGTGGGATCGAAAACCGATTTCTCGTTCATGGTCTCTTCAGCCGCGCGGAAGGGCTCCAACCGGTCCACCTCAATCCCCGGGTTATTCTTTAGACCGATCAAGACCGCTTCTTGAAGCGTGACCTGGGCGGTTTCATCGTCTGCGGTGCGGAGAAATTCGAGAGTATAAGGAGTGGGCGGAGGCGGATAAGTGGACCACTGATCCACGAAGAGGCGGAATGGATTCGGTGTCTCGCGGTAGTGGCTTGAGTCCGTGGGTTTGTCGTCCGCGTAGGAAAGGGAAAAAACTCCCAGGAGCAACGTCCCGAAAAACATCAGACGGAAAAGGCTTTTCATAGTTTCTCCTCAACCTTTTGCGGACCGGGTTCCGTTGGAGCGTAAGAGCAGAGCGATAAACCGGAGCAGCCCTTGGATCTCTCTTTCCAAAGAGACTTGGCTCAACCCGAGCATGCGCTTTTCCGCTGCCCCAATCGCCATTCTGTTGACATAGAAAGCGGCGTTCGCGGTGTCCATCGGCGGAAAGATTTTCCGCCGGCGCCCCTCATCCAAGATGGCCTTGAGAAATTTCTCATGTCTCTCCCGGTACTTGAATAATAGCCGGGATTGTCTCCCTCCGGGGTTGTCCCGGAGAATCCGGCGGTCGAGCAACAGGGTGCGCAGTAGATCCTGGTGGCGCTCCATGATCTCCATCTGGGTGCGGATCGCCTGGCACAACCTGTCCCAGGGCAGAACATCGCGATCCACCTGCTTCTCGAACTCCCGGAACATCTGCGAGGCGATCTCCTCGATAGCCGCCAGGATCAGCTGATCCTTATTGCGGAAATAGAGATAGATTCCTCCCTTGGTTATTCCTACCTCGCTGGCGACCCGCTCCATGGTTACGGCGTCGAATCCTTGGGTGGCGATAATGCTGCGGGTCGCCTCCAAAAGCGATCGAGTGCGGAACTCTTGGATGACCTCTTTGCGGCTCGGGTAAGTCATGGTAAATGAACAAAGGGTCAGTTTACTGACCCTTTGTTCATTTACTATCCGGAATGGAGTGGGATGTCAACCCGCACTCTGTTTTGCTTTGTCGAGGAAAAAGCAATATATAGGATTCCAGATCGCGTTTCTTGGGAGGAATCTATGTCGTTATCGAAGACAAAAATACATATTTGGTTGTATGTCGTGATCCTTTTGTGGCTCCCACAAGGCGGGAAGGCGGCGGAGCCTTCCGCAGCTCCCGGACAAACAGGGCAGGCGGCAGCCACTCAGGAAAAGGTTTTAAGGCTTGAAGACGCGGTGCGCATCGCGCTGGAGAATCATCCCAGCATCAAGGCGGCCCAAGAGCAGATCGGAGCCCAGCAAGCGGTTCTAGGCCAACAATTGGGCGCCTATTATCCCACTATTAGCTTAAATAACACCTACAGTACTAGCAATTCATCGGGGAGCACCAGTATCGACGCCCGTGCGTTCGACACTTACACTAGCCAGGCTACCTTTAGCATGACGCTTTACGACTTTGGAAAGCGCGAGGGCAATGTTCAATCCGCACGCGACACGGTACAGGCGACTCAATACGCTTACACGACCACAGCAAATAATATTGTCTTTTCGGCGAAACAGGCATATTACGTATATCTTCAGGCCGCGGCTCTGCTCACAGTAAGGGAACAGGCGCTCAAGGATCAACAGCTTCTTGTCGATCAGTCCCGGGGATTTTACGAGGTAGGAACGAAGGCCAGGATTGACGTAGCGCGCGCCGAGGCGAACTTCTATAGCGCTCAGGCTGATCTGATCACCGCCCAGAACGCCGTGCAGGTAGCCCTGGTGACCCTCAAGAATGCGCTGGGTGTGCCGGAGCTTCCAGGAATACCCCGGCCTGAAGAGATCTTCGTGAATCAGCCCCCCGTCTCCCTTGAGGAGGCGAAGAAAGCAGCATATGCCGTTCGCCCGGAGATCCTTCAGTTCGAGGCTCAGCGCAAAGCCCAAGATCAACAGATAGCCGCCGCGCGCCGGGGCCATCTGCCCGACTTTCTTTTTAGTGCGAACTACGGCAGGCGAGGCACCGACCGTGGTGGCGTGGATGCCTTTCCTTTACAAACCGCATGGCAGGTGCAACTAAGCCTTAATATCCCTATCTTCGACGGCTTCCGGACAACTAATCGAGTGGAGCAGGCCGTAAGAACCTATTACTCCGTTAAGGATCAAGAAGAGCAGCAGAGACAGCTTGTTGCCTTAGACGTTGAACAAAGCTATCTTAATCTCGGACAGGCCCAGGGTAGGGTCAAATCTAACGAGGCGGCTGCCCAGGCGGCAAAGGAGAATTTTGATCTGGCCAATGGCCGCTATCAGGTGGGAGTCGGATCCATTATTGAAGTGACGGATGCAGAGACGCTCTATGTCACCGCGCAGTCCAACCTCATTAATTCCCGCTACGATTACAAGATTGCCGAGGCGCAATTGGCGAAGGCGATGGGAGGACAATAAACTAAGGGTTGAAAGGTTTAAGGGATAAAGGGTAGAAGAGTTGAAGGGAATTTTAAATTTTAGATTGCCGATTTCCGATTGAATCTAAAATCCAAAATCTAAAATCGAAAATCGGTAAACGTTCGAGGGTCCACTTCGAAGTAAAAAAATGAAGCGCGTTTATTGGATTGTTTTGATCCTGATGATTGTCGCTGGGGTGGTGGGCTATCGGCAGCTCTCGCCCGGCGTTCAAAAGAGATCGGAAACGGGGTCGGGGAGGTCTTCGGCCGTGCCCGTTACAGTGGCCGATGTCATCCAGAAAAACATCCCCCTGCAACTGGAAGCTGTTGGAGCCGTAGAGGCCTATTCAACCGTGTCCATGCGGTCCCAGGTCACCGGCACGGTTACGCAAGTCCATTTCAAAGAGGGCCAAGACGTGAAGCTGGGAGATCTGCTTTTCACGATTGATCCGCGCCCCTTTGAGGCTGCGCTCAAGCAGGCGGAAGCTAACCTGGCGAAGGATGTAGCGGTATTGGCAAATGCGCGCGAGCAGGCGCGACGTTATGCGGAGTTAGTAAAGAAGCAGTACGTATCCCAAGAACAGTACGATCAGATCCGGACCAATGCCGACGCGAACGAGGCCGCGGTGGAAGCGGATAAGGCTGCGGCGGAGAGCGCAAAAGTTCAGCTCAGTTATTGTCGCATCTATTCGCCCGTGACAGGACGGACGGGGAGCCTGCTGGTCAACGAAGGCAACTTGGTTAGAACCAACGATGCCACCGCCTTGGTCACGATCAACCAGGTCAGCCCGATTTATGTGACCTTTTCCGTGCCGGAGCAGAACCTGCCGGAGATAAAAAGGCGCCTGGCTGCGGCGAAACTCAAGGTGGCAGCGGTCATGCCGGGGAGTGAAGATCGACCCGAGGGAGGCGAGCTGAGCTTCATCGATAACGCGGTAGACAAGACAACGGGAACGATCAAACTCAAGGGCACTTTTGCGAATGCGGATCGGCGGCTTTGGCCAGGGCAGTTTGTGAAAGCGGTGCTGAAGCTGGCGGATCAACCCGATATGATCGTAATTCCGTCGCAGGCAGTCCAGACAGGCCAGGAAGGGGATCACGTCTTTGTCGTCAAGCCTGACTCCACGGTCGAGCTGCGCTCGGTGGTTGTGAATCGAACCCTCGGCGGCGCTGCGGTCATTGGGAAAGGACTCCAGCCCGGGGAGAAAGTAGTGACGGATGGCCAGTTCCTTCTCGGTCCCGGCAGCAAGGTTCAATTTAAGAAAGAGAAGAAAGAGACGGAGGCGGAATCATGAATATCACAGGCCTGTTTATTTACCGGCCTGTCATGACAACCCTTGTCATGATGGGTATTCTGATCTTCGGCTTGATGGGGTATCGGGCGCTGCCCGTCAGTGATCTCCCTACAGTGGACTTTCCGACCATCGTCGTGAGCGCTACCCTCCCGGGCGCGAGCCCTGAATCGATGGCTTCATCAGTAGCAACCCCGCTAGAGAAACAATTCTCAACCATCGCCGGCCTTGATTCCATGAACTCCGTAAATACCCTCGGTAGGGCCCAGATCACGCTGCAATTTAATTTGAATCGAAATATCGATGCCGCCGCCCAGGATGTGCAGGCGATGATCGCCCGCGCCTCGAGGGACCTTCCTGCCACTCTGCCGAGCCCTCCCTCGTATCGGAAGGTCAACCCTGCCGACATTTCCATTCTCCAGCTTGCCTTAAGCTCGCAAACTCTCCCTCTTTCCACCGTCGACGAGTACGCGGAGAATATTCTCGCCCAGCGAATTTCGATGGTCAGCGGCGTTGCCCAAGTGGATGTTTTTGGCTCTCAGAAGTACGCGGTGCGTATTCAGCTCGACCCCACAGCGCTTGCCTACCGGCAGATAGGGATCGACGAGGTTCTTGCCGCCGTTCAACGAGGCAATGTCGATCTTCCCATGGGGACTCTGGACGGGCCTTACCGTTCTCTCACGTTAAAATCCAACGGCCAGCTCCTGAACGCGGGCGATTATCGTCCCCTGGTTGTGACTTACAGGAACGGTTCTCCCGTTCAGCTGCGCGATCTCGGCAAGGTTTTAGACAGCGTTGAGAATAGGAAGGTCGCGGCGTGGTACAACAATAAGCCCTCCGTTGTCCTGGCTGTGCAGCGCCAGCCGGGCGCGAACGTCGTCGAGGTCGTGGATGCCGTCAAAAAAATCCTGCCGACGCTGCGCCAGCAGATCCCCCCCTCAGTCGACCTGGAGGTTTCGTTTGATCGCACCCGGTCAATTCGTGCGTCGGTCGAAGACGTCCAGTTTACGCTGCTCCTGACCGTCGGTCTGGTCGTGCTCGTGATCTTTCTTTTCCTGCGCAACCTCTCGGCCACGGTGATCCCAAGCTTGGCTTTGCCGATGTCGATCATCGGCACCTTCGCGGTGATGTATCTGCTGGGGTACAGCCTGGATAACCTCTCGCTGATGGCCCTAACCCTTTCCGTCGGCTTTGTCGTCGACGACGCCATCGTCGTGCTGGAAAATATCGTCCGTCACATAGAAGAGGGGGAGGAAGTTTTCGAGTCCGCAGTCAAGGGAGCCAAAGAGATCGCGTTCACCATTCTCTCCATGACGCTGTCATTGGTGGCCGCTTTTATTCCGGTGCTGTTCATGGCGGGGATGCTGGGCCGGCTATTGAAGGAATTTGCGGTCACGATCTGTGTCGCCATCTTGGTTTCCGGTTTCGTTTCGTTGAGCCTCACTCCCATGCTCTGCAGCCGCTTCCTGCGCCCCGCCGGCGCGGAGCGTCATGGCCGGTTCTATGTGACCGTGGGGCGCTTTTTCGATGCCATGCTGCACTTCTATGATTGGACGCTCCAATGGGTCTTGAGGCATCGTCTGGCCACCCTGGTGGCTTCGCTTCTGCTCCTTGTGGTGACGGCCCAGCTTTTTGTCACCATTCCTAAGGGCTTCATCCCAAGCGAAGATACGGGCCAGATTATTATCTTCACTGAAGCCGCCCAAGGAACTTCTTTTGATGACATGGTCAGACACCAAAGACAGCTCGACGCGATCGTCACGGAGGATCCCAACGTGGACGGTTTCCGGTCGAGCGTGGGAGTGGGCGGTGTCAGCGCTACGGTAAACTCTGGACAGATTTTTATCCGTCTAAAGCCCCGCTCGGAGCGTTATCTGAGCGCGGACGAGGTGATCCAGGAGCTTAGGCCGAAGTTGACCAAGGTCCCAGGCGTCCGCGTTTCTTTGCAAAATCCTCCAGTGATTCGGGTCGGCGGCCGACTTTCAAGAAGTCTTTATCAGTTCACGCTGCAAAGCCCGAACGCCCAGGAGATTTTTCGGTACGCGCCCGTGCTTGAAGAGAAGATTCGAGCTCGGTCTGAATTTCAGGACGTCAATAGCGACCTGCAGCTCAAGAACCCTCAGGTGGAAATCGCGATCGATCGGGACAAGGCATCGACTTTAGGGCTAACGGCGCAGGGGCTTTCCCCGCAACAGATCCAGAATGCTTTCTATACCGCCTATGGTTCTCGCCAGATCTCGACGATCAATACGCCCACTAACCAATATCAAGTCATCATGGAGCTGGATCCAAAATACGAACAGGATCCCTCAGTGCTGTCGATGCTCTACATCCGCGCCAACACGGGCAACAACACCGCCCAGGCCGCAACGGCGGGAAATTCGTTAATTCCGCTCAACGCTGTGGCAAACCTAAAGCAGGGTGTGGGGCCCATGTCCGTCAACCATTCCGGACAACTTCCCTCCGTCACCATCTCCTTCAATCTCCGGCCTGGGGTGGCGTTGGGGGATGCGGTGAATGCGGTGAATGAACTCGCTCGCGAGACTCTGCCCGCGACCATCACCACAGGATTTCAGGGCACGGCGCAAGAATTTCAGTCCTCGATTCAGAGCCTGTGGCTCCTTTTGGCCATGGCCATATTGGTCGTTTATCTCGTTCTAGGAATCCTTTACGAGAGTTTTATCCATCCGTTGACTATCCTCTCGGGACTCCCCTCCGCAGGGCTCGGAGCTTTGCTCGTGCTCCTGCTCTTTCGCATGGATTTAAACATCTATGGCTTTGTGGGGATTATCATGCTGATCGGCATCGTGAAGAAAAATGCCATCATGATGATAGACTTTGCGATCGAGGGTCAGAGAAGCGAGGGGAAAAACGCTTTCCAGGCTATCTACGACGGCTGTCTCGTGCGCTTTCGCCCTATCATGATGACCACGATGGCCGCGCTCATGGGGGGTCTGCCCATTGCCCTTGGCTTCGGCGCGGGGTCGGAGTCGCGTCGGCCGTTGGGCCTTGCGGTTGTCGGTGGATTGATGGTCTCGCAGCTTCTAACGCTCTACATAACGCCGGTGATCTATCTCTATCTTGAAGCCTTGGTGGAGAAGCTGCGCGGCTGGGGCGGGATTCGCCGATCGGGACACAGAGCGCAGATGCCTGCTGCCGAAGGGGCTGAAGGATGGCAGTCCGAAGGCAAGGATAGGCCAGCGCCGCGTCCATCGCTTTCGCCTTCGCTTAGCAAGTCAGTTGGTGACGGGTAATATTCTTAACTTTGGGTGACCCTGGCTTTGGTTCCTACCTGAGCATAGCGTGCTGGGGAGTTGTGGGCTAGATGTTTGGAGTTACCAACTGAATGGATTGAGCATCCCCCTGAGCCTTCCCAAGTCATCTTTCAACTGATCAAAGACGCCCTTATTCTGCTCTTCGTTTTCGTCGGGAGACTTCTTCCTCTCGGTCACCTGAGGGGTCTCTGCCGGTTTATCTATCGCATTGAAGGGGGGAGTTGGGCCCTTCACAACTGATTTGGGAATCTCTCTGGAAGGCTCTTGCTCCTCGGTTGGAGCCTTGGTTTTCTCCTGCTCGGACTGAGGAGGATTTTCTGGCAGCTGAAATTCTCCAGATTCCAAGAGAAATGGCCCCTTCTCCGGCGCCAATTTCGTATCCAGTTGGATCTTTTGCTGACTGCTCACCGCTGACGGCTGGCGGTTTGATTCCTGGAGCTGCGGTCTCTGCTCGGTGGATTTAGTTGATGCCTCTGCCTTGGCAGGCTCGATGCCCTTCCGCTTCAAAGCTTCGTCGATGTTGGAGATCAGACCAGTCGCAGACTGTGGGGGTGAGCTCGCGGTCTTTGGCGTCGCCGGTTTGCTCGCTTCGGCCGTCGAGGTCTTGAGTGCCGGTGCTATCTCCGGCAGTGGGGGCAGATCACTTCCACTTTTTCCTTGTTTCTTCAAAGCGTCGTCAACGTCCCCTACCAATGCTGCTGTATTGGTAGGGGGTGCGGCAACATCCTCAGCCTTGGGGAGATCCGGAGTCGGAGCTTTAACCACGGTATTTTGTGAAGCGTTGGCGATGCCCTTTTGCTTCAAAGACTCGTCGATCTCGTTAACCAGTTGAGGATTACGAGGCGCCTCGACTCGCGGCTTCTCACTGGCGAAAGGGTTGAGTCCCCTCCAGAAGGAGGACAAGAAGCCGTCTGATTGCTCTTTGGGGAGTGGCTCTTTCTTGCTGGCTTCTATTTTTTTGGCTCCATTGTCCTTCTTATCAGAATAGAAAGGATTGAGAGTATCGAACACGCGCCGAAAAGCACCCTTTTGCTCGCCCGGCTCTTCGTAGACCACCTCTTTCTTCGCTATGAGGTTTAGCTCTTGGGACTTTTGGCGGGCGCTTGCGGTCGAAGACTCGCTGCCTTCTGGAGGGGCGGTGGAAGCGGGTCTGCCGTCGCGCATCAGGAGCATCTTTAGCGGATCCTGCTTTTCTTTCTCGACCTCTGCCAATTGGACTTTGGCCTCTTTGGAAAACGGGCTGTCCGGATAACGTTGGATCAGCGCCTCATAAGCCAAAGCTGCTTTGACGCTATTGTTCTCCAGACGATAGCTTTCTCCTAGGTGATAAAGGCTCTTGACTGCGGTCGGCGTATCCGAATACTGGCGCAGGATTCGTTCCAAATGGTCTCTTGCAGCCGGGTACTTTTTCTCTCGCAGATAAAAGGAAGCAATATTGTGCTGCGGCCACATACGGGGACTTGGGGTAATTTTTTATTACGTTTTCAAAATATCCTTTGGCGATCTCCGTTACTTTTTGGTCGCGGTCGATGCTCGTGAACTGGTCGAAATAAGCCAGACCGAGATGATAAACGACGAACGGGATGTTTTCATTGCTCGGGTGCAAGTCCTGGAACTCCTTAAAGGCAGCGGCCGCTTCCGGATACTGCTTATTAAGGTAATAGGCCTCAGCGAGTTTTAATTCCGCGCCGGTCAACTGAGGGCTAAAGGGAAAGTCGGTTTTGATTTTTGTAAATGCATCGATCGCCCGAACATACTTCTCGTTCCGTAATTGGTTCATCCCTTCGTCAAAGAGTGCTTCTGCTGTACGATCCGGCCGGGGAGCAGAGCGAAACCAAGGGAGTGACGGAAGGGAGGGGAGAGGCAGCGAAGAACACCCGCTCGCGGATGAAATAAGGAATAGAAGAACGATGGCAAATCTGGTTCTCATCGGCTGGATGGACCCACGGCTTACAGATCAAGCATGTTATACGAGCAGGTAGCGCAGAGTCAAGGCAGGAAACATAATGTGAATATAATCATGGAAACCGGGAACGAACAGCTATTTTGCGCCGCTCGGCAGGATCCGCAAAGTAACCTGGGTTTCGTTGGAGCGCAACACAAAGGGCCATACTGGGGGAAACAATAGGTAAGCTGTGGTTTCAAGGAACGAGTAGATAGTGTTACCCGGCGGTCCT
>WNFH01000438.1_pt1 | contig 26537 bp, 21 predicted proteins | sample 5400411 | NCBI WGS metagenome assembly WNFH01 (sample SAMN13153347, study PRJNA577476) | soil metagenome | isolation source: 200 cm saprolite under Douglas fir tree site 2 hole 3 | place: USA:California | collected 2015-04-18 | reverse complement strand
GGGGTAGTGGACAGCACGGGAAAAACGGGGGCCACCGTAACGTTCGAGTAAATACTGTTAACTGATGAGTAATCGCGCGATCGACGAGCGGCGCGCGGCCGTGCGGCGTGCGGGTAGTGTCAATGAGAGTGATCGCCTGGTCTATAAAGGGGAATGTCAAGAAAAATATTTCTCCCTCGACCGGAAGTGGAGAAACTTTTCTTGACTTCCAGCCCCTGTCCGCTCTATGCGAGGCTCTCGGTTCTGTTTTGTTGCCCTGTGGTCTTTGGGGTCTTACGCTGTTCCATCTCAGCAGCTTCATCTTCGTTAGTAGCGACGACGCCGATCGGTCTCTGAAACTGGCAAGCGCGGCGGTTGTACGGTGTCAACCATGGATCTATCTGAGGCTCATGGCCTAGTGCTTTTTCGGGTTGTCCGAGAGGGCATAGGGATTTCACAGAGGCTAAGTGCCATCGACACTTGTGCGCCTACAGGCGTTTCGGATGCTCACCCTCGAACCCGAGCGTCTCAAGAACCAACCGGCCACCACCAGACAAAGATCACCGGAGATGGAAAGGGCTCTTCACCCGAGACGCTCAAGCGGCTTGCGATTTTAGTTTCTCAGCGTCGAAGTTTTCTCCCTTCTTCCAAAGTGTTAGCGTAATCGCTGCAATCTTGCGCGCCAATGTGAGACGCACCATCGTCGGCTTGATGCCTTTGGCCAGCGATCTCTGGTAGAAATCCTGAAACGGTCCGGGCTGTACACTCGCCCTGGTGGCGGCAGCTTTGAATAGACCTTTCAAATCGTGGTTATGATCCTTGTTCAGACCCCGAATGGAGACCTGCTTTTTGGATCGCCGCAGTTGGCCTTGGACGTAGCAGTGTTCCCCGCTGGTGCGGGTTTCTAACGCCAGTCCGCTGTAAGCCCATAGCTGTCGCTTGGTGCGAAAACGATTCGGCGTCTGGATCAGCGCTACCGCCAGCGCCGAGCGAATGGGCCCGAGCGAGGGAATCTGCCGGAGCTTGGCGGTGATGGAATGCTTCCGACTTTCGGCTAGCAGTTCTCGCCGAGCTTGCTGGCGCAAGTGTTGCAGCATGTCCAGTTGCTGGTAGAGGTGCTCGGCCCGACGGCGCACGCCGGCCTCCCGGATCTTGCTCAGCCACTCGGCGCGATGACGGGTGTAGTAGACGTCCCGTCCGGCACAGGGAATCGCCCAGCTGCGATACATCGCCTTCAGGCGATTCATGACTCGCGTCAGATCTTTGACCAAGGTCAGGTAGCTCCGGGCCAGCTCGCGCAGCATGCGCACGCCCGTCTCGCCATGGTAGACCGGCTTGAGATTATCGAGGCGTAACAGTTCCGCCAGCTTGCGGGCATCGATGCGGTCATTCTTATTGCCGTCTTTCAGCAGAGCCGTCTTCCGCGGATTGCACACCACTAACTTCTGAACATGTGGCTTGAGCAAGTCATACAGCCAGGCCGCCCAGGTTCCTTCCTCGAAGGTGACCGACAAAGTTCCGCGTAGCCCCGCCAAGAACTCAAGAAGGGTCGCCGCTTTGGTCTCCAGGATGGACTCCATGACTACCTTGCCTCTGGAATCCATCACCGCGACCGAGATGGTTGCTTGATGCACGTCGAGCCCAATATACTTTTCACTGTTCACGAGGGTGCTCCTTTTCGTAGGTGACGATGCTTGCGCTCATAACCTACTCCTAAGGGGGCGCCCTTTTATAATGCGATTTCAACACTTATCGGGCTCGTTATAATCACGCCGATGGCCAGCGACTCCTTTCTCTCGTGGGCGAACCGGACCGTGCTTCGCCCGGGCCGCGAAGAGCCCTACCTGTCGATCCAGGACATCGTCGTTTTCGTCCGCGATCTGGAAGTGAGTAAGCGGTTCTACCTGCAACAATTGGGCTTCGAACTCATCACAGAACAACGCCTTCCCACCGGCGAACGCTGGATCGAAGTGGCGCCTCCCGACGGTAGCGCGAATCTCGCGCTGGTTGAACCAAAGCCCGACCAGCCGGAATACAAACTGATTGGCGGCTACCGCTGGGTCCTATTCATGACCGAAGATGTCCACGCCAAGTACAAAGAATGGACCGAACGCGGTGTTCGTTTCTTAACTGCTCCGGAGACGCCGGGGTGGGGCGGCATCTATGCGCGTTTCGAGGATCCGGACGGGAATGCGTTTGGCCTGGAAGGCTTCGATGAGGTGAGGCAAAGCCTGGAGTTGCGGCGGCAGGCGCACGCCGAGAAACTCGAATCCGAACGCCGCACCGCCCAGGAACTGGAAATAGCGCGGCAGGTGCAGGCGCGGTTGTTTCCGCAGATTCAGCCGGAGTTGAAAACGGTCGAGTACGCGGGTATCTGCCTGCAGGCGCGCCAGGTGGGAGGGGATTATTTCGATTTCCTGAATCTCGGGCCGCAGCGGCTGGGGTTGATCATCGGCGATGTTTCCGGCAAGGGGATCGCCGCAGCTCTGCTGATGGCGAATTTGCAGGCTAGCCTGCGAAGCCAGTCGGCGCTGGCCTTCGATCAGCCCGAGGCGTTGCTCCGGTCTGTGAACCGCCTGTTCTATGACAACACCGGCGACAGTGCCTATGCCTCGCTCTTGTTTGCCGATTACGACGAGGCGGCGCGGCGACTGCGCTACGTCAATTGCGGCCATTTGTCAGGTCTCTTGGTAAGAAGCGATGGCAGGGTGGATCGGCTCGAGTCCACCAGCACGCTGCTCGGGCTGTTCAAAGAGTGGAATTGCTCGATGCGGGAGCAGGAGCTTTCTCCCGGGGACGTGCTTGCGCTTTACACTGATGGCATCACCGAAGCCAGTAACGAGCGAGGAGAGGAATTTGGCGAGCGGTGCCTGATTGAATCGCTTCAGCAACATCGGGACCTGCCGTGCCAGGCTTTGTTGACCGCAATCGTGGATGGTGTTCGGCGATTCAGTTTTCAGGAACAAACCGACGACATCACGGCGATCGTCGCGAAGTTCAAGGCTACTAGCTGACGTGTCGTCGGGTGGATTGCTGTTTTCAATCCCGGCCCTCCTCAACCATAAGAATTGACCGATTCGGAAATTTACAAGGTTCTCTGCGGCGCCCATGCCCTGGCGAAATTGCCTGGCCATCGAAGCAACCGTCTTCATCTTTGAAAACAAATCTCGTTCGCCTCGCGTCCGGCGGCCGCGCCGCGAGTTGCCCAAGTGTGAAGCAGCCAAATCGGCAATCGTGCAATAGGCGTCTTGTTTCCGCTGACCGGACCGCTCCAGGACTCTGAACGCCACGTAAATTTGCTCCTTCAGATCGGAACCTCGGCAATAACCGGGAGGGGTTGCCCTGCAGATGTGTTTGCCTCGCAAAGGCAGGTGCTGATGTCTCGATTTTGAGACCGGACGACTTGCCACATCGGACAAAATCCACGCCGCGCAATCCAAAGCATCGGCAGGAGAAAGGACCGTGGGCGGCAAAGACATCTCGATTCCTTGCGCTTAATATACCCGACATTTCTTGTCAAGGATCGGCCAGCACCATCACAATCACCCAAGGGCGGCACCGAGTACGCATTACATCCGAAAAACTGGCCCCCGAGAAAGCAGTTAACTATGTAAAATTCCGATTCTCTGAAAGGCGAACTCCTGACGGTTCCAGAGATCGCATCGTCATTCATCGTCATTGAAGGCCCCGTTTCGTGGATTTACGACCGGGTACGCCGGACGGGCCTGTTTGGGACTGAGCTATACAGCCGCGCATAATTAAAGGTACATAAACTGCAAATCATGCCATACTCCTTTGGGGGGTGGCATGCTTCCACGAATCCTGTACTTGCATCCGAGCACCTATCAACGGTTGGTTCGGTTAAGCAACGAAGCCGAGCGGGATGGGGCGTATCGCGTCGCCAAGCGATTACAAGCCGTGGTGTTGAACTCACAAGGGCGGACCAGCGGAGAGTTGGCCGCGATTCTGCGAGCCCCACGTTCCAAGGTCTCCGAGTGGCTGGCTCGCTATCAAGCTCATGGCGTAGAAGGCTTATTAGAAGGCCATCGCTCAGGAAGGCCGGCGCAGTTGACGGCTACGCAACGGCAACAGCTCGGCGACATTCTCGATAGTGGTCCGGTCGGCTATGGTTTGGATACAGGGGTTTGGACCTCGCCCATGATTGCCTGGGTCCTGGAAGAGGAGTTCGGCGTCCATTATCATCCCGGTCACGTACGCAAGCTGCTGCATGAATTAGGATTCTCGGTGCAGCGTCCCAAGCGAATTTTGGCTCGGGCCGATCGCAGCCAGCAGGACCGGTGGCACCGGAGAACCTATCCCAACCTTAAAAAAAAGCCCAAATCAAAAACTGGGCACTGATTTTCAGTGACGAGGCCAGTTTTCGCCAGGATTCCACCTTGCATGCCACCTGGAGTCGAATCGGTCGCCCCCCGGAAATCCCGGTCACCGGCGAGCGCAAGAGCGTCAAAATCCTGGGGGCCATTGAATTATTCCAAACTCGGTTCCACTATCGCCAGGACACGGTCTTTAACGCCTCCACGTACTTGGGCTTTCTGGAGCAACTGGCGCGGCGCTACTACCGCCAAGGAGCCATGCTGATTCAAGACAACGCCTCCTACCACAAGGATGGCGAGGTGTGGGCGTGGTTTGGTGAGAACCGACACTGGCTAGAAGTCCATCAGCTCCCGCCTTATTCGCCGGAGTTGAATCCGACGGAGCGTTTGTGGCAATACACCCGGAGAACGGGGACGCATAATCGGTATTTCTCGAACCCGGCGGAGTTAGAGTGCACCATCACCCGGGTTTTTACTGAAATGCAATCCCACCCAGAACTGATTCGCCCTTGTCTGCGTTCTTTTTGTTAACTATTATGTCCCTTTATTTATGCGCGGCTGTATAGCAGAATTCCAACCCCATCCCCATGCGTGATTGGCTCACAGCTACCGAGGCCGCCGCGTATTTGAAGGTAAAGCCGCGGACCATCCTGCAATGGGCCAAGGAAGGCCGACTCAAGGGCTATCGTCTGTCCGGCACCGCACTGGTGACGTGGCGATTCCTCCGCTCCGACCTGGATGCTAAGATGCTCCCGCCATCTGCTGCTATCACGGAGGAATATGCAGCGAAAAAATAGAAGTGGAAGTGTGGTCCAGGACAAGCGCAGCAAGGTTTGGAATTTCTATTGGTGGGAACACGGAAAGCGCCGGTCAAAAGTGCTTGGCCGATTCCCTACCAAGACAGCCGCATGGAACGCAGCACAAGTTCTACGGGGGCCGAAGGAATCGAACCTTCGAGCACTGATTAAGAGTCATCTCACTGAATCGGCGACACCTGAATCTTAAGCCAGCAGTCCAGCTAACTTCCACGTAGCTCAGCGTCTTCACATTCTCGCGATGCACGCAGAGGTTGAAAGGTCCGGGCCCATTGGCATGAGAAGCATGGAGGCGGCGCAGCCAGGGCAATGATCCAGCGTCAGGCTCATCCCAGGCTGCCCGACAGACGGCAGCGCCAGGCCGTGGTCATTGCCTGCGATCCAGCTGCACGTCAGTGTTGAGCAACCTGCGTTCAAGGAAGGCTAGTCGCTGTGATCTCCGATGCCCCTGGTGCTGTCTACAGCCAACCAACAAAGTCCACTGACGACGGTCACGAGTGCGGCTAAGGTCAACGCCGACGTCCAGCCGAATGCTGAAGCGATGTAAGCCGTGACGATGGGAGAGAAAAATCCTCCCAGGTTCCCGAAGGTATTCATCAGCCCGGCAACCGAGCCGGAGTACTCGTGACCCAGGTCGATGCATGCCGCCCAGAAGGTAACCGAAGCGAACATGTTGCATCCGGCAGCCGCGGCGAGAAGAAAAATGGCAGTCACTTTATTCCCGGCATGAGCCCCTTCCCAGAGCAAGATGGCCGAAGAAAACATTCCCACCCATACCGCGACGCGCTGGCCCAAACGCTTACCGAATCTGCGGACGGCGAAATCCGAAAACTGGCCGCCCAGCGGAGAAGCCAACGCAATCGCCAGATATGGGGTTGTCCCGTAGAGACCCCCTTGCGTCAGCGAAAATCCTCGCACCCTCACCAGGTAAATGAACAACCAAGTGTGAAAGAAGTAGATCGGAAACCCCTGACAGAAATACCCCAGCACCAGAGCGATGATGGAGCGGTTGGTGAAGATTTGCAACCAAGGCACGCCGCTCTCGGAAGCGACCTGCTTGCGCTGGGGCCAGCCCCGAGCAATGAGTTCGAGTTCCTCCTGGTTGACCCGATGATTCTGATCGGGTCGATCTGTGGCCAAAAAGTACCAAGCCAGGACAGCGACAATCCCCAAAAGCCCACAACAATAGAAGGCCGTGCGCCAGCCCCACCGCTGCACGATGAACGTGATCAGCATGGGCGTGAACACTCCGCCCAGCCCTATGCCGAGCAAATTGAAACTGCTGCCCAGACCGCGGCGGCTGCTTCCCATCCAGTTCGCAACGACCTTGGTATAGGCGGGAGCACTCGGGGCTTCGCCGATCCCGATCAAGAATCTGACCACGGCGAACGACCATGCCACTCCGAACCAACCCCTCAAAAAAAGCCGGGGAGCAAGCGCAGTCGTGGCCGTCAAGATCGACCACCACGCGATGGCCGCAATCAACACTCTTCGCGGACCGTAACGGTCCGACAGATATCCTCCTGGGACTTGCGACAGGGAATAGCCGAGCAGAAAGGCGCCCAAGATCCACCCCATGGTCTTTAGCGGAATGGAGAACTCATCCTGGATGAACTTGCCGGCGATACCGAGGTTCAGACGATCAAGATAAGTAAGGATGGCGGTGGCTGTAACCAGCCCCATCATTTGCCAGCGTACCGAAGTAGCGCGAGATGGAACACTCTGGATTGATTCGGTCAAGGTGGCTGGCTTTGTTGGAAGTGGTGGTCCGCCCATGGTTTTTTCTTTTGTCTGGAACACTCTTAACCATTACAGAATCGCGTTACCGACTTAGAGTTGCCGAAGCGCGGAGCTGGCTCCCTCGCTCTCAAAAACAGGGAGCAACGGAAGTTCCACACGGAAGCGGCTACCCCGGCCTTCCTGGCTCGAGACCTTAACTTCGGCGTTATGCGCGGCACAGATCGCCTTGACGATGGAGAGCCCCAGTCCAGCTCCGCCGCTGGCGCGTGAGCGGGCCTTGTCGGTGCGGTAGAAGCGCTCGAACACATGGGGCAGAGCGTGGGACGGAATCCCGGGACCATTGTCAGAAACCTCGAGGACTGCGGTGTTTCCCTCTCCGCCGACGCTGATTTCGACCTTGCCGCCTTGCTGTGTGTATTTGATGGCGTTGTCAATGAGGTTCACGATGACCTGCTGTAAGCGGGTCCGGTCCCCTTCCACCTGAATCCCGGTTGCCACATGAGTACGCAGCCCGATCGATTTCTCCTCTGCCAGCAGCCTCATTTCGTCTGCAGTAGATGCCACCAGTTCGCCCAGATCCAGACGTGTCTTGTCCATCTTCGCTTCCCCTGCGTCCAGCCGCGATATCGCCAGCAGGCTTTCGACGATTCGGGACATCCGGTGGGTTTCTTCCAGGGCACTGCCGATCTGGTCTCTCAGAGAAGCATCCCAGCGATGGTTCTGTGCGATGCCTTCAAGTTCCAATTGCAGGACGGTTAAGGGCGTTCGCAGTTCGTGCGAGGCATCCGCGGAAAAGCGGTTGATGTGCTGAAAGGCGTCATCGAGCCGCTCGATCATGCGGTTCAGGGATATGGAAAGTCGCTCCAGTTCGTCGCCAGTCCGTATGACGGGCAGACGCTCGCTCAAGTTCGTGGAAGTGATGCCTTCGGCCCTTTTTGTGATCTCGTCGACTGGTCGCAGGGACCGCCTCATCAGCCAGTAACCGCCCGCCACCGCGAGAGAAACAACGAACGGCATATAGATCGCCAGCGTCAGCAAAAGACCGTGCAGGACGACTTCGATTTGATTGTAAGGAGCGCCACTTTCCACGAGGAAACGGCTTCCATCGGCCGCTTTAAGAGTCATCGAATGGATCAGCAGGCGATTCCCGGCTCCGAATAAAAGCTTTCGCGGACCATCCTCTTCCTGGTCGCTGGGAAGAGGAATTCGCGAGGGGTCGAACGTGCCGTCCTTCGGCGCGGCCGACAGGTACACAACTCCCAATCCTTGGTGGACGACGCGAATGAAGCGGCTATTCACTTCTGGGGCATAAGCCTCGTTGATCTCGGTCGCGAGCCACGCATTGTCTTTGACCGGCAACTGTGAGAGTAGTTCTGTCCCGATGGTTCGGCACTCCGAGACCAGTGTCCTCTGAAGGGTCCAATCGAGATATCGCTCGAGCCCCAGATAAACGGAGCCGCCGAACACTATCAGGGTCCCGGCAAGCAGTCCGGCATACCATGCCGTGATGCGAAAGCGGAGAGACCGTGTATTCATGGCTGCGCTCCGTGACCGATGGCGTAGCCCACGCCGCGAACCGTACGAATTAACTTCTGCTGATATGGATCGTCCACCTTGTTTCGGAGGTGTCGAACGTAAACGTCAACGATGTTCGTGATGCCGTCGAAACTCTGGTCCCAGACATGTTCGATGATCATGGTTCGCGAGAGAACCCGCCCGGCGTTCGACATGAGGTATTCCAGCAGGGAATATTCCTTTGCGGTTAAGTCGATCCGTTTCCCAGCCCGCTTGACCTGCTGCGAAAGACGATCTAGCTCGAGATCGCCCACACGCACCATGCTGCTGCGGGTGACTGGCCCGCGCCGGAGCAGGGCTTTCACCCGGACCAGCAGTTCGGCAAAGGCGAACGGCTTGGTCAAATAGTCATCCGCACCGGCCTCAAAATTACCGACTTTGTCTGCAACCGCGTCGCGAGCTGTCAGGATCAGGACTGGGACCTGAACATTGTCCGTTCGAATCCGGCGAAGGACCTGACTGCCATCCAGCGTGGGCAACATGAGATCGAGAATCACCAGATCGTAGTGGTATGTTGTGGCAAGATCGAGCCCCGCCTTGCCGTCGGCCGCAACATCGACCGCAAATCTCTCTTCCGCCAATCCGCGCGCGACAAAGCTGGATACCTTGTCCTCGTCTTCGACCAGCAGAATGCGCATGGGCTCTCTCTCGCCCAGCAAGTATATGGCGGTTCGCCTTGAACCGTTAGCCAAGTGAGATGAAAACTTGTTCAGAAAGCCAGCGCACCCGCCGGCCTATTCTTCGCGTTGCCCGTCTTCCCGCGATCCTGAATAACGTTTCATCTGGCCTTCATGGGGTGTTAATGTGGACCCGCGACGATTGACATCCCGCCATGCTGAAGAAATACGGTTCCGGTTTCCTGCTATTGGTCTGCACGCTTGCTCCCGCTCAGTCGACCGCGCCTGCGAATCACGGGATGGCGGTTCGTGCTGGTCGCTTTGAGCGAGTGCAAGTGCCCGCGGACGCCGAAGTAGTGGACCTGACTCCCGCCACCGTCCTCCTCAGACTGAGCGATGCCCACACTCACGTTTTCGGCAACCGACCCGACTTTGATACCCAAATCCTGCGCGATTCCTATCAATATCGCACGCTGACTGCCCTCGCCAACGCGCAGAAAGACCTGAAAGACGTGATGGTAGGCTTCACGACACTCCGCGATCTCAAAACGCCGGGCGCCATGTACAGCGACGTGGACCTGCGTAATGCGATCGACGTGGCATCGTCCCGGGGCCTCGCATGCAGGTAGGCGACCAGGGGAATTCAAGCCACGGGCGGATCTATCATGCGCGGCTATTCCACCGAGGCTCCGCTGCCCAGCCCCCTGCAGGTAGTGGATTCGCCCCGGGCTGCCAGCGAAGCGGGGCGGCACCCGGTCGCGCACGACAAGACCATCACCGAGCTTGAGCGGGTGAAGTTCGTCATGAAAGGTGGCCAAGTATTCAAACGAACTGAAATGAACGGTGACATCCCATGAGCACCGATATGAGAAGGCGTGCGTTCTTGAGAAGCGCCGCGGTAGGAGCCACGTTAGGGTTCACAGGAGCCTCAGAACCGAAGTTTGCCAGCGCCGAGACAGCTCAGGCGCGCGCTGAAACGAGCTTTCCGCGAGTTCAAAAGTTGACCGCGCACGTGGCCGAGTTTGTCGTGAACCTGAAGTTCGCCGACATCCCTGCGGAGCCGCTCGAACTCGGCAAGAAGTCAATCCTGGATGGTCTAGGGCTGGCGCTCAGCGGTTCCAAAGCTGCCACCTGGGGACTAATCCGGGAGTATCTGAAGCCTTTCGGTTTTGCTCCGCGCAGCGGTGCGGCGGTGTTGGGATCCGAGGTTCAGCTTCCCGCGCGCTTTGCCGCCTTTGCCAACGGAGTTGCGATCCATGTCGACGACTTCGACGACACGCAGCTCGCGGCCGCCAAAGACCGTGTGTATGGGTTGCTCGTCCACCCCACGGTCTGCGTGCTTCCCGCAGCTTTGGCGACAGCCGAGGTCGAAGTGAAGAGCGGAAGGGATCTGCTGGTCGCCTACCACGCGGGGGTCGAGGTAGAATGCAAGATCGCGGAAGCGATCTCGCCGCGCCACTACGAAGATGGATTCCACTCCACCGGCACTTGCGGAGTCTTCGGTGGCGCCGCCGCCTGCACCAAGCTGAAGGGGTTGGACGTAATACGAACCTCGCGGGCATTCGGAATTGCCGCGAGCCATTCTGCCGGGCTGCGTGAAAACTTTGGCACAATGACGAAACCTTTTCAGGCGGGCCATGCTACGGAATCGGGCGTGGTTGCAGCCGACCTCGCTGCGATTGGCTGGACCGCAGCGGAACAGATTCTGGAAGCGCAGCGCGGTTTTTTCCATGCCTACGGCGGTACCTACGATCCGGCCGCGATTGTCGATCGACTGGGCAAGCCCTGGACATTCCTGAGCCCGGGAATCTCCATCAAGCCCTTCCCCTCCGGCTCGCTGACTCATCCCGGCATGACCGAACTCTTGCGTCTGATTCACGCCAACTCGATCCGAGCCGCCGAGGTTGAACGTGTAGAAGTTGGCACCAATCGCAATATGCCGAACACTCTAATTCATCACCATCCGAAGACGGGGTTGCAAGCGAAGTTCAGCATGGAGTTTTGCATGGCGATTCTGCTGCTGGACGGGGAGGCGAATCAGACGAAATTCACGGATGTTGTCGCGAACCGCGACGATGTGCAGAAGATGATCGAGCGAATTCGCTTCTATGTCGATCCTGAGGCAGAGAAAGCGGGATACGATAAGATGACGACCATTCTCAAGATCACGTTGAAGGATGGTCGCAGGATTTCGGGCCGAGCGGATTTTGGCAAGGGGAGCCCAACCAACCCAATGAGCTATGACGAGGTTGCGGAAAAGTTCCGGGGCTGCGCTGCATTCGCGGAGTGGCCGAGCGCAAAGGCGAACCAGGTCATTGATCTGGTGCGAAAGCTCGAAGACGTACCGGACATCCGCACGTTGACGGCCCTTTGCAGCAAGTAGTCGGCGGTTCAACAAGCTTTTGTGACTGCGAGGAAGATTGAAGAACTATCGGATAGCGGTAATCGAAGGAGACGGGATCGGACGCGAAGTCGTTCCCGAGGGCATTCGTGTGCTCGAGGCGGCGGCTCGCCGGTTTGATTTGTCGTTCTCATGGCAGCACTTCAATTGGAGTTGCGAGACATATGCCAACACCGGCCGCATGATGCCAGAAGATGGTCTCGAGCAACTGCGTCCGTTTGATGCCATCTACCTGGGGGCAGTGGGTTATCCCGGAGTACCCGACCACATCTCGCTGTGGGGTCTGCTGATTCCCATCCGCCGGGGATTCAAGCAATACGTGAACCGCCGCCCAGCGCGCTTGTTGGAAGGGATCACGAGTCCGCTCAGCGGCCGGAAGGCGGGAGACATCGACTTCATCATCGTCCGGGAAAATAGTGAGGGAGAGTACTCGGAGGTGGGTGGACGGCTTAATCGGAATACTGAGTTCGATACGGCCATCCAGGAAACCATCTTCACCCGGCGAGCGTGCGATCGAATCATAACCTACGCCTTCGAACTGGCTCGCACGCGCAAGAAGCACGTGACTTCGGCCACGAAGTCCAACGGCATTGTCTACACCATGCCTTTCTGGGACGAACGCTTCGCCGCGATTTCAAAGAAATATCCAGATGTCAAAGTCGACCAGTACCACATCGACATTTTGACCGCACATTTCGTGGCCCATCCCGACTGGTTCGATGTGGTGGTCGGATCGAACCTTTTCGGCGACATTCTTTCCGATCTTGGGGCAGCGGTTGTGGGATCGATGGGGCTCGCCCCATCGGCCAATCTGAACCCTGAACGGGAATGTCCGTCACTTTTTGAGCCGGTACATGGCTCTGCTCCCGACATCGCGGGGAAAGGGATCGCAAATCCGGTGGCCCAAATCTGGTCGGGCGCGATGATGCTGGAACAGTTGGGTGAGAAGCAGGCGGCCCATGCCGTCGAAAAAGCCATCTTCAAGGTGCTGGCCCACTCCGATGTTCGCACGCGTGACATCGGCGGCCATGCCAGCACCCGGGACGTGGGAGAGGTCATCGCCGCCGAAGTTTCGGCCGTGGCAGCGGTTCGGTGAAACCTCTCCTTTGACCTGTCGCCCTACACCGCAGAACTGCCGCTCGCTACGGTAAAACTTCATACGCGCGCAATTCCGCCGTCTGCTTTTCGTGATGCGGAACCGCCAGGTAATAGCGCTTCAATTCAGGGACCAGAACACCGGTCTTTGCGCGGAACGAGGTTGGAATGTGCCCGATGCGCTCGTAGTGGTCAGCATCATGCTGCTGAAACACGTCGAGGAATTCCGTTCCCGCAAAATAGATGCGCTTGCTCTGGCTGTCGTATGCCATGTCGTCGACCATGGCCGCGGCCGGGTAACTTGTTACGATCTTGCCTGAATCAGAGTCCAGGACAATGAGTTTCCCGGGTTCGCGCGGGCCCACGAACAGGCGATGCCCATCTTCGTCGAACGCGATTGCGGTGGGTCGCTTGCCTTCTTGCGCGATCGGCCAAGTCGCGAGCAAAGTACGTTTCGTCCGGTCGAACATCTCTACCGCATTACTTCCACGAACTACGACGAACATCCGCGGCCCCGACTTCTCGAAAGCCATACCCTCAACGTCATTGGAGTCAATCTTGATCTCAGCGATGCTCTTCGCCGCGGTGGTGTCAACGACACTAATGTAGGCGTTCGGCAGGTGGGCATCCCTGCCACCGTTCACCACATACAAGTACTTCGTGGAAGGGTCATAGGAACTGGCGTCCGCGCCTTCTCGGAGCTTGATGCTTCCGGCGGGCTTGTAGGAGTCTGTCTCGTACATCTTAATCTCGCCCAGGTCGCCATCGACCACGAAAAGCTTCTTCAAATCAGCCCGATAGAGCATCGAGTGCGGCGCCTTGAGATCGTCGAACGTGTGAATGAGATTGTTCGTCTTCAGATCAAAGATCAGGACTTTCGAATTCTCCTCCGCGGTGACAAAGAGGCGGTTGCCTGCGACGTCCGGGGTCAAGTGGTCGAAATCTCCATCGTGGAGCTCTGGCAGCGGCGTTGAGTGCAAGAGCCTTAATGGGGCCTTTTCCTGCGCTGAAACCCCGATCATGAATGCAAGAATTGCCGCCGACAAGATCATTGCTTTCGATGGATTCAAGTGGATCCTCCAGTTTTCACGATCGCAGACGAATCTGAAACCGGCATTAAAAATACATTAAAATCTGTTCAGTGTATTCCGTTCGTCGCGACGGGAACACCCGCCACAGCCAGCCGTTTGGGCGCTTTTCCGACTTTCACGCGGGTGATCTCGCGCCAGGCTTTTGCGTCAATAATGGAAACATCGTCGGTATCGGTATTGCTGATGCAGGCATATTTGCCGTCGGGCGTGAAGACCACCCAGTTCGGACCTTCGCCGGTACGTACTTGTCCCGTGACTTTCCTCGCTTTAACGTCGTAAATGTACATGGAGTCGTCGAGCAGACTCGAGACCCACAGCTCGCTTCCATCCGGAGTGAGTGCCAATCCATGGGTGAGCGTGTCGGGAGTTTCGTACTTCAACTTTCGCAGGGTCGCGTGCTGGGCAGGTATCTCGACCCTTTGCGTCACTTTCTGCCCGGGAATATCCACGATGACAAATCCGTGGAGGTCAGCTACCGCAACGTACATGGTGTTCCCGTCGGCGGAAACCGCATAAGGGCGCGGCCGGCCGCCGGCGGGAATGTGAGCGGCGAAATCCATCTTCTCCAGGTCGATCAGGTCGATCTCGTGCGAGCCCATCGAGCTCACGTAAATAAAGCGGTTGCTGCCGGTATTCAGCGCGTTGTGCGGCTCCTTGATGGGTAAAACCTTCACAATTTGCTGCTGCGCGACATCCACAATGTCCACGCTGTCTCCATCGCGGATCGGGACCGCGACGTATTTTCCGTCCGGGGTCACGGCACACTGGTTGGGACGCCCCGTCACCTTGATCGTCGCCACGGTTTGCAGGGTCGCGGTGTCGATAATCCTCAGCGTCTGGTCGGTCTCGACGGTCGCGAATAGCCGCCTGCCGTCGGCTTGAACGCATATCCCGTGGACGCGTTCGGCTGCCTTGATTACGCCGGTCACCTTCAGAGAAGCCATATCAATAACGCTGATGTCGTCTCCCCGGCTGTTTCCGACATAGAGTTTGAAGGTCTGGGCCGCGGAATTTTCCGCGCTCCAAACCAAGATGCAGCTGAAGAACATTCCCACCAATAATCGAAATCTGAGTCGCACCATGACGCTTCTCCCTGATTTTCCTAGCTCGGACTGAGCTGCCCCACCGGAGCCTGCCTTCCCACCGCGAGCATCAACGAGCCGGACACAAACAGACTCGCCACCAAGTACAGCAAGCCTGGGGAGAAGGAATGCGTACGGTTGGCGAGATAGCCGATCACCATGGGTCCGACAAAGCCGCCCAGATTGCCCACCGCGTTGATCAGCCCGATCGATGCGGCGGCGGCCGATTCACTTAGAAACAGGGTGGGCACCGCCCAGAACACAGGTTGAAAACCATAAAATGAACCGCCGGCCAGGACAAACAATCCGACGGACATTGTCAGGTTCGAACGATAAACAACCGCCAATCCAAGGGCCAGTCCGCACACGAAAACAGGTATCGCCGCGTGCCAGCGGCGCTCCTGCGTTCGATCAGAATGCCAGCCATTGACTTGCTGCGTGACGAACGCTGCCACATAGGGTAGAGCTGCCAGCAGCGTTACTTTGAAATCGCTTTTGCCGGAGAGGCGCTTCAGAATAGTCGGAAGCCAGAACGCAATGCCATAACTTCCGGTCATAGCGCAGAAGTAGCACACAGTCAGCAGCATCACATCACGATGGCGCAGCGCCTCCCACACGCGGTAAGAGCGACGGCGGTTCTTGGCTTCCTTCTCCCGCTGCAACTCGCTCGTGATCCACGATTTCTCGTCGGCGGGAAGCCAGTGGGCCTGCCCCGGCCAATCTGTTAGATACCAGATGGTAATCATGCCCACCACGACTGCCGGAATCCCTTCGATGATGAACAGCCAGCGCCAGCCTCTCAGTCCGAGCCACGAGAGGCCCAGCAGCAAGCCGGCCAGCGGCGAACCGATCACGTAGGAAAGAGGATTAGCAGCATAGAAAAATGCCACCGCTTTGGCGCGGTCCTGATAGCGGAACCAATGCGTCAGGTACACAATGACGCCCGGCAAAAAGCCCGCTTCTGCGGCGCCCACCAAGAAACGGACGACATAAAATTGGCGGGAGGTGTGGATGAAGGCCATCAGCAACGTCATCAGTCCCCAGGAAATCATGATGCGCGCGATCCAGCGGCGAGCGCTCCATCGTTCAACGATCAGCGCACCGGGGATTTCCAGCAGGAAGTAACCAAGGAAGAAGATCCCCGCCCCCAACCCAATCACGCCCTCGCTGAAACCAAGGTCATTGGGCATCTGGAGTGCCGCCGCACTTACGTTCATGCGATCGAGAAAGGCGATCACGTAGAGCAAGAACAGGAAGGGCAGGAGCCGGCGTGCGATGCGATGCCGGGCGCGCCGGGCGACCTCGGGCTCGGGGTGGGAAGTCATGACGGTCTTGGAACTCGTGTCGTCAGAGATCGTCGTCATAGCAGAAACGTGGCAAACTTCGAAGTGTAGTCGCCCGAAGGAAACAAGAGAACCAGAGGCGATGCCGGCGACCGGCCGAGAACAGCTGACCCGACCGCGCCTGAAAGCGACCGGTGGCTGTCGCCCGGACTAAAAAGTCACCTTCACGGCAAACTGGATCTCCCGCGCTGTTGTTGTCGTCTTAGTAAGCAAGCCTGCCACTCCGGTTGGCGATCCTGTCCCATCGAAAATGTCCACATTGTCAGGAGTAACAGGTGGGGCAAAGTTAGGGTGATTGAGAATGTTGAAGATCTCCGCGCGGAACTGGATGTTGAATCTCTCGGAGATCCTCTTGATGTAGTTGTTCTTGAATAAGGAAAAATCCAGGGACGTTACGCCCGGAGCGATCAAGATGTTGCGACCGGAGTTGCCGCGAAGGTTGAAGCAGCTCAAATCTCCCGGAGAAAGCGGCCCTCCCAAGCTCGGCGGAGCCGGATCGCAGTTTGCACTCCAGAAGGCGAGATCCGGCGCTGTCGCGACCTGGAAGCACTGAGTCTTGATGTAATTGTTGGGATTGCCTGGATTCGTAAGTGTTTTGCAGCCTGGTCCACCCAGTCGGTTGGGGAAGGCCCAATCGTCGCTGCTCAGCGTCCCTTGCGGGTCCGCACCGGTACCCCACGTCGCGGTGAACGGCACACCATCGCTGGCGGTGAAGATCAAGCCAAGTTCCCACCCTCCCAGCGCCCATTGCGCCGGCGCGGACAGCGTCTTCGGACTAGGAACTTCCCAGGTACCATTGACCACGAGCGTGCGGCCCACGTTGAAGTCGGAGAGACCTCTGCTCAATCTCATGTCAAACCAGTGCAGGCTGGATATCGAGTTTCCGAAGGTGTCACCTGCAACAGACGCGGAACTCGTGTCGATGCTTTTGCCCCAGGTGAAAGTGCCTTGCACTTGAAATCCATGGCTCATGCGTTTGGCCAGCTGCGCTTCGAGCGCGTCATACTGGGAATGTCCTTCGTAGAACATGCCTCGGACTGAGCCAAAGTTCGTGTTGATTGGATTGGGAGGAACACAGGATGGATCGGCGTCGGGAGGACCGTTGGGGTCGGTGGCATTACACACCGGGGAGTAGCCGTTGCCGAAGACATCCACTTTGGGCCAGAGATATCCCTTCGGCGTCTTGGTCGGAATGACCAGGTTTGCTTCATCCACCTTGAAGGGTTGATGCACGCCGCGCGAACCCACGTAGGCGACCATTCCGGCCAGGCTAGGGGTCAACTGCTGCTGAATATTGAGATTCCACTGCATTACGTAATCGCGCTTGGGGTGTTGAACATACGTGGAGCGAAGCGTATTCGCGGGAAAGTTAGTGAGACCCGAGAAGAACGTGCCGTTACCGGGATTGTTGATCGCCGTGTACGAGAAAAAAGGGGCGGCCTGGGTCGTCAGCAGCACGAACTGATAGGGCAGTGGCTGGACATCGAACATTCCGACGCCACCTCGGAGTGCCGTTTTTCCGTTGCGCAATGGATCCCAGGCAAAACCCACGCGCGGCTCAAAATCCCTCAAGGTTGGATTATTGAAAAAGGGATTGCCAAGATGGGGACTGGCATCCGGCAGCTTCGCCAGGTTTGCCAGCTTACCGGATGTCTCCCGTATCACAGTCGACATCTCGTAGCGCAGGCCCAGATTCAACGTCAGATTGGGCTTCCAGCGCCAGTCGTCCTGCAGATAAACACCGAAGAGGGTCTGCCGAAGATTGCGCGGTGAAAGTGTACTGGCAATTCCGCCCTGGAATTTGTTGGGATTGTTGGTCAGGAACGATCCCAAGTCCCCAAAGTGCCAGATCCCATTGGGATCGGTATCGGCAACCACATTGAGCAGCATTCTCTCGACTGCAGCCCCAAAACGGATCAAATGCGTGCCTTTCGTATAGAAAGCGTCGTCGTACCCCTGGATTGAATTCCAACGATAGAAATAAGTAGGACTCCCTCCGATTCCGCCCGTGAATGCCGTGGTTCCACCATCGATAAAAACCTGGGATGCGGTCCGTCCTGCAAACGCTGTGCCCCCGACGCCCAGATCGGTCCTGGCTGCATCTGGATTAAGCGCTTTCAGGCTCTGGTTATTGTCTACCGCTTCGTGGTTTCCGCCGATGCGTACTGAATTCGCGAAACGGGGCGTGAAGATGTGGGTTTCCTCGATCGCCAGGAACTGCCGTGCGGTAAGGGTGGTAAACTCAACGTCGTTCAATCCGTCCGGAGACGAGTAAGGGGTCTTGTCATACATGTAGGTGCCGAACAGGCTGTCATTGTTGGAGAACTTGTGGTCTACCCGCGTGGTGAGGAAGTTCTCATTGACGATCTGCTGACCCGCGAAAGTGTATTGTCCCAGGTCCCCGTTCGCAAGAATTGGGCCGTTGGGGTCGGGCAAATGCCAGAACGGAAGGTAGGCGGCGGCACTCGGATCGACAGTGACAGTTCCAGACGACAGGTTGCCCGCTCGTGCGTTAGCCGACGGCACGGTCGCCACTGTTGTGATGCCCTTCGACTGGCGGATGCCTTCGAAGTCGGCGAAGAAAAATGTGTGGTCTTTCACGATCGGGCCGCCGATCGTTCCGCCAAACTGATTCCGCTTGAAGGGCGGAATGTTGCCCACGTCGAAATAGTTCTTGGCATCGAGTTTGCTGTTGCGGAAAAACTCATAGACGCTGCCATGAATCTGATTTGTCCCTGACCGCGTGATCGCGTTAACCACACCTCCGGAGGTCTTGCCATAGTCCGCCTCATAGTTGCTGGTCAACACGGAGAATTCCTCGATGGCATCGACCCCCAGGTTTCCTCCCAGTACGCTGCCAGGCGCACCGTTCGCATAGTCATTGAGGCTGACCCCGTCCAAACGATAGTTGTTCTGCTGGGGTCGCGCGCCGGAAATGGTCAGCTGTTGTCCGAAACCGCGATTTCCTCGATCCGTACCCGCCGAAAAGTCGGGCTGAGTGTGGATCGCGCTCACTCCGGGCTGGAGTTGCGCGAGATCGGTCCAGCTGCGCCCGTTGAGGGGGAGCTCGCGGACGGTGGTACCATTCACGACGGCACTGATGTCGGAGGTGGTGAGCTGTACGGCAGGGACCTCGCTTTGGACCGTAATCGTCTCGAATGTCGAACCCACACCCAAGACCTGATCCAGACCAACCGACGCTCCGACGGTCAGCTCGATGCCTTTCCGTGCTTCAGTTCTGAAGCCCTTTGCGGCAAACTTCGCCTCATAAGTCCCCGGAAGCAGGTTGGGTGCCGAATAGAAGCCTTCGTCGTTGGTGGTGGCTTCCCGCGCAACCCCGGTTGCAACGTTGGTAATCGTAATCTGGACGTTGTTGATGACTCGGCCGCTGGTATCGCTAATGGTTCCCGAGATACTGCCGCCCGCGACTTGGGCGTGAACGTTTGCAGCGGCACAGAACAGCAGCAGAACCAGCAGGCCTACACACAGCGTTCTCACGCGAGAAGCGCAAACCATGGGAGGGCTCCCTCCTGTGCGCAGAGAGCTTAACTCAATAGCAAGAAGGCAAAACACATTAATTTCCATTCATCTGGAGTGAGTAGTCGCTCAGGCTCTTTTTGTGATTGGTTGACATTCACGCACGTCCCCGCCAGTAGTTGGCGAGCCACTGATTCTCACCAAGTCTGGTTGGACCCAATCGTTGCTCCCAGAGTCACCGGTGAATGTTTGCTCGGAGTGCTTGGAATTGCAATGGCGGGATGTCAGCTTCTCGGAGTCAGTCATCAACATACGTCGTACTTGGACCTGTGGCCGGCTCATCGCGCCCTCGTAACCGAAGCACTGAGCAAGCTCGGCAGCTAGAGCAATAGTCAACTCTAGATGTTTTTCGGGTGCTAACACGTCGCGGAGACTAGAGGTAAAGAACACGTCGAACCGTCACCCCCTTGCGGTTACTCCCTAGTCGCGGGCAAGACGCAAGTTATTGGCGCAGCACATTTGAAAGGCCTGACCTCATCCGACGACAAAGCGTGAACGCAGAACGGGTTGCGTCATTGGTCCGCCGGCGCATGGCTGTCCCTGCTTCTCCTGGAATCGTATGGCCACTTTTTGGTTCACTAGGTTGTCTTCTGCCAGCAAGATCTTAGAGTGTCGCTGGCGCGCGGCCATAGTAGCGACGGTAGCGGCGATCTTCGTGAGTGTTTCGCCGATTGAGCAGGGCTGATCTTCAGGAAACTGAACCATCAGGAATACGTGGAGCGCTGTGCTGGAGTTATGTCGTAGACCGAGACAAGGCGCAGGCGCTTAGAACGATAGACCAGCTTTGACCGCCATGATGAAACCTGTGGTGGATTTTGTCTGTCCGCAAGTGATGCAGTCACAATGCTTTACTATACGGCCGGCGAACCGGAGAAGAGCTAAGCGCCCAGGCTAACTAAGCCAAGCGCCGTTTCTTTCCCTCCGACGAGATGATCTGTGATTCCCTTTGCCAAACCCCTTGGCTCGCCCGAGGTTTCGCCGTGGCACAGATGATCGGCCGGTAGTGACGACGTGCACAGGTGTGGCATCTCACAAGCTGAAGCAGGAATATGAACAGCATTCTATCCCACCATCCCTTCGGCCTGGACGCATAGACTCGGGAGCTCAAGCAATACGGGCAGTTCTTTAAACTGACCCTGCGCAGAATGTGGACTCGAGACCGCAACTTTGTATCCCCGGGAGTATCGATCAGGACTTGTCAAACACAAGAGCATGGCTCATGCCCGCAAATTGAATCTCGATCAGAGTCTGTGATCCGTCATCATTCTTTCGGTACACAAAGGCATTACGCTGGTATCTGATCCCGCGTTTCACCCATTTCCCGTCAGCTGTGGCAATAATGTTACTTTCTTGCACAAATGTAACCATCGCATGGGTGCTGTAGGTTTCCCAGCTGATCACGCAGTCTTCGACAGGCATGTGGACACCTCTTGGCGTCCGCTCAGACCGCAACAACCGGCTCATCGTGTCGCACCCACCGTAAATGGTCAAGTTCCGCGATCCCCTTTCAAACACTTGCGGCTTGAAACCGCTGGACATCAGTCTCCTTCGTATTCCCTCGGCTTTGTCATCATCGTAGGGGCCCACAAGGACGTGGTAGGAATTCGTCCAAAAATGGCCTTTTTCAACGACGGTCGCGCGGAATCCGAGGCGCGCCAGGTTGTCGGTGGCCCGATAGGCCCACAACGCGTCTTTGAATTTGCCTACTTCGAAGTACAACTGCGAACTTGAGCCGGCGTCCTCTGCACCAGCATTCTGGATATGGTTACGGTCCGCTGGTTCGAGGGGAAGGAGAGGCCCGGGTTTAGCGGGAATGACATTGAAGTCAGACGGGACCGGAGCGGCTGGCAACGGAATCGTCGAAGCTGTTGTCGAAATCGCCGCAGCGGCAACCGCAGCGGAAGCGTTCGGCGCGAGAGCAGCGGTCGGAGTCGACGTCGCGGTGGTCGGCGTTTCGTGCATGATTTGTGCCGCTAGAGGTTTAGAGGTCTTTTTCACACGCTCCGGTGAGAGCTTCTCAGATCGCAACATCGGAATCGACGCAGCTGCTGGTGCTACCATTCGCGTGGCCGGCTCCATTTTCTGCGGTGCCGACGGTTCTGCTTTCTGCGGTGCCGACGGTTCTGCCTGTGGTGGCGCCAGTACCACTGCCTGCGCCAGCGGCGCCGGCGGCACCTTTTGCATCTGCGAATGCGGTCTTGCCGCGAATCGTTCCCCCCACTGGATCAACGACTCACCGAGCTGTCGCTTGTAGCTTCGAAACAAGAATGGCGTCGACACCAGAGCGGCAACAAGAAGTCCAGTAGCCAGACCTCCAGAGAAGCCGGTTAATGGCGCCTGTGCTTTTGCATCTCGCGAAACCATCGCCGGAGGTTTAGAACTATCCGGAGGGAACTTCGTGTCCAGTCGGCTGGTTCCAAGAGCGGGCGATGCTTGCCGGAGAAGGGTTGACAATGGGAACGCTTGGTCAGAGGCGACTGGGGTTATAGGGAGGCTTATCCACCTGCGCATTGGTTCGCGAGCTTGTTCGGGCAGATCCACAAATCGCAATCCACCGCTCTTTTGCGTCTCATCCATCCATACCAGGTCGCCTTGAACCTCGATTCGATGATGGTGGTCCCGGAACCAGAAATGGATTGTCTTACTCCCCTGAACGGGAGCAATGGAGTGGAAGCAAAGCCCACCTTCGGAAACATTCAACACGCTGCCGCCGTTACTGGGCTCGATATTGATGTAGGCGAATCCTTCCACGGTTTTCCGTGGAGTTAGGCGGCGTTCCGGCCCTTTCATCAGCGGCACTACTGAGTGATGATTCTGGTCGATCATTTTAGTAGCAATTCGATTCGCCGAAGAGGCGATGACCAGCCAGGTGACTGCAAACCTGGGGCCGTTATTGTTTTTGGCCAGGGGCCAAAGAATGCAATGACGTGACATTGTTGGCAACCCGCGAGAATACGGAGGCAGACCTAATCAAGCCGCGGAGACTTGCCTGGACAGTCGATTGGGGCGATCCCTCGACTCTCCGCACAGGAGTACCTCTCCCACAAGTACAGCGTCCGGAGCAGGTCCTGTTTCCATATCAGGGGATGAACTTTAGTACCCTGAATGGCTTTGGCGGTTACGGTAATCTACGCCTGAGTCCGGCGAGTTCCGCGAGGAAACCGCTTACCACTCCGTCTTTCAGACACTAGGCCGCCCGTGCCGCGGCTTCTCTAACCGCCAACCATGGCCAACAGCGGAGGTGAAAGATGATTCTTCGGGTGGTGCGATCAAAGGCCTCTCCTAAGCAGAAACAAGCCGTCGGTGGCCCGGGAACGACAACCGAGGGATCACCTCCGGTGTGTGTGGTTGAGCAAAACCGCCTTGCAGCCCGCTATCTGCTTGAGATACTTGCAAGGCAAACGGCTCTCCATACCGTCACACTCGAGGATCTGATCGCGCACAAGCCCTCGGAGCGCGTAGCTCCCGTTTTCATCGTGGATCGCAAAGGAATCGATCTGTCATTGCGCGAGTGTCTCGACGTCTTGAGAGAGCGGCACGCAAATGCTAGGTTTGTAATCCTGGACGAGGAACAGACCCCGGAGCAGACGGTCGGCCTACTCGCACTCGGAGTTCACGGGTTCGTGTCATACGCGCAGATTGATAAGCAGCTGTCACCAGCCGTCGATCGCATATCAAGAGGCGAGCTGTGCTTCTCCTCCAGCGTATTGGAAGCTTATGCGCGACGCTCCATCGCATCATTGAACACCGTCAACCAGTCACCCACCGGGCAAGCGATTACCCAGCGGGAGAGTCAGATCATCGAATTGGTGAAGCGCCGGCTTTCAAACAAGGAGATTGGGGCGGTCTTGAACATTCAGGAGAGTACTGTAAAGTTCCATCTCTCGAACGTCTTCTCGAAGTTGCGGGTGAGCCGGCGCAGTGAACTCCAGGATAAGGGTCAACTCAGCGACATTTGGAAACAACTGTTAGCTTCTTAGAGCATATTGAACGGCTGAAAAGCCTGCTAGTCGATCCCAGACCCGACGCTCTTTACCTGGGTGTTTTGCAGGCTCATTGACTTCCGAATTCAAGTGTTCAGGGAAAAGTTGGCGAGCGACCCCTCAACGATCGCACGCTTGAAAGGGGAAATAGCTTCGCCGCGTGAATCTTCCCGTCTCATCTGACTGCACTAGCCTCTCGGCAGGGCACTTTACGCCGAATCGCAGCAACAATCCACGATTACTGTTGTAAACAGGCGTTTACAGTGCGCCGGGATAGTGCAGTGAAGCTAAATTAGTTGATGGTCTAGCAGGTGAAAGTCCTGCCAGTGCAGGTTACCCAGTTGGCACTGTAGTGGGTCTTCGAGGATGAAGGCTATAGTGGAGCGACGCTGGAGCGTCCGGGCTTGGAACGCGTGCGAGACCTCGCCGCCGAAGGGCAGATCCAGGTTGTGCTCGCGTAGGCGCCGGACCGCCTGAGCCGGAAGTACGCGTACCAGATTTTGCTGATCGAGGAGTTCGCCCGCCACGGAGTCGAGACGCTGTTTGTGAAGGGGCCACAAGGCGACAGTGCGGAAGATCAACTGCTGGTGCAGTTCCAGGGCATGATCGCCGAATATGAGCGGGCGCAGATCCTGGAGCGATCGCGTCGTGGTAAGCGACACCGGGCGCACTCGGGCGAGATCAGCGTGATGAGCGGTGCTCCGTATGGTTACCGCTATATCCGCAAGACCGACGAGGCGCCCGCCGCTTACAGCGTGCACGAAGCCGAGGCCCGTGTAGTGCGGCGCGTGTATGAGATGGCACGCAATCAGAAATTTGAACCTGGGTCTGAAATTGGAACAAACAATCCAAAGTCTCACAACAATTCCTCTTTATGCCCGTGTCAATATCAACGCCTAGTTCGAACCTCGGCCGTCATGTGTTTGGAGCGGCGGTTTTGGCCTTTGGCCTCATCACGCTGGCCTGGCACGACTACAACGGCTGGCATCTACCGCGTTACATTGTCTACCCCGCAGCCGCTGCCGAGATCTTCGGCGGAGCTGCGATTCAGTTCCGTCGGACCGCGAAAACGGGCGCAGTCGTCCTTGGTGCGCTTTATTTTGTCTTCGGCTTACTGTGCGTGCCACAAATCTTCGCCAAACCGCAGATCTACAATAGCTGGGGCAGCTTCTTCGAGCAGTTCTCCCTCGTGACCGGAGCGGCGATCGTTTATGCGCTCTTGTCATCGCCATGGTCACGGGAAACGCTTAATCGGATCGGCCGCATTCTTTTGGGCATCTGTGCCGCTTCCTTTACCCTCGAACAGGCGATTTATCTTGGCGCTACCGCCAATCTTGTTCCGAAGTGGCTTCCGCCAAATCAAATGTTTTGGGCCGTAACGACGACTGTTCTATTCGCACTGGCGGCTGTGGCTCTTCTTACGAATCGAATGGCACTGCTCGCGACTCGCCTTCTGACAATGATGCTCGTGATCTTTGGGCTACTCGTGTGGGTACCGTTGATTCTTTCGGATCCCCACAATCATACGAATTGGAGCGAAACCGCCGAGACCTTCGCGATTGCCGGAGCAGCGTGGATTCTCGCTGATCTCCTCGGCGAGTATCGGCTTAATGACCATCGCCCGCGATGATGGAGTTCCCTCCACAGTCTCATCCCGGGTGCCGGGGCGATTCTCAGTTGGTGTAATTGCCTGTTCTATAAAGGGGAATGTCAAGAAAAATATTTCTCCCTCGACCGGAAGTGGAGAAACTTTCCTTGACTTCCAGCCCCTGTCCGCTATGCGAGGCTCTCGGTTCTGCCTCTTTCTCTGAGGGAGGAGATGTCACGATTGAGGATTCTGAATTCCTCTCCAATTCCGGGCCGGTGATTGCTTCAAAGGGCAAGCTGAAAATCAAGCACGCGAACTTTACAGGCAACGTCAGCGGCCGTAATGGCGGGGCATTACGCGTCGGCTCGGACGCCACGATCGAGGAAAGCGATTTCTACAATAATGCAGCTGTAAACGGTGGCGCGCTCTTCATCGGCGGAAACACGAGCACCGTCTCGTTACGGGCGCTGAAGTTTTACAACAACGTGGCGAAGCAGACGGGCGGAGCGATCAGTTTCGAGAAGTCACAAGTCCCGCTGGACCTCACGATGCAGCACATCACCTTCCAAGAAAATCGGGCGAACAGTGGTGGGGCGATCACGCTGGAGCGCGACTTCCACAACAATCTGTTCGCCAACGGTGGCGCCGTGGCGTTCGTACGGAATGAGGCTTCGGACAGCGGTGGCGCGATCTTTGCCCCAAACGCGCGAATACAGCTTAGCCGTGGCGTGTTTATTGGGAACCGTGCCGGCAAAGTCGGCGGCGCAATCGCAGCTTTGGAAGAAAACGACCACAAGGTGGTGCTGGCGAATTCGCTCCTGGTCCGCAATAGCGCACCGAAAGGTTCCGCTTTTTGGGGCAACCGTGCGAGCTTCGTGAACAGTACGATCGCGGATAACAGTGGAACCACCATTTGGCCGCAAGACATTCCATTTGGTTCCACCCTTGCCACGACTCCGTTTTTCAATGATACGGAAGTTGCGAGACCATCGTTCTCCGTAACGCCTCCGCGACATCTGCATGATCCCAAACAACCCGAAACTACCAAGCCCTCTTCACCTTCCTGGTGCGGAGGGCTTTTTTTCTATTTACGAGGCATTCGCTGTGCCTTCATCGCTTCTCCTCGGACCGCTGGCCACCTTCGTGAGGGAACCTATGAAGGCACCGACCGTCAATTTTGTCAATTCCAAGAATGCTGGCGAGACATCTGTTGTATATCCTAGCAGCCCGTGGCAGAAGTACTGAAAAATCGCGAGTGGTGATCAGGTGCTGCAAGGCCACGACGGTTCCTTCCGTGGGCCAGCAGCGGGAGGGTGCAGCCAGATCGGCGAAACTGCCTTCCTCAGGCCCAGCAGAA
>WNFH01000879.1_pt1 | contig 26564 bp, 25 predicted proteins | sample 5400411 | NCBI WGS metagenome assembly WNFH01 (sample SAMN13153347, study PRJNA577476) | soil metagenome | isolation source: 200 cm saprolite under Douglas fir tree site 2 hole 3 | place: USA:California | collected 2015-04-18 | reverse complement strand
AAACGGAAGGGTTGTGATCGTGGTCGCCGGAGAAGAGTGTGGGGCTCGCTTGGATTCTCTTATCCCAGTCGAAAGTTCTCGCGTCGAGCAGTGAGGCGACGTCCATGTCGGAGTTTTTGGTCCGCAGGATCTTGGCGGTCTGGTTCCAACTCCTGACCTTTATCTCGATAGCGTCCAGCTCCTCAGGGGTAACGAGGTCTATCTTGTTCAGGAGGATGAGATCGGCAAAGGCGATTTGTTCCTGCGCTTCCTTGGAATCCTCGAGGTGCAGGGCGACATGTTTGGAATCGACGACAGTGACGATGGTGTGAAGCAGAAACTGGCTGCGAATCCTCTCGTCGAAGAGAAGAGTCTGGGCCACAGGTGCGGGGTCCGCGAGCCCGGTAGTCTCAATGACGAGGGAATCGAATTTCGATCTCTGCTCGAGGAGTTGGAAGAGAGCGCGCAGAAGATCCCCGTGGACGGTGCAGCAGATGCAGCCATTGCTCATCTGGATGATCTCCTGCTCTGAAGCGAAAAGCAGATGGTGGTCGATGCCGACCTCGCCGAACTCGTTGACGATGACCGCGACGCGCCGGCCATGCTCGGTAGTCAGGATGCGGTTCAGGAGCGTGGTCTTTCCGGCGCCCAGAAAGCCGGTGAGGATGGTTACGGGGACCCTGCTCTCGTTCCTTTCGGTCATGGTTTCTGCCATCCGGATCTAATTATCTTCGAGGGTAACAACCGGGTATGATGGAGTCAATAAGTAGAAAATAGGCTGCAGCGGTGTTATCTTTGCTACCAAAACCGAAAGAAAGGAGTCATGAAGCTATGGCGAATGCTGAACACAAGAACCTCTCGTCACCCGACGAGACGCGCACATTTGAGCACGGCAAGCTCGAGATCATCAATATTGGTGGAGGTACGATCGGACGGCTGACTCTCGAGCCTGGCTGGCGATGGTCAAAACACGTCAAACCTATCGCCAAAACGGAATGGTGCGAAGCGCCGCACTTCCAGTATCAGGTATCCGGCCGGCTGCGAGTGAAGATGGAGGACGGAGCGGAGTTTGAGCTCGGACCTGGAGATGTGTCGGTTCTGCCTAAGGGGCACGATGCGTGGGTCGTCGGCAACGAGCCGGCTGTGCTGGTTGATTGGTACGGCGCGAGCAATTACGCCAAAAAATAACAAGGACAAGCCGTTAGCATAATCTTATAGCGGGACTGGTGAAGGTAGCTGGTGCCGCCCGCGGGCTTCAAACCCGTTGAGGAAGACTGTGCAAGGTCTCCTGGTTGGTTCGATTCCAACGCCAGTCTCTAACAAAATGGCCCGCTACGCAGTAGTTGATAACGTTTCAGTGTCCACATGATATTAGATTTAATTGTTTTGAAATGTATCACAGAGCTGTCTGAGATAATCCACCGAAGTCAACACAACGGTCGCAGCTCGCTATATATTTTGTTTAGCATCAAATCCGATCCCTAGTTCATCGGAGGGAAATCTGTGGCAGAGCCTCATGATCCGAACGAGCTACCGAAGGATCTTCCCGTTCCGGTGGATGACGGCGCATGCGACCATTTGCCAGGTATGCGCGTGCCGTCCGTACCGCTTTTGTCTACGGCAGGACACAACGTTGACTTAGCATCCCTGAAAGGCAGAACCGGCGTCTACTGCTATCCGCGCACCGGCCGCCCGGGCCAAGAGCCGCCCAAGGGATGGAACGATATTCCCGGAGCGAGAGGTTGCACGCCGCAAGCCTGCGCGTTCCGCGACCACCACCAGGGATTGCGAGAGCTAGGGGTGCAGCTCTTCGGCCTCAGCACGCAGGAGACCGACTATCAGCGAGAAGCGGTTGAACGGCTTCATCTACCTTTCGAGTTGCTGAGCGACGATAAACTGGCCTTTGCTCATGCCTTGCGATTGCCGACGTTCGAAGTCGAGTCCATGACCTTGATCAAGAGACTCACGCTGATCATCCGCGACGGAACCATCGAGAAGGTCTTCTACCCCGTCTTCCCGCCAGACGAAAATGCTCAAGCGGTGATTGATTGGCTGTACCAGAACTTGTTGAAAGGGCAGCGGTAGCTTCAAACCATAAGGGTCGAGGAAATTTTAAGGCAGGTTTTGTCTATCTCCAAACTTGTGCGGCGACCTCCTGGATGACATCGAACTTCCGCCATTGATCCTCCTCGCTAAGTAAGTTGCCTAAGATATTTGATGAAAAGCCACATTGTGGACTCAGCGCGAGCTGTTCGATAGAGATATATCGGCTTGCCTCTTCTATTCTGCGTTTCAACTCATCGGGCGTCTCCACCCTAGAAACTTTAGTGCTGACAAGCCCGAGCACAACCACTTTATCCTTGGGAACAAACCTCAGCGGTTCGAAGCCGCCGGCTCTCTCGGTATCATATTCCAGAAGAAATCGGTGGTGGTTGAGCGTGTTGAATAGTCTCTCGGCTATGGCATCGTAGCTTCCTTCTCGATGCCACATGCTGCGCTGGTTGCCCCGGCAAAGGTGTATGCCGAAGGTCGCCGCTTCGAACCCGCCAATGATCGCATTATCGGCCTTCATCGAGCGATCCATCACAACCATTGGGTCCACACCGCGGCGACGCATTCGCCCCAAGGAGGGAGGATCGACGTAGGCCGTATAGCTGGGAGCATCAATTTGAACATAGCGACATCCGGCTTGGATCAGCCCGGTAACGATTTCGCGTTCAATGGCAATAATGTCTTTTAAAAATTCCTCAATATCCCTATAGACGAAGGCTGTATTCCGACGATCAAATTCCTCGGAGATTCTGTCCGGACAGATCAAGGTGATCTTAACGGGTTTTGATGCCAGGGCCTGAGCAAATTGAAACTCCTCCAGCGGAAGATTCCGCACGAGTCGTAGACGCTCAATAATAGGCCTCCAGTAAAATAGAGCCGGATCGCCCGTATCGGGATCATCGCGATCCCAACGCGTAAATGGCTTTCCGCCCGCGGCTCGCTGTTCTTGGAACTGAAAGGTCCGTTTCAGAGGAAGAAAACCTGTCACCGATTCCGCGAAGCTGTCCTGGAAATTTAGCCGGCGGAATTCCCCGTCACTGAGTACAGGCAGGTTGTGGCCCTCCTGCTTGGCAATGAGTTCTCGGACGGCTTCGTCTTGGGTTTGGCGTAACTCGGCGTCGCTCGTCTGCCCCAAGCCATACTTGGCATGAGCTTGCTTCAATCTCTCCGGCCGTAGAAGGCTGCCTACTTGGTCCACTCGGATTTTTGCTAAAGCTCCGCCTAAGTTCGACGTTTTGTTGTTTTTCATAGTCTCCTCATTTTAGCCTCACGCTCTCGTCCAATAACTCCGCTTCTCAGGGCTGTCAAGAACCCGAATGCCGAAGAGATAGTCAACCGGCTGTCGCAGAACTTGTTGAAAGGTCAGCGATAGCCTCAAGCCGCACCGCAATCTTGGTCCCTTTCTGAACGTGTAGTCTTTGTAGATGTTTGATGGTTAAAGTGTTTCTTGTTAAAGGCGGAAAATAATTATAGCATCTGCCATGATTTTGAAATCGTCAGTTAAGACAAGCTACCAAATCTACTGAAGTGCGGAGCCTAACGAGGCGGAACAGAGTTTAGGATCATCGCTCATGACGAGTAGCATATGACTCGCATCGGCAACCATCTGAAGATGACGCTTTTGTTTGCTCTGTGTGCCCTGGCAATTTGCACCTGCAGAACGACGGCCGGAAATGCCCAGACTCTCTCTCCGCAGCAGCAACTCGCGCGCGATATCTATAAGGAGTTGATCGAGATCAACACTACCGACTCGGTCGGCAGCACGACTGTCGCCGCGCAGGCGATGGCGAAGCGGCTGAAGGGTGGGGGCTTTTCGGCTGCGGTCGTTCGCGTGCTGGGACCCCATCCGCGCAAAGGAAATCTGGTGGCGCGGTTGCGCGGCAAGGGATCGCGGCGGCCGATTTTGCTGCTGGCGCACATCGACGTGGTCGAGGCCAAGCGCGAAGACTGGTCGACCGATCCGTTCAAGCTCGTCGAGAAGGACGGTTACTACTACGGCCGCGGGACGACGGACGACAAGGCGATGGCCGCGATCTTCGTCGCCAATCTGATTCGCTACAAGAAGGAAGGCTTGGCGCCGAATCGCGACATCATCGTCGCGCTGACCGCGGACGAAGAGCTGCTTGACGTGCCGACGAATGGCGTCAGCTGGCTGCTGAAGAACCACCGCAACCTGATCGACGCCGAGCTGGCGCTCAATGAAGGCGGCGGAGTGGCGCTAAAGAACGGCAAGCCGTTCTTCAGCCGGCTGCAGGCGAGCGAAAAGGTTTCGGTGATGTACGGCCTCGAAGTCAAAAATCCCGGCGGTCACAGCGCGGTGCCGAGCAAAGACAACGCCATTTACCATCTCTCTGAAGGCCTCGCGCGTCTGGCAAAATTCGATTTCCCGCTGCAGCTTACGGAGGCGACGAGGGTTTACTTCCAGCGGACGGCGGCGCTCGAAAGCGGCCAGGACGCAGAGGACATGAAAGCGATCTTGCACGATCCCCCTGACGCGGCTGCGGCGGCGCGCCTTTCAGCCACGCCGTCGCACAACGCGCAGCTGCGCACGACTTGCGTTGCGACGCGCTTGGATGCGGGCGTTGCGGATAACGCGCTGCCGCCGAGCGCGCGGGCGATCGTCAATTGCCGAGTGCTGCCGGGCGAATCGGTTCCCGACGTGCAGAAGACCCTCGTGCAAGTTCTCGCCGACAATCAAATCGCCGTGTCGCAGATCGGCGGCTATACGCTGAGTCCGCCGTCACCGCTCAGGCCCGACGTCGTTCAGGCCATCGAAAAGCTCACTGCGGAGTTGTGGGGCGGCATTCCCATCGTTCCGGTCATGTCCACCGGCGCAACCGACTCGCGTTTCTTGCGCAATGCCGGCATCGCCACCTACGGTCACTCCGGTTTGGCTTCGGAGGTCGGCGACAACCGCGCCCACGGCAAAGACGAGCGCCTGCTGGTAAAATCCTTTTTCGACGGGCAGGAATATCTGTACCGTCTGGTAAAAGCACTATCGTCGGGAAAGTGAAGCACCCCGATACCTCTGCGCGGTGTCTTACCCGAAAATAAACTTTCAACACTTATTACGGACTCAGTGATTTGAGCGTCCCGGCCAGATCTTCGGGCAACGGCGCACTCCACTTGTGTTTTTTGCCCTTGTATTCGAGGGCGATAGTTGAGGCGTGGAGGAACTGGCGCTTCAGGCCGTAGGTTTTCCGGAACCGCTTGTTGAACGCGAAATCGCCGTGCTCGTCGTCCATGACCACCGGATGACCGAGCTTGGCGAAGTGCAGGCGAATCTGATGCATCCGGCCGGTCTCGATTCTTACTTGCACCAAGGTGGTGTCAGGAAATTCCTTTTCCACTCGGTAATGGGTCAACGCTGAGACGGGTTTGCCGTCCCGTCCGGGCAGCGGGAAATCGATGGTTCCTTTTCTGGGGTGAAGGCGCCCTGCCACCAGGGCAAGGTATTCTTTTTCTATCTCAGCCTCTTCAAACAGCTTCTCTAACTGTTCGGCGACTGCTTCACTCTTTGCCACCAGCAAGAGGCCGGAGGTCTCCTTGTCGATGCGATGCACGAGCTTCGGAACGATGCCCTGGGGACGGTAGGTTGCTGCCAGCATTCCGAGCAAAGAGTCGCGCTTCAAAATCTCTTTTCCCTCGTGGACTGCAAGGCCTGCAGGCTTGTTGATGACCATGAGGTCGTCGTCTTCAAAGAGAATCTCCGGAGCCCCTAAGGTTGCTCCCTCTGTTGAGCCACCGGTCTCCTTTTCAAACGGTATATAGAGTTGGATGCGATCTCCCGGCCGGGCTAGCTCTTCGGGCCGAGAACGTCTGCCGTTGAGCCTGACGCCGTTTTTCCGGAAGAGCTTTCTCACATAGCCGATGTGGAATCGCTTCTTGAGGAAGTTTTCCAGACTTTTGGGCTGCTCGGCTGGCGGCACAATGATTTCCCAGGACATAATCAACTCATAACGGTGTCTTCGGGGCTCCGTCAAGAGCAAAATAGATTTGCAATATCCCTGCGTTTAAGCTAGGTTAGGTCATCTGGCACGGGTTTGTAGGCAGCCCCGAAGGCGAGACTGCCGTGATGAGGTCCTCATTGAGCCGTAAAGAGTCGGTCGATGCGCTTAGACAAAAGATCGATCAAGTTGATGAAAAGATTGTAGAGCTTCTAAACCAGCGGGCTACTCTTGCGCAGAAGATCGGGCAGACGAAGAATCGCGCGAGCGAGAAAGTCTACGTCCCCAACCGCGAAAAAGAGATCTTCCAAAGGATTGCCACTTTAAATAGCGGCCCGCTTCCAACAGGAGCCGTTCGCTCCATCTATCGGGAGATTCTTTCAGCATCGCGCTCCCTCGAGGGACCGCTAGAAGTTGCCTACTTCGGCCCGGAGGCAACTTTCACACATATGGCGGCCCGGGAAAAGTTCGGCTCCTCGACGGTTTTTGTCCCGGTGGCAACTATTGCGGATATCTTTCAGGAAGTGAGTCAGGGAAGGGTCCATTATGGGGTCGTGCCGATTGAGAATTCCACCGAGGGGGTGGTGACGCATACTCTGGACTTGCTGGTCGAGTCGGACGTCAGGATCTGCGCCGAGGTCTCGCTGGAGATCCATCAATGTCTTTTGTCCCGATCGGGCCGCTTCGAAGATATCCAGCGCGTCGTCTCGCATCCGCAGGCCCTGGCCCAGTGCCGGCGATGGCTGGCGGGCCATTGTCCCCGTATGAAGATCGAAGAAGTGGCCAGCACGGCACACGCGGCCCAAATGGCCGCTCAGGACGGATCCCTGGGGGCGATTGCCAGCCGGATGGCCAAGGATGCCTACGGATTAAACATGGTCGAGGAAAACATCGAAGACCACGCCAACAACATCACCCGCTTCGTGGTTATAGGAGACCAGGAGCCTCAGCCGAGCGGAGACGATAAGACATCCGTTGCGTTCTCCGTCAAGGATGAAGTGGGGATCTTGCACCGCATGCTCGATCCGTTTGCCAAGAACCGAATCAACCTGACCAAGATCGAGTCGCGCCCATTGAAGCACAAACCGTGGGAGTATCTCTTTTTTCTCGACTTCAAAGGACATATGAAGGAGCCCAGAGTGCAGAAGGCGATAAAGAAGCTGGAGAAGAGTTGCACCTTTTTGAAGATCCTGGGATCGTATCCCAGTGGTGTATGAATATTATCGATCAGGTTCCAGACTATATTCGTTCCCTGATTCCGTATGCGCCCGGCAAACCCATCGAGGAGGTAGAGCGGGAGTACGGCATCGAGGGCTCGGTCAAGCTGGCGTCCAACGAAAATCCCCTCGGCCCTTCCCCCAAGGCGGTCAAGGCGCTGCAGGAAAAATTGACCCAGCTCCATCTCTATCCGGACGGGGATTGCTTCTATCTGAAGAGAGAGTTGGCGGACAAGCTGGGCGTGTCGCCGGAGCAGGTGATCTTCGGCAACGGCTCCAACGAATTGATCGAACTCGTCGTGCGGACCTTCATGCGGCCCGGGGATGAAGCGGTGATGGCGCACCAGGCGTTCGTCATTTATCGGCTTGTCGTCCAGGCGGCGGGCGGAAGCAGTAGAATAGTCCCGTTAAAAGATTTTACTCACGATCTTCAAGCGATGGCCGAGGCGGTCACTCCGAGGACGCGCATCCTATTTCTGGCCAATCCCAATAACCCGACGGGGACCATCTATCGGAAGCGGGAATGGCGGCGCTTTCTGGATCGCATCGATGCGGATATTCTGGTCGTCGTCGACGAGGCCTATTTCGAATATGTCGACGATCCAGCCTATCCCGATTCGCTCTCCGACCACAGCGCTCGAAAGACGATTTTGACGATACGCACTTTTTCCAAGCTCTATGGCCTGGCGGGGTTAAGGATCGGTTACGCGATCGGAGACCAGGATGTCGTCGGCTTGATGCACCGGGTCCGGCAACCCTTCAACGTCAATGCGGCGGCGCAGTGGGCGGCGCTGGCGGCGCTAGGAGACCGCGAGCACGTAGAGCGCACGCTAAAGGTGAACCGTGAGGGCATGGGCTACCTGACTCAAGAGATCGCGCGCTTAGGACTGGAGCGGATTCCAAGCCAGGCGAATTTTATTCTTCTGCGCGTGGGCGACGGAGAGGGTGTCTTTAAGCGGCTTCTTCGCTCCGGCGTGATCGTCCGGCCTATGGGCGCGTACGATCTTTCCGAATACATTCGAGTCACGGTAGGAAAGATGGAAGAGAACGTTCGATTCATCAAATGCTTGAGAGAGATTGTGAAGGGCCACTAAGAAGAGAGCGGAGGGATGATGATAGTAGTCTTAAAACCGGGATTGGACCAGGACGAGATTCAGAAGATTGTAGAGAGAATCGAGAGTTTCGGGCTCAGGGCGCATATCTCCGAAGGGAAAGAACGGACGATTATCGGAGCGATCGGAGACGAGAGGCTGCTGGCCGATCAGACGCTGGAGTCTTTTCCGGGCGTTGAGAGAGTCCTCCCGATCCTGAAGCCCTATAAGCTGGTCAGCCGTGAGTTTCAGAAAACCGACACCATCATCAAGATCAACGGTCACAAGATTGGCGGAAAGAAAGTTCATGTGATGGCCGGTCCCTGCTCTGTGGAGTCGCGCGATCAGGTGTTGGAGGCCGCTATTCCGGTCAATGAGGCGGGCGCGACCTTTCTCCGCGGAGGGGCCTTCAAGCCGAGAACCTCGCCGTACAGCTTTCAGGGTCTGGGTGAGGAGGGGTTGAACTATCTGGTTCATGCTCGCGAGGTCACCGGTCTTTCCATTATCACCGAAGTTCTCGATCCGCGCGACTTGGAGATTGTGTCCCGCTACACGGATATCCTGCAAATCGGCGCGCGGAACATGCAGAATTTCAAACTCCTGACTGAGGTCGGGAAACTCGACAAGCCGGTCCTGCTAAAGCGCGGGCTGAGCGCCACGATTCAAGAGTTTCTCCTGTCGGCGGAGTATATCGCTTCCGAAGGCAACCGAAGAATCATCCTGTGCGAACGGGGCATTCGGACTTACGAAACCGAGACGCGATACACTCTGGATATAAGCGCCGTGCCGGTATTGAAGCAACTGACGCATCTTCCGGTCTTTGTCGATCCCAGCCACGGCACCGGGAGATGGGATATTGTGGCCCCGATGGCGCTGGCCAGCGTTGCCGCCGGAGCGGACGGGCTGCTCATCGAGGTGCATTCTCATCCGGAAGTGGCCTTGAGCGACGGTCCCCAATCACTTAAGCCCGAGAAATTTGCCGCGCTGATGAAGGATCTCAAGAAGTTGGTGGCGGCGATCGGGAGAGAGCTCTAGTGCCGGTGATGTTTCAGAGGACGGTGGTTGTCGGCGTCGGGCTGATCGGCGGCTCGCTGGCATTAGCGGCGCGCAAGCAAGGTTTGGTTGACGAGGTTTTGGGTTACGGGCGCGGGGAAAAAAATCTCCGCGTGGCCCAGAAAAGAGGGATGATAGATCGTTATTTCTTGCATGAAGAGGAGCTGCCGAAGGGGGTCGATCTCATGATCTTGGCTACGCCGGTCGAGGCGACGGTTCCACTGGCGGCCTCTTTCTTGCCTCGACTGGAGTCAGGCTGCTTGATCAGCGACGTGGGGAGCGTGAAGGGGAAAATCGTGCGCGAAATGGAAAGGCTCCTGCCCTCGGCCATCCCTTTTGTCGGAGCCCATCCGATCGCGGGGGGCGAGCAGTGGGGCGCCGAGGCCGCGCGGGCCGATCTTTTCATTGGCCAACGATGTATCCTGACCCCGACGCGACGCACTCATCCCGGCGCGCTGAAAAAGATGGTCTCTCTCTGGCGCAAGGTCGGCGCCAAAGTAGAGGTCATGGATCCGTCTCTGCACGATAATATCTTGGGCGTGGTGAGCCATCTTCCGCATCTGTTGGCCTATTCTATGGTGACCACTTTGAAGCGCACACGCGTAGATTCTAAAGAGCTAAAGGAGTACTGTGCCGGTGGGTTTAAGGATTTTACTCGCATCGCTTCCAGTCGCCCGGAGATTTGGCGGGATATCTGTCTGGCGAATCAGCGGGCCATCGGCCAATGCCTGGGCGATTACATCAAGCGTCTGACTCAGCTTAGGAAGTGGATTCGCAATGGAGAAGGTCGGCTGCTGGAAAGGGAGTTTGCCGAGGCGAACGAGTTGAGGAGACAGATCTCTTAATTGAGTCGAGCATGAAGAGGATTGAAGAGATGAAACGGCCGCTCAAGGGCGAGCTGACGGTTCCCGGCGATAAATCGATTGGCCACAGGGCGGTGATTTTTGGTAGTGTCGCCAATGGCGAAAGCCGCATATTCAATCTCTCCGGAGGCGAGGATAATCAGAGAACCGTCCAGACCTTTAGAGATTTGGGAGTCAAGATTCGGCAGGAAGGCAATGCGCTGTGTATCGAAGGCCAAGGCTGGGAGGGTCTCTCACAGCCTCGGAAAGTGATCGATTGCGGCAACTCAGGAACCACCATGCGCCTTCTTTCAGGGGTGTTGGCGGGGAGGCCGTTCGTCAGCGCATTGGACGGCGATGCTTCGCTCCGTCAAAGACCGATGCAGCGCGTGATCGAGCCTCTGAGCCGGATGGGCGCTCATATTTTGGCGCGGAATGGCAAAGGGCTTGCCCCTCTGGAAATTCATGGCGGCAGGCTGCGAGGCATTTGTTACGCCTCTCCGATCGCGAGCGCGCAGGTGAAGTCGGCCGTTCTCTTCGCGGGGCTTCAGGCGACAGGAGTGACGGTGGTAGAGGAACCGCAGCAATCGAGGAATCATACGGAGCTCATGGCGCGGGCCTTCGGGGCAAAGATAACAGTTCAGGGCCGGGCCGTCTCTGTGGAGGGTGGCGAGCGGCTTTCGGCGCGGGATGTGCATGTTCCCGGCGATCTCTCGGCGGCGGCTTTTTTCTTGGTGGCTGCCGCAACCATTCCGGGCTCCGATCTTGTCGTTCAGGGCGTAGGAGTAAACCCCAGCCGGTCCGGGGTGATCGCAATTCTCCGGCGAATGGGCGCTTCGGTGGAATTTCTCAATTCAAGAGAAGAGAACGGGGAGCCGGTGGCGGATTTGCGCGTCCTGGGGAGCAAGCTCAGGGGCGTGGAAATAGGTCCGGAAATGGTGGCTCAGACCATCGACGAGTATCCTGTCCTGTGCGTCGCCGCCGCCCTCGCCGAGGGCGTTACGACCCTATCCGGGGCGAAGGAGCTTCGATACAAAGAGTCGGACCGAATCGCGACGATGACTGAGGGACTGCGCAAACTCGGAGTCAAAGTCGAGGAGCGGGAGGATGGGATGAGGATCGAGGGAAGAGGCCGGCTCCAAGGATCTCAGCTACGAAGCTATGGGGACCATCGGGTGGCCATGTCCCTCGCCGTGGCTGGTCTTTCGTCTGATGGAGGAATAGAGATTGACGATGACGGCTGTGTCGGTATATCGTTTCCCAGTTTTTTCGGACTTTTGGAAGGCGCCTGGGGAGCCTAGGGCGCGCCAGAGAGGTGAAGAAGCTCATTGTCGCGATTGACGGTCCCGCAGGCGCTGGAAAGAGTACGTTAGCCAAACGTCTGGCGCAGGAGTTGGGTTATACTTATATGGATACCGGCGCCATGTATCGGGCCTTTGCCTGGAAGGTGATGCGGGACGCCATTGATTTGGGCGATGAGAGGACATTGAGAAAAATCCTCCAAGGAACGAATATCGATCTTAAAAAAGAGAACGGTCGGCTCAAGGTGGTTCTCGACGGAGTCGATGTGACGGACCGGATCCGCACTCCGGAGGTCAGCCAGATGGCGTCGAAGGTCTCTGCGGTCAAAGCGGTTCGGGAGCGGATGGTTGAGCTGCAGAGGGCGATGGGTTCTGAGGGCGGAGTGGTGGTGGAGGGAAGGGACATCGGTACGGTCGTCTTTCCTCAAGCGGAAGTGAAGATCTATCTCGATGCCGGTCCTCGGGAGCGGGCCAGACGGCGGTACGAGGAGCTCAAGGCCCAGGGTAAAGAGGTGAGCCTTAAGGAGACCCGCGAAGAGATGGAAGAAAGAGATCGAAGGGATCAGGAACGGGAAGTGGCTCCCCTTCGCAAGGCGAAAGATGCGGTGGTGATCGACTCGACACAGCTTGATGTTGATGGAGTCATGGCGAGAATTATGCAAGAAATCCAAAATAAGATGTCGCCAGTCTAATTGAAAGGCGGGGAACGAATTCATGGCCCAAAACGAAAATGACAGAAAGGCCGGCGCCACGCCCGGTGGCGACGACTTTCGCACGCTTTTTGAAGAGAGTCTGCGTTCTGTTCATCCGGGGGGAGTCGTCAAAGGGAAGGTCGTCGGCGTTACGTCGACGCATGTGATGGTGGACGTGGGATATAAGTCCGAGGGACAGATCCCGCTCCAGGAGTTTCAGGACCGTCAGGGCAATGTGCAGGTCAAGGTGGGGGACGAGATGGATGTGTTCTTCGATTCCTCGGAGGGCGAGAACGGCGACATCGTTCTTTCTCGCGAGCGGGCGGAGAGTATCCGGGCCTGGGAAGAGATTGAGAAAGCTTACCGGGAGGGTTCGGCGATCGAGGGTCTGATTCTGTCCAAAATTAAAGGTGGATTTAAAGTAGACGTCATGGGAGTGCCGGGATTCCTTCCAGGTTCCCAGTTGGATATTCGTCCGACGCGCAATCTCGATAAGTTTGTCGGCCAGAGGGAGCGGTTTGCCGTCTTGAAATACAGCCGGCCGCGCGACAACGTGGTCGTCTCCCGTAGAATGCTGTTGGAAAAAGAGCGGGACTCCTTGAAGAAGGAGATCCTAAAGGTCTTGGAGGAAGGGGTGATCCTGGAGGGAGTGGTCAAGAATATCACTCCTTACGGCGCCTTTGTGGATCTGGGCGGCATCGACGGGATTCTTCATATCAGCGACATGTCGTGGGGGCGGATCAATCATCCCTCGGAGATGGTGAAGGTGGGAGAACACGTTAAGGTTGTGGTCCTCAAGTTCGACCCGGAGCGGGAACGGATCTCTTTGGGTATGAAGCAGATAGCGCCGGACCCTTGGACCTCTGTCGAGGAACGCTTTGCGGTGGGAAACCGAGTCCGAGGCCGGGTGGTGAGCCTGATGGATTACGGGGCCTTCGTGGAGCTGGAAAGAGGAGTTGAGGGACTGATTCATATTTCAGAAATGTCCTGGACCAAAAAGGTCACTCACCCTTCCAAAGTCGTTCAGCCTGGAGAGAGCGTGGAGGTCGTCGTTCTGAACGTCGATCCCGGTCATCGCCGCATCTCCTTGGGGTTGAAGCAGGTGATGCCCAATCCTTGGGAGCAGATCAAAGAGAAGTATCCTGTGGGCAGCGTCATCAAAGGACCGGTGCGAAATGTGACGGACTTTGGCATCTTTGTCGGAGTCGAGGAAGGCATCGATGGTCTGGTCCATGTCTCCGACCTGCATTGGACAAAAAAAGTCAAGCATTCTTCGGAGCTTTACAAAAAGGGCGATGTCGTGGAGGCCAAGGTGCTTGGGGTCGATGTCCAGAATGAGCGCTTCTCCTTGGGCATTAAGCAGCTCACGGCCGATCCCTGGAAGGTGGTGGCCGAACGGTATCCGGTAGGGTCCAAAGTCAAAGGAGAGGCCACGAGCGTTCCGGACTTTGGCGTCTTTGTCCGCTTGGAGGAGGGGGTTGAAGGTCTGATTCATGTCTCTCAATTGAGCGCGGAGCGGATCGACAAGCCTTCGAGCCTGTTCAAAGTGGGGGATTCCGTTGAGGCCGAAGTGATTCATGTCGAACCCAGGGAAAAGAAGATCGGGCTAAGCATTCGCGCCCTCAAAAAGACCGAGGAGCGGCAGGAGATGGAGAATTACCTGAAAAAAGAGAAAGACGCGGGAAGATTTTCCTTCGAGACGATCCTCAACGATGAATTGCGCTTGGATCGAGACGAAAGTACTCAACCTGAGCCCAAAGGAAAAGGGGGCAACCCGTAAGGGGTTGGACGGGAACTATGGCCAGGAAATTTCCGCTAGTCAAAGGGCTGGGAATCCTTTTGGTTTCGATTATGTTTTTCTTCGCTGCGGTGTTCTTTTACGCCTATTTTACGGGTGGCGAGCTTCAAGTCCTCTCCCTGTTCGGAGGCAACAGCGTCGGTGTGCTCCAGATTGAAGGAGCGATCGAATCCTCGCGCGAGACGGTGCAAAATCTGAAACAGTTTGGAGAAAATCAAAGTATCAAGGCCGTCGTTGTGCGGATCGATTCTCCCGGCGGGGGAGTCGCTCCGACACAGGAAATTTACGACGCGATCGGAAAGCTCAGAGCGAAAAAGCCCGTCATCGCGTCGTTGGGCGGGGTGGCGGCTTCTGGAGGCTACTATATCGCCGCTGCTTGTGATCAAGTGGTGGCGAATCCCGGGACCCTCACCGGCTCCATCGGGGTCATCATGGAGTTCGGCAACTTTGAGGAGCTGATGCGGAAGCTGGGTCTCAAGGGTTACAACATCAAGAGCGGGCCCTACAAGGATATCGGCTCACCTCTTCGTCCGCTCTCCCCTGAGGAAAAGACGATTCTGCAGTCTTTAGTGGACAATGTCTACGCGCAGTTCGTCAGCGCGGTGGCCAAGGGGAGAAAGATGCCCGAGGGGAAAGTTCGGGAACTTGCCGATGGCAGGGTCTACTCGGGCGAGCAGGCGAAGAAGCTGGGATTGATCGATGTCTTGGGAAACATGGAGGATGCGGTGGATCTGGCGGCCAAGCGCGCCGGGATCGAGGGCACGCCGGAGATCGTTTACGCTCGCCGTCAGGAGAAAAGCTGGTGGGAGAAGCTCGTCTTTTCCTATTTGGGGAGGGGGTTCAACCAGAGTGAAAGATCGCTCTTGCGCTACGAATGGTCGCCTCCTCTCATTCAATAATCGGCTAGCTTGGGCTTAATGGACACATGCTCAGAAGAAATCTTTAGCTGGGGGGGGATTATGACGAAGAGAGACTTAATCGAGGAGGTCAGCAAGAAAATTCCTCATCTCTCGCGCGGCGATTCGGAGGTGATTCTCAACGCCATCTTCGATTCCATGATCGATGCCATGGGACAAGGCGAGAGAATCGAGATCCGCGGCTTTGGAAGTTTTGTCGTCAAGCATCGCCGGGCGCGACAGGGACGCAATCCAAAAAGCGGCGCCGTCGTTTCGGTGGCTGCAAAGCGAGTGCCCTTCTTTAAGGTGGGGAAAGAGCTGAAACTCAGGGTCGATGGAAAGGGCGGCGCTCAGCAGAAGAACCCCTGATGAAGCAGCTCTGGGCCCCTTGGCGGATGTCGTACATTGAGGGGGAGACTAAAGCGGAAGGGTGCATCTTCTGCGATAAGCCGAAGGAGAGAGATGCCCGCTCCAACCTCGTTTTAGGACAGACCACTCATACGGTGGTGATGTTGAACAAATATCCGTATAATAATGGTCATCTCCTTGTGGCCCCCAGGAAACATGAGAGCCGGCTCTCCGGTCTCTTGCGGGAGGAATATGTGGATCTGAGCGAAGTTTTTAGAGCGTCTGTAGATGTCCTGCTCAGGGCGCTTAAGCCCAGTGGGATGAATCTGGGAATGAATCTGGGGCGCTGTGCCGGCGCCGGAGTCGAGGATCATTTCCATTGGCACCTTGTCCCTCGGTGGGATGGAGATACGAACTTTATGCCGGTCGTGGCGGAGGTCCGGGTCATGCCGCAACATCTGCTCGAAAGCTATGATCGCTTGATCCCTTTCTTTCGGGATATTCTGGTTCAAGGAAATGGCCAGATTTCTTAAGACCGTTTTCCTGACCGTACTCTTTATCGTGGGGATAACGTTTGCCGTCGAAAATACCCAACCCTTGGTCTTGCGCTACTATTTCGGCCTTGAGACCCCTCCCATGCCTTTGTTTCTCCTGGTTCTTTTTTCCGTTTTGCTGGGGATCTTCTTGGCGGGGGTAGGGTTCATCCTGGATCAGTGGTCATTGAGAAGGGCGCTCCGGGAAAAGCAGAAAGAGATCGATTCACTCCAGAAGGAACTGAAACCTTATCGAGAGCAATCTAGGGTGATGCAGGGATAAAGATCGACAGATAAATTTTTATAGATGGAGGCAGCGAGCGTGAAAGAGGCAAAAACTCTGGGAGAGCTAAAAAAATCCGGCTATGCAGTCCTTCCGGTGCGGGAGGAGATGCGGAAGAATCTGGTCCACTGTCTGGAAACCGGGGAGCGGATCCTGCAAGGAATCATCGGCTACGACGAGACCGTCATTCCGGAGATCGAGAATGCGGTTCTCTCGGGACACCACATGGTTTTTCTGGGTGAAAGAGGGCAGGCCAAGTCGCGCATCATTCGAAGCCTGCTCTCCCTTCTCGACGATCACATTCCGATTGTTCAAGGATGCGAGATCAACGACAATCCCTTCGCGCCCATCTGTCGCGCCTGCCAGCGGCGGCTGGAGAAAGAGGGGGATGGCTTGCCGATTGAATGGATCGACCGAGACCGGAGGTACGGAGAGAAGCTGGCGACACCGGACGTCGCGATCGCGGATCTTATCGGCGAGATCGATCCCATCAAAGTGGCGGAAGGGAGATACCTGGCGGATGAGGAAACCATCCATTACGGATTGATCCCGAGAACGAATCGCGGGATTTTCGCCATGAATGAACTTCCCGACCTTACGGAAAAGGTGCAGGTGGGTCTGTTCAATCTGATGGAGGAAAGGGATGTCCAGATCAAGGGGTACAAGATCCGTCTCCCCTTGGATGTGGTGATCGTGGCCAGCGCCAACCCGGAAGACTATACCAGTCGCGGACGGATCATCACGCCGCTGAAGGACCGATTCGACGTGCAGATTCGGACCCACTACCCGCGGACGATCCAGGACGAGATAACGATCATGGAGCAGGAGGCGTCCTCCTTGAGTCAACGGGGCGATAAGGTCGGAATCCCGCAATTCATGAAAGAGGTTCTGGCGCAGATGACCTTTGAGGCGCGAAAATCGAGCGAGATCAATCAGTCCTCGGGAGTGAGCGTTCGGGTGACGATCAACAATTACGAGAGCATGATCAGCAACGCGGAAAAACGGGCGCTGCGTCTTAAGGAGGGCGAGATTGTTCCGCGGATCAGCGATCTGCATTGTCTGCTGGCCTCCACCAGTGGAAAGATAGAGATGGAATATGTCGGAGAAGATAGAAAGGAAGATGAGTTGGTTGAGAAACTTTTAAACCGCTCCGTGTTGAAGGTCTTCGATCAGCACTTCAATCTTAACTCGCTTCAGAAGGTCGTTGACTATTTCAACTCCGGGTGGGGTGTCGAGGTTTCGGATACCATGCCCTCCCAGGATTACCTGGAGGACATTAAGCAAGTGCCGGGATTGAAAGAGGCGATCCTCTCGTTGGGGGATTTAGAGTCGCCTGCGGCGATGGCCTCGGCCGCCGAGTTCATTTTGGAAGGTCTTCATCTCCATCAGAAGCTGAACAAAGAGGTCGAAGGGGGGAGGATTACTTACGGAAAGTAAAGAAGGCAATGCGCCTTCTGCCTAGTGGCTGAGTCAAGTTATGCGTCTGATTCGATACAGCAAATGGAATCGTTCCGCCGGGGAATCCCTGGGAGAGAATGAGGTGTTTGATCAGTTCAACGACTACATGAACGATACGGGAGACCTCCAACAAGCCATGCGCCGCTTGATGCAGCGCGGTTTGAAACAGGGGGATAAGGAAATCGCCGGGCTCGACGAGTTGTTGTCCCAGGTTGCACGGGAGATGCGGCGCATCTACGAGCGCTATCAGATCCAGTCGGCGTTGGATCAGGTGGGGCAACAACTGAAGTCGGTCGTCGAGAAGGAGCGGCGAACGTTGGAAGGGCTGCGGGACTCCAAGCCGGACATCAAGGAGAAAGAGGATTTTCTCGAGCGCCTTCCGAACCGGACAAGCGAAGCCGTGGAGAGCCTGGCATCTTATAGCTTCGAGGATGAAGCGGCTGAGGCGGAGTTCCAGGAACTTCTGTCCATGTTGCAACAGATTCGGCGCTTGGAGAATTGCATACGGCGGGAGGGGAATCTCTTCCGAGGCCAAACTCCCCTCGACTTCAAAGGTGCCCAGGAGATCCTCGAGCGCATGGAACAGTTGCGCCGTTTGGAATCGCAGCTGTCCAATATGCGCTTGGAGGACGTGGACAAGGATCTCTTGGAGGGCTTTCTGGGGAGCGATGCGCGGGAAGACCTTGAAGGCGTGGTGCAGATGGAGTCCCTCCTCCAAGAAGGAGGATACGTGGTCCATCGGGGGGATCGGTTCGAGCTCACCCCCCGCGGCGTGCGCAGGATAGGCCAACTGGCCCTGAGGGATATTTACCAGCAGCTCAAGCGCGATGGGCTCGGGAACCACACGGTCCGCTACCGCGGCTCTCAGGAGCTTCTATTGGAGGAAAGCCGGCCGTACGGACAGGATGACGATTTCTCTCATGTCAACCTGATTCAGACATTGAGAAATGCGCTGCACCACGGAGGCGGAGTGCCGTTGGAGCTGCGGCCGGCGGACTTTGCCGTCTACGAGTCGGAGCGCATTGCCCGGGCCGCCACAGTGCTCCTTTTGGACATGAGTTGGTCCATGAGTTGGGAAGGGCGCTTTGCAGCGGCCAAAAAGGTTGCCCTGGCCATGGAGAGTCTGGTCCGTTCGCTTCATCCGCACGATTATTTCGGCATTGTCGGTTTTTTTACCCGGGCTGTGGAGCTTAAGCCCAAGGATCTTCCGGAAGCGACTTGGAATATGGGGGATCCCTTTACCAACTTGCAAGACGGACTTCACCTTGCCTCCGAACTGCTGGATAGGAGACGGAGCCAGAACCAGCAGATGATCGTGATCACGGATGGTCAGCCGACCGCCTATTGCCGCCAGGGCAGACTCTATTGCGAGTGGCCTCTAAGCTTCGGGGGGATCAGCCAGAAAGCGGCGGAGGAAACGCTCAAGGAGGCGGAGCGCGTAACGCGAAAGGGGATCCGGATCAACACCTTTATGCTCGATGACAGTCCTGTCTTGAGGGGCTTTGTCGATGAAATGACCCGAATCAATAAGGGCCGGGCCTTCTATACCCGGCCGGACCGTCTGGGCGAATACCTCCTCGTCGATTACATCTCGCGTAAAAGAAAAAAGCTTTAAGAAACCCCGCGCCCGGAATTCTTTTCTGGCCAGACCGCTGAAAAACGCCCATCTGTGCTTTCGCAATTATACTTTATCCTTTATTTTCTGTTGCCCTCCGTAGTAAAATCGGCCAGTTCGCGCCGTCGTCCGACTTTCGAAAAGGATTGAAATATGAGCAAGCCAGCTACAAGAATGCAAAGAAACGGCAAGTTGGATAGACACATCTCCGTTCTGAGAAAACATCTCCCTGAGCTCCAGGAGCGTTACGGAGTGCGCTCTCTCGGCATCTTCGGCTCCCTCGTGCGAGGGGAACAGCGAAAGCGCAGCGACTTAGATGTCCTTGTTGAATTTGACCGTACTCCAACTCTTTTTGGTTTTATTGACCTTAGAGACTATTTGACCGATCTTTTGGGCGTCAAAGTAGATCTGGTGATGAAAAGCGCCCTTAAGCCGGCCATCGGGCGACACATACTGGCAGAAGTGGTCTCAGTTTCCCAGCAGATTTCTAAGGCGCCATTTTGGCACCTTAAAAAGGGGGGAGCATTCGAAATACTTGCCTTATGCCTTCACGGAGCAGGGCGTCGCTATGCTCTCCAGCGTTTTGAGGAGCAAGCGGGCGGCCCAAGTCAATATCGAGATCATGCGGACCTTCGTGCGGCTTCGAGTGATGATTGCATCCCACAAAGATCTGGAGCGAAAGCTTGAAACACTGGAAAAGAGATACGACGCCCAGTTTAAGGTGGTTTTTGACGCCATCCGCCAGCTTATGACGCCGCCGGAGCCAAGGAAGCGGGGGATCGGTTTTATTGTCAAAGAAAGGGCCGCAAAATACGGAAGGTCAGAAATCCATCCGAGGCATTGAGAACCTCGATCAGCGGAGGACAAGGCTAGTCGAACGGTTTCCTGTTACCTTCCGCTTTCCGCCTCTTGCCTTCTTAAAGATTTTGCCCTATTTTACGCGCAACTGACTTCGGCTGGGTCGCTCGATCCGGTCACATCTTTGGATTCTGCTTCACAGCCCGGACTGGCGTTCTCCAGCCGGGCATTTCTATTTGGGAGTAGATCGCTGACATGGGTATTGATGCGTCAACGAGATCAGACGGTGGGAAGTTGGTTGTTCCGTCTAATCCTCAGGACTGGCAGGAGTGGGTTAGCGCAACTGACACGCGCAACTTCTTGCTCCAAGATCCGTTGTTGGATTGGCTGGATTTGTACGGCCAGGTAAAGGGGTTTCAGCGTGATACTGATTTACCCGGATATGACCCTCGAACTGACTTTACGAAGTTTATTTTTCAGAAGACCGGAGAGTTCGAGGCGGCGGTTATAGCGCACCTCAAGACGCTCACAACCCTAACGACAATCGCTTTCAGTCCCGCTGACGCCCGGAAGCTCGAAAAAGTTCAGGAAACATTTGCGGCGATGGAAAGTGGAGCGCCACTTATCTATCAAGCCGTGCTGTGGGATGCAGAAAGCCGTACCTACGGGATGCCGGATCTTTTAATTCGCAGTGACCAACTGTGTCGCCTTTTTCCAAGCGCCGTGACGATCGAGGAAGCGGCCCACCCAGCGACAGATCTCCCGGGCTCGAGTTGGCACTATCGAGTGATCGACATAAAGTTCACGACGCTTGACCTCCTGGCGGGGGGAGAGTTGGGTAATGACGACTCTGCTCGGGCGTTTAAAGCGCAGCTTTTTGTGTACAACAGCGCATTGGGCCGAATCCAAGGCTATTTGCCTCCCGTCTCTTACCTTTTAGGCCGTAGCTGGAAGCAAACCAAACAAAGCGTAACCAGTCGGGGAGACAGCTGCATGGAGCGATTGGCTCCTGTGACGTACAACTCGATTTTTAGAAAGGGCACTTCGTTGGCTCAGGCAGTTTCGCAGGCAACCGATTGGGTGCGGCGGGTCCGTAAGCAAGGCAAACAGTGGTCCGTGCGTCCTCAGTCAACTGTTCCTGAGTTACGTCCAAACATGAAAAACGGGGAAGATGCGCCTTGGAGCCAGGCAAAAAAGATTATAGCAGAGCAGTTAGAAGACCTGACCTTGCTTTGGTTTGTAGGTGCCGACAAACGGCAGGAGGCCAACAACATAGGGATCTATCGCTGGCGAGATCCCAAATGTACCGCAGCGTCGATCGGAGTCACCGGCCAGAAACTCCAGCCCACTCTACAGGCCGTTCTCACTATAAACCAATCGACCCAAGGACCCCCAGTGGCTCCGCCTAGTGTAGTGGCAGCGGAGCAAGTATGGCGCGCTGACGCGGCCTTAGAATTTTACGTCGATTTCGAAACAGTCAATGATCTTAACGACGACTTTTCCCTCATTCCCAAGCGTGGCGGTCTACCAATGATTTTTATGATTGGTTGTGGTCATGTGGAGAATGGGGCATGGCAATTCCAATGTTTCACCGCAGATGCCCTAACGGAGGCTTCCGAGGCAACAATCATCGACAAGTGGCTCGATTATATGAAGGAGGTGCGAGACAGGGTTGCTTCTGGCTCCGAGCCTCTAGTGATCCACTGGTCTCATGCAGAAACCTCCAGTCTAGTCACGGCCTACAACTCAGCCGTCCAAAGACAGCCCCAACGAGCAAACGACTGGATGACACCTCGCTGGTTCGACTTCTTGAAAGACGTCGTTAAAGCAGAGCCGGTAGTTGTGCGAGGGGCTTTAGCGTTTGGCCTCAAGGCAATCGCACAGGCGATGCGCAACCTCCGTCTCATCGAAACGAAGTGGGAGAGTGGGCCGACTGACGGGCTTGGCGCGATGGTGGGTGCGCTGTGGTGCACCGACCAAGCGACTAAGACGGGCTTGTCGCTGAGCCAAATTGATCTGATGCGACGCATTCAGGATTACAACGAAGTGGATTGCAAGGTGATGATGGAGATCGTCCGGTATCTCCGCCGGAACCACTAAAAACAAATTTGATGGAAGCGCCGCGCGTTGGGCGGACTTCCGAATATTGTTTATGTTTCATCGCCGAAGCGACCGAAATCATTAGGTATTACTTTAATCTAGCAGTGGCCTACTTAAGGCCCATTTGACAGCACATGTATGGTGTGCTCTAGTAGTACCATCGGAGGTGTGCTATGGCTCGCGTGAATGTTTTCTTAAAGGACCAGTTGCTCGACGAAATCAACGAGGAGGCGAAGGACGAGGGGACCAACCGGAGCGCTCTCATCCAGACTGCTTTGGAAAAATATATCGAAGCGAAGCGGCGTCAGCGCGAGGAAAAGGAAGAGCAAAAAAGGATGAAAGAGGCGTGCGACCGAATGGATCGCTTGGCTAAGAAGCTCGGCCGGTGGGACGCTCAAGCAATTATCCGCAAATTCCGCGACAGCAATTTAAAAGGTGGCGAGTGATTCCCAGTTATCACGCTGGCTATGTCGTAGATGCGTCCGTCCTCGTAAAGTGGTTTATGGAAGAAGAGGACCGTGACCGTGCGCTTGCCTACGGTGCGGAAGCCCTCCATGTGCTCCAAGACCTGCGCCTGCAAGTGAAGCCGACAGATTTTGATCTGCTCCGCAAAGCCAACGCTATCGCCTGGGCCTACAAGATCACGATTTACGATGCCCTGTATGTAGCCCTGGCTGAGCAAGTGGGATATCCGCTCATCACTGCTGATGAGGTGATGGTGAAAAAATTAAAAAGGCATAGCATCGTGGTGCCGTTACGGGAACTTGAGTTTTAAGGGAGAAAATGAAAGGAGCAGAGAAAGGCGATCGGCATCAGATCAAAAGGACTCCCGACCCTTTTATTCTTCCCTGGTTTGTTCTGTCCGCTATCGCGATCACGTCTCTTTCCATCCCTCACGCCTCTTGCCTATTCCGTGAATTTGCCCTATTTTACGCGAAACTAACTTCGGCTGGGTCTCCCGATCCGGTCACATCTTTGGATTGGGTTATGAGCCTGGGTTGGTTCTCCCCAGCCTGACTTTCTTGTTTGAGGTGATTTGGTGGCTAACCTAACTCCAAGCGAGCGAATCGAGCGGTTCATCCTATTAATCCGCGGACACAAAGTGATGCTGGACGTAGATCTGGCAGAACTTTACGGGGGTCGCGGTTAAGGGGTTGAACGAACAGGTCCATAGAAACGTTAAAAGATTCCCTGCCGATTTCATGTTTCAACTGACACGAGAGGAGTACGAGGCTTTAAGGTCGCAATTTGCGGCCTTAAAACACGGCCGGGGCGCACATCGAAAATATCTCCCGTATGCGTTTACTGAGCAGGGAGTAGCGATGCTTTCGAGTGTCTTGAATAGCGACCGTGCAGTTGAGGTGAATATCGAAATCATGCGAGCTTTTGTCAGGTTGCGTCAGCTACTTGCCACGCGCAAGGAACTGGTGCAAAAGCTAGCAGAGTTGGAACGGAAGATCGGCGCGCACGGCGAGCAGATCCAGGTGATTTTCGAAGCGATTCGCCAGCTTATGACGCCGCCGGAGCCAAGGAAGCAGAAGATCGGTTTTATCGTCAAAGAAAGGGCCGCAATATACGGAAGGTCGGAAATCCATCCGAGGCATTGAGAACCTCGATCAGCGGAGGACAAGGCTAGTCGAACGGTTTCCTGTTGCCTTCCGCCTTGCGCCTTTGCCTGTTGCCTTCTTTTTGAATTTGCCTTATTTTAAGCGAAACTGACTTTGGCTGGGTCTCCGATCCGGCCTGCCTGCCGGCAGGCAGGTCACATCTTTGATTCCACATCACAGCCCGGTCCGGGTCTATCCTAGCGAGGGTCGCCGACAGGCTTCCAGAGTCAGTCTAGGCTGCTTTTGTTCTTAAAGAGAAAAGGGGAGTAAGAGTGAGAGCGCTTGTTTTTGGCCAGAGCGGTCTTCAAAAGGACCAGTACCTTCGCGAGGTAAAAGCCATCGCCCAGTCGAACGGACGGGACTTCGAAATTATTAACCTCGGCGATTGGATGCACAGGATTGATGCTGGCAAGCGGGATCCTCAACTCTATCCGTCATTGCCAGTGTACGAACGGGAGACCATGCGGAATGAAGCTCTCAAAGCTGTGAAAAAAGAATTTAGTGATAACCCGCACCGAGATTATGTGTTAAACGCACACGCCGTATTTAAGCTCGATACGGGGCTTATACCTGCTTCTGACGCGGAATTACTTTCTGAAATGCAACCTGATCTGATCGTTGTTGTATTGGATGACTTTCACTATATCTACAGACGTCTTCGTGGGACCGCCTTTGAGGATCTGTCTCATGCTGCGATATTGGAGTGGCGTGACGCCGAGATAAACGCGGCCAAAACTATTGCCCACCAACTATACCAAGCAGCAGTAGACGAGTCCCACGGATCTGACTGGCGTTTTTATGTCGTGGCTCGTGGACATCATCCTCGGGTTATTTACAGGCTTTTTTATGAGAGAGAAGAGAGGGTACGAATCTATAGTAGCTTTGCAATTACAGGTGCTTCGCCTGAGCAAAAGGCCAAAATCAGAAGCTTCAAGGAACGACTGGGAGAGAAACATATAGTTTTCGACCCGTTTAAGGTTACGGAACGTGGAATGATTGCACTTGCTGATTCTCTGATAGAGGAGATGGCCGAGAGGTGCCGGGAGAATAAAAAAGTTCAAGTTGCTTACAGAGGGCTAATTAGAGCTTTAGGTGCTGCGGGTGCACGGCATGAGAATGTATTCCTGAGAAGCGAGTTTCGACCGGAAGAGGTGTTTCCGGGTTTGGCGGATCTAGTCTTCAAATCATCAGAATCTGATAGAGCAGAGAGGGAAGACCAGGTAGAACCTCAACTTTTTCAGGAATACCGCTTTCCGCTGGAAGAACTACAAAGCTTGCGAAGCACTGTAGATGGCCAGATAATAAGCCGGGACTACCTGTTAATAGATCAATCGCTTGTTGTTTGTGCACTTATTCCATGGAATCCGCAAACCGGAAAGCCGGAAATCTCCGCCGGAAGCCAATCAGAATTGACCTACGCAAGGCTGACTGGTAAGAAGCGCTTTGTGGTGTGGGAGGGTCCGAAAAACAAGTTGAGCCCTTGGGTCGAAAAGCACGCTACTGAACTGTTTAAAAGTTTAGAGGCCCTTGAGAAAAGACTTGAAAGTAAGATATAGTTATTGACACAAGGGAGAAAGTAAGGAGGGAAGAAAAATGTCGAAGCCGCGTGCGGAGGTTGAACTAGTTGGGCTCGAAGGGATGACTGTTACGGAGAAGGCAAGACAGGTAGTTGAGAAGGCAGGATACCAAGTAAAGGTCCGGACGGTTCCAGCCGCAGAGCTCGCCTACCTAAAGATGCAACTTGGTGCGAGTCGTCTTCCCATTGTACGTACAGAGACTGAGATGTTTGAAGGGATGAGTGAGATCCGATCGCACTTTCCCGCTAAGTGAGCTAGAAAAACTAGCCCGAAATTGACGCATTTATCATGCATCCAGGGAGTCCTGGATGACTTTCCTAATTTTGTTCTTTTCCCTTTCTTCTTCATCACATCTTCATCCCTCATCCTTTAGCCTTGATCCTTTCTTTATTGCCCTTGACGTTCCTCTTCATTTTGCCCTATTTTACGCGAAACTAACTTCGGCTGGGTTTCCCAATCCGGCCTGCCTGCCGGCAGGCAGGTCACACCTTTGATTTCGCATCATCGTCTGGACTGGCTCTCCCCAGCCCGGGCATTTTTGATTATTGAGGGGGATAAGGAAGATTGTTAAGACTGAAAGGCCTGACCCTGTAACCCTGTAACAGAGCACAGCCGCCGAGCTAAGCGGCAACGACCGGGTGAGACAGGCGTATCTTGGGGGATAGAATTGCAGTGATCGAGGATCGAAGCGTCTGCCGGTCCCAACCGCAGAGTGCTTCATCGACCTCAGATATTATTCCCTTGAGAACGCCCGCCCATGGTGTCATCATTCGGAAATCCGGTCCGAGGCAGGTGGGCTAATATCGCTTGGCCGGTAGGGGGTTTCCCGTGCAGGACACCGATCTCACGGTACTCGACGAGATTCTAGCGCAGCGAAAGAGCGAGCAAGACTCAGAGATGGAGGACAACGAGTTCTTTGAGTTTTTTACTGCTCAGCAAATCCTCCGAGATTACCAGTTGGACCCGGAAGAGATTAAATCTGGGGTGGTCAGCCAATTAGCGCAGAGCGACTTGCCGGGAACGGATGGTGGCATAGACGCAATCTATCTGCTGGTCAATGGGCGTCTGATCCGAGACTTGGACCAAGCGCAAGAACTCAGGACCTTGAAGCAGAATATCGCCTTCGATGTGATTATCATCCAGTCCAGCCTTGAGACGGGGTTCTCGCTCGATAGAATCCTGCGACTGAAGGACACAAGTGAAAATATATTCCGAATAGAGCGGCAGCCGGAGACTTTTTCCGAAACCTACAACGAGGAGCTCCTCGACTGCATAAAGCGCTTTCGTGAGGCGCACCGGGCGCTCATAACAAAGCACCCGGTGATCCAAGTTAGCTACTTCTATGCCACTCGCGGTGACAGCAGCAAAGTGGCTCCA
>WNFH01000437.1_pt1 | contig 26594 bp, 27 predicted proteins | sample 5400411 | NCBI WGS metagenome assembly WNFH01 (sample SAMN13153347, study PRJNA577476) | soil metagenome | isolation source: 200 cm saprolite under Douglas fir tree site 2 hole 3 | place: USA:California | collected 2015-04-18 | reverse complement strand
ATGGTCGCTGCAGCTATGGGCATACCCACCGAACGTATTGAAGTGGCCGTCGAAGGAGACTTGGATCTTCGGGGCACGCTTGGCATAGCTAAAGATCTGGCCGTCGGTTTTGAGAAAATTCGTCTCCATTTTGACGTTGTGGCTCCTGAAGCAACCCCGGAACAACTACGCGGACTGCGGGAGAAAACAGAACAGTATTGCGTGGTGATGCAGACCTTGATCAGGCCACCACACTTGCAAACCGAGTGGGTTGGTCACGATTGAACGCGCCGCCGCCGCAATCAAGGCTATCACCTAAAGCGAGCCGCGCCCCGCGGAACGCCGCTTCCACAACGTAAGCTTGCGAAGCCCCTACCCTCGGAGAGCGAGGGTGGGGGCTTCCAGTGGCAAATTTCCACGAATGAACGACGACTATCGAGCGCTCGCGGATTTGGATTTCGCGGGTTCCTTTTCGGCGGCAGGCACGTCGGCACGGACCAGTGGAACGTCGACTAGATGTTCGGAGATGAACCAGACTTGCAGCTCGTTGGTGCGGATGATGTCGCTGACCAGAAGGTCGTTGGTGCCGTCGTCGCCGGATTCGTTGGCTTGTTTGGACATAGTGCGGGCTTCCTTGAGGATCATTTCGTGAGCTTCGAGGAGGCGCGAAATCTGGACCGGCACTTCTTCGCGGCCGCGCGGCGGACGGGGAATGATGGTGGCTTCGGCGACGTCGGCGGCCATGGCCAGGCTGATGGCGCCGAGGCTTTGAATGCGTTCGGCGATGCTGTCTACCAGTTCATTTTGTTCTTCGTAGTGTTTATCGAAGAGCAGATGTAGTTGGTAGAAGGTGTGACCAGCTACCTGCCAATGATGTTTTTTGTAGAGATCGCGAAGGGTAATGGTGTCGGCGAGAACTTGGTTGAGATTTTCGGCGCTTTCGGCGCAAACGGATTCGTCCAGACCAATGGAAAGCTTGGCCAGTTTGCCGTAGGGCTGAATTTCGTGGGCATGCTGATGAAGAATCGGGCGCGAACGATCGGACCCGGCCTGCGGGTCGGACTTTGAATTTGACTTAGAATCTCTTGGCATAGAGCAATCTCCTTGAATCTGGCTATTTTTAAAATGCGAATGGTAACCGTGAATTTAGATTCAGCTGAGCAACAGAAGGATAGGCAAAGAATTCGCGAGGCGTCAATTGCGGAGATGCTTGAGGCAAAGTGAACGTATCAATCGTTTGTGGAGGAAACAGGCTCCCGGACAGGCGAGGCAGTGTGAGCGCGTGTGACGTAGACCGCCAGCAGCAGGGAGGAAAGCAGAAGCAGTGTCGCCAGGAAGTAAGGAGCGCCGGGGAGGTGAACTGCGTACTTTGGCGCGATGGCGATGGCAAAAATTTGTGTGAATAGGGGAGGTCCGGCCATGCCAGTGACAGCGCGGAGAGAGTTGATGGCGCCCTGAAGCTTGCCTTGAGAGGACGGGTCAACGTGGCGGGACATCAGTGATTGCATGGCGGGAGCAGCAATTCCCCACAGTGCGATGAAGGGAATGACAGCAAGGATGATCCAGCCGCGGGCGGCCAGAGCGAAGCCTGCAAATCCAAGCACGCCGAACAACAGGCCGGAGAGAACGCTGCGGCGTTCGCCAAAGCGCTTCACAAAAGGGCCGACCAGGACGCCGGAAACCAGCGCAGCGCACACTCCCACGAGTGTCAGCGAGTTGCCGACGTCGCGGTGGCTCCAGGAATAGCGGTATTCCGTGTAGAGAGCCCACATGGAAGGCAGCGAATTGTGGGCGAGGTAGTACAGGGTGAGGACGACGGAGAGTCCGGCCAGCTCGGGATGAGAACGAAGAAGACCAAGAGCTCCGAGCGGATTCGCCATGTGCCAGGCGGATTTTGCACGACGTTCGGGAGGGAGAGATTCGGGAAGTATGAAAAAGCCATAGATAGCGTTGGCGAGGCTTAGCCCTGCCGCGGCCCAAAAGGGAAAACGCAAATTGATATCGCCAAGATAACCGCCCACGGCTGGGCCGATGACGAAGCCAAGTCCGAATGCGGCGCTGATCAGGCCGAAAGGCTTGGCGCGTTTGTCGGGAGGAGTAACGTCGCTGACGTAGGCGAAGGCGGTAGCGACGTTCGAAGTGGTGATGCCGGAAATGAGCCGGCCGACGAAAAGCCAGCGCAGCGAGGGAGCGAGAGCCATAAAGATGTAGTCAATGGCGAGTCCGAAGCAGGAGATAAGAATCACGGGGCGGCGGCCGAAGCGGTCGGACCACGCACCGAGTAAGGGGGAAAAAATGAATTGCATGGTGGCCCAGCCGAGTCCGAAATAGCCGGTGATGGCAGAGGCGCGAGCGAAGTCGCCGCCTTGGAATTGGCGGATCAGGTCGGGCAGAACGGGAGCGATGATTCCGAAGGCGAGAAAGTCAAACGCGACGGTGATGAGGATGAAGTAGAAGGCTGCTTTGGAGGCGACCGGCGCAACGGGGGATGTGGGAGAAGATGACAATGTAGACTCCGCGTTGAAACGGGCCGGTTTAAACGGCCATTGTAGCGAGGAACCGGAAGTGGTGCCAACACCAGTGTGAAAGGCGCAGCACCCTAGTTCAGTTCATTCCGAATCATTCCGAATATAAATCGGGGCGGAGCAAACCTATTGTAAGAATTTGACGCGCGAGATTACCGCGGAACGAACTTTTGTACGCGCATGCCGTGATAGACGTCGCCGACATAGACCGCGTCGTCTTTTCCGACGGCGAGGTCGTGGCCCCAATAAATCTGGCCGTCGTAATTGCCGAAGCGACTCCACTTGGCGAGGATTTTTCCGGAGAGATCGAGCTTAAGAAGCTCACCACGATCGGGTCCCGCGGGCTTGAGGTCGCCACCATCGACTACGTACAGCAAATTGTCGGGTCCGATGGTGAGAGACCAGGGGCGGCCAAGCTCAGGTGACTTCCAATCTTTCAGGAATTTTCCGTTCGCATCGAAAACCTGAATGCGCGCATTGCTGCGATCGGCGACGTAAACATTTCCCTGTGCATCAACCGCTACGCTGTGCGGCAGGTCAAATTCGCCGGGGCCCTGGCCTTTGTGTCCCCAATCGAACAGGAATTTGCCGTCGGAAGAAAACTTTGCCACGCGATTGTTGCCGTAGCCGTCGCTGACGTAGATCGAGCCATCGGAAGCGAAAGCGATGTCGGTAGGTTTGTCGAAATGAGTTGCATCGACGCCAGAAACGCGTTCGGTGCCGATGGTTAAAAGAAGTTTTCCATCGTGGGAAAACTTGAAGACTTGTTGAAGCGCGCGATCGGTGACCCAAACATCGTCATGCGCGTCGACGCGGAGGCCGTGAGGTTCGAGGAAACGGTTCTCTCCCCAGGACGCCAATAATCTTCCGGAAGCTCCATCGAAGCAGAGAATGGTTGGGCTTGAGATGAGATGAGTTTTGTCGGTGGCCCAGGAATTTTCCGCGCGATGAAAGATGAAAACATGATTGTGGGAATCGACGGCGACGCCGGAAACCTGGCCGAGGACCATGCCGTCCGGAAGAACGGGCCATCCGTGCACCACCGAGTAGGGATCAGCGGGATTCTGCTGGGCAGGCGACGCGCCAGCGAAAAATGCGGTCAGGAGAAACGGAAACACGAAGTATCGACGAAAAATCAGCATGACGCACCTCTTCAACTGCAAACCTCACGAACGAGTTCTCCGTGTGCAGTTCGCAATGGCTGAGATTATAGGTGCGAAGAGGCAGCAAAAGTCGAGCGAAGGCGCTGTGCGCGTTCCGAAAGCGGTAAAGCGGTCGGACGAATCCACGCAACAGAAAAAAACGTCCTCGCATGCGGAGACACGCGAGGACGTTCGGGGCGATTCGCGGGGAGAGTGTAGGCCACGAACCGTTTACATAAATTTGAAAAAAGTTACTTGGTGCCCGGAGTGGAAACTGCGGGCGCGGCAGTAGTGGCTGCTTGCTGGTCAAGGTTGAGTGAGTATTTCTTTCCGGAAAAGAAGACGCTGGTCAACGACTTTGAGCCGTCATCTTCCCTCTTGGTCGAATAGCCGGTGCCTGCGGGCGCGGACGCGGAATTTTCGAGCTGCGCGGGAACCGTGGCGATGGTGTCTTTGCCTTGACGAATGCTCAGCTGAACGTTTGCGCCGCTGCCTTCCCAGGCCAAATCGTACCGGCCCGCAGTCAGCGTCTTGCCACTGACTTTCACATCTTCATACAACTTGATGGAGGCCTTTTCGCCGGCGTAAGCGGCAGAAGCGAGAAGAAGCGAAGCGCCGAAGAGAAGACCCTTTGCGAAATGTTTGGTTTTCATTTAAATCTCCTTGAAAGTGTCTAGAGTCTTGGGAAGAACGAAAAAATCTAAACTCATCTACTTGGACGAAATTATGCGTAGGAAGTTGCAGGAATATCCGGGAATCTTAGGTACCGCTACAGTAAAACTCATAAAGAATTCAAATGCGGCGGATATGAATAATTTGTGTAACGGAATTTCAGCGATGAGCGACCGGAAACCGCCACGCAGAAAAAATCACGCCGGGCGGCGGACTATTAACACGGGATTGCTGAGTGGTGGCGCCAGCGAAAGCGTAGAGAGATTCCTCGCTGCCTCTGCCTGCGCAGGCAGGTTCGGAATCACGACGGGTTGTCGTGAGTGCCTCGGAGAGGTTGACACCCGGGCAGAGGTATGCGCCTCGGAAGCGCTTGACGCCGCGGGAAAGATTGATGCTTCGGAACGGTTAACGGCGTGTAACTTCTAGACTTCGAGGATTACCGGCAAGATGAGCGGACGCTTCGAGGTCTGCTTGCTGATGTAGCGCTTCAGGTCCACGCGAATTTTTTCTTTGATGACCGACCAGTCGGCGCGTTCTTCTGCGTTGGAAGTGTTAATGGTGCGCAACACGATGTCTCGCGCCCCAGCGACGAGATCGCTGCCGTTGTCACTCATAAACCCGCGCGAAACGATTTCCGGCTGCGATTCCAGTTTGCCGGTGTGTTTATCAATCGCGATGATCGGCACGACCACGCCGTCTTCGGAAAGATGCTTGCGTTCGCGTACCACCACTTCTTCGATTTCTTCCAGTGAGCCGGAATCCACCAGGACGCGGCCCGCGGTTACCGGATCGCGGCGATGGACGCCGTCTTCGGTGAACTCGATGTTTTGCCCGTCTTCGACCAGCAAAATTTCGCCACTGACGACTCCGAGTTGATGCGCAAGCGCCGCGTGGCGGAACAGATGGCGATATTCGCCGTGTACCGGAATAAAGTATTTCGGTTTGACCAACTGCAGGACAAGTTTTTGTTCTTCCTGGCTGGCGTGTCCGGAAACGTGAATGACGCCCGCTGAATTGTCGTAATAGACCAGCGCGCGCCGGCGGAACATGTGATCCAGCATGCGGAAAATCGCTTTTTCGTTTCCCGGGATGATGCGCGAAGAAAGAATGACCGTGTCATTTTCGTCGACGCTGACAAAGCGGTGATTGTCCACCGCAATGCGCGAAAGGGAAGACATGGGCTCGGCTTGCGAGCCGGAAGCCAGGATAATGATTTTGCGCGGATCGAATGAGCGGATGTCCTGCGAGCGGACGACCATGCCGTCGGGAATGCGCAGATATTCCAGGTCGTGCGCGATTTCGACGTTGTCCACCATACTGCGGCCGACGAAGGCAACTTTGCGGCCGACACGCGAGGCGATGTCGATCACTTGCTGAATGCGATGGATGGAGGAAGCAAAACACGAAAGGATGACACGCTTGGGAGCGGAACGCGCAAGTTCTTCAATGCGCGGAACCACCGCACGCTCGGAAGGCGTAATACCGGGGCGCTCGACGTTTGTCGAATCGGAAAATAACGCCAGCACGCCTTCGTTGCCGTAGCGCGCGAAAGTATGAATGTCGAATCCCGCGCCGCCGACGGGCGTGTGATCAATCTTAAAATCGCCGGTGTGAATGATGACGCCGACGGGAGTGCGCACCGCGAGCGCGACGCAGTCAATGGTGCTGTGCGTCACCGGGATCATCTCAATTTCGAAGGGGCCGATTTCAATGCGCCGCCCGGGAATCACTTCGCGCAATGTCGTCGAGTCGAGAAGTCCGGCTTCCGTGATGCGCTTCTTGACCAGCGCGAGCGTGAAGCGCGTTCCGTACACCGGAACGTTGAGATCACGCAGAATGTAGGGAAGTGCGCCGATGTGATCTTCGTGGCCGTGCGTTAAGACGATCGCCCGAACGTGCTGGCGATTCTGTTTCAGGTACGTAATGTCGGGAATGACCAGGTCCACGCCCAGCAATTCAGACTCGGGGAACATCATGCCAGCATCGATCACGATGACGTCGTCGCCGTAGCGAAGCGCCATCATATTCATGCCAAACTCACCGAGACCACCGAGGGGAATTGCGAAAAGCGATTGCAGAGGCTTACTCAACGAGATAGAGCTCCATTAGGGTACAGCGCAAGAGTATCACAGTACCGTGAACCGACAGCGATCAGCGCGCAGGAACTGAGCGATCAGCGATTAGCGCCCAGTGAGAGAAAACCGGCGGGCCGACGATGAGTCAGTTTCTTGAACCGCTGCTGAACAGATGCGCGATGGCTACGAGGACTACGGCACCGAGTGTGGCCGCGGCCAGCGAGAAAAGAAAGCCTCCGCCAAAAATTCCGAGTCTGGTGAAAATCCAACCGCCGATAAAAGATCCGATCAAGCCTAGAATAATATCCGTGACGCAGCCGAAGCCGCGGCCGCGCGCTAATTTACCCGCCAGCCATCCCGCGATCAGGCCAAGCAGCAGCCAAGCGATGATGCCGCGAGGCCACCATTCGAATACCACTGTTCGTTGCTGAAGAAGTGCGATGGACGCGAACATGCGATCTCCAGATCTGAGTAGCATTGCCGCTGGCAGTGTAGCAAAGAATGGCCACGGGACGTTATTCGAGCTGGCTGCGCAGGCAGGCAGCGAGTCTCTTCATTTTTCGGTCAGGTAGACGCGGGAAGTTGTTGCGTCATGCAGTGGATGGTGCCGAGGCCGAGGACGAGATCGCGGGAGTAAATCGGCACGATTTCGCGCCCCGGGAGAAGTTTGTGGAGGGTGTTCAAGGCGACTCGATCGTTGGGATCATTGAATACCGGAACGAGTACAAGTTTGTTTGCGATATAAAAGTTTGCATAGCTGGCAGGGAGGCGTTGTTTGTTGAAAAACACCGGCGCGGGCATCGGCAGCGTCTCAACGCGAAGCGGTTTGCCGTCTTGATCCTTCATCGATTGCAGCAGCGTGAGATTTTCCTGCAGCGCGGAATAGTTGGCGTCTGATTTATTTTCCTCGACGATGGTCACCACCGTCGACGGATCGACGAAACGCGCCAGGTCGTCCACATGGCCGTGGGTGTCGTCACCGGCGATACCGTTTTTCAGCCACAGAACATTGCTCACGCCGAGGTAGTTGCGGAAGACTTGCTCATAATCGCGTTTGGTGAAGCCGGGATTGCGCTCCTGAATTTTGCTCTGCAGACATTCTTCGGTAGTTAATAGTGTGCCCAAGCCGTTTACATCGATGGAGCCGCCTTCCAGAACTACGCGGCGGCCATTGTGCGTGGGCAGAATTATTTTGCGGCGAAGTTTTTTGTTAGCGCGGCTTACGGCTTGCGCGTCTTTCTTGTGATTGCGATATTTTGCCCAGCCATTAAAAATGAAATGATTGAACGCGACGTTGCCTGTTTTATTTGTAACGCAGAGGGGGCCGGAATCGCGCATCCATCCGCGGTCCGTGGGAACGAGTAGAAATTGAACGCGGTCGATATTGACGTGAGATTTGTTCAAGATGGATTTGACGCCCGATTGTGCTGCGGCGTTTTCTACAAGCAGGAAAACGCATTCAACTCGCGCCAGATGCCGAACAATGTCCGCGAAAGCCCAGGGAATCGGCGCGAATTTGCCTGGCCAGTCGGTGAGCTCGTGCGGCCAGCCAAGGAATGTGCCTTGGTGAGGCGCCCATTCGGCGGGCATGCGAAATCCAAGCGAATCGGGCCAGCCTGCGGCAGACATTATTCGCCGAGCCAGCGATTCAGGATCGGTTGATAGGCATCAATGCGACGGTCGCGAAAGAATGGCCAGCCGCGACGCGTTTCTTCGCTTTTCGCCGGATCACATTCGACCACCAAAATTTCCTCGTTTTCGCTTCCGGCCTGCGAGACGACTTGACCAAAAGGATCGGCGACGAAAGAATTTCCCCAAAATTCGATTCCCGGATCGCCCGCCGCCGGATTGCCTTCGTAGCCCACTCGATTCACCACGGCGACAAACGTTCCATTGGCGATAGCGTGCGAGCGTTGGATGGTGCGCCACGCGTCAAGTTGCGCCGCGCCGAATTCGGCTTTTTCGTTGCGGTGCCAGCCGATACTGGTTGGATAAAAAATCACCTGCGCGCCTTTCAGCGCAGTCAGGCGCGAACCCTCCGGATACCACTGATCCCAGCAAATCTGAATTCCGATACGGCCGAACTTGGTGTCAAAATTTGGAAAACCAAGGTCTCCCGGCGTGAAATAAAATTTCTCGTAATAAAGTGGATCGTCGGGAATATGCATTTTGCGATATTTGCCGAGGAACGAGCCGTCAGCGTCCAGCACGGCGCAGGAATTGTGATAGATGCCCGCGGCGCGCCGTTCAAAAAGTGAAATCACCAGCGCGACGTTATTTTCTCTGGCAATTTTCGCCAGCGAATCCGTTGTCGGTCCGGGAATAGCTTCGGCCAGGTCGAACAGCGCGGCTTCTTCCGTGCGGCAGAAATATTCTCCGCAAAAAAGTTCATCCAGGCAGATAATTTGCGCGCCACGCTTGGCTGCTTCGCGAATTTTGCCGATCGCACGATGCAGATTAGCGCTGGCGTCCTTGCTGGAACTCATTTGAATCAAGCCAACTGTAAATTTATCCGCCATGCGGAATATCGTAACACGCAACGGCGGAGATTTATCGCAAAGGGCCGAGCACAGCATGAAAAAGTGTGAAAGTTCTTTGACGAAGCTTGCGAATAAAACGTAAGATGCGTCACGGCAATTTGCTTGCGACATTCATCCACAAGAAATATTTTGTAACGTGGCATTTATTTCGAAAAGTTCAGGAGTGTAATGGCAAAGGCAAAGAAAAAAGCTGCGGGCGTCAAGACGGTTACCGGTCGAATTCTACACGATCCGGTCAAGGATAAGTTGCGCCCGATTTTTCCACTGGACTTGTCGAAGTGCAGGACCATCGACCAACTGGTGCGCGCGATGGGCGACACCGCCTACACCGCCCGGCAGGTTGGCGACGCCGCGGATGTGCTGGAAGCGATGGCCCGCGACAAGGATTGTTTCGTGGTCATGACGCTTGCGGGCGCTCTGACCGTCGGAAAAATGGGACTGGTATTTTGCGACCTGATCGAAAGCGGCATCGTCAAGAGCGTAGTGTCAACCGGCGCACTAATGGCTCACGGGCTGGTCGAAGCCACTGGTCTTTCACACTTCCGCTACGATCCCTCGAAAATGGACGACAACGAATTATTTAACGCCGGATATAACCGGGTGTACGACTCGCTGGAGCCGGAAACCAATCTGGATCACGTGGAAGAGGTGGTGGATTCGATTCTGGAGCAGTGGGATGATAAGGAAATTGTCTGTAGCTGGAAACTGCACCGGCGCATCGGCGAATATCTGGTGAAAAATACCAAGGGACGCGGAATTTTGAAATCTGCGTACGAACATAACGTACCGGTTTTTGTGCCCGCGTTTTCCGATTCGGAATTGGGAATTGATTTTGCGCTGCATAAATTCGGCAGGCAGCGCGACAAGCGACCGTTGCTTCGCTTTGATCCTTTCGAGGATTTCGAAAAGTTTGCTGACATCATGATGGCCACGAAAAAGATGGGAATTTTTACGGTTGGGGGCGGCGTGCCGCGCAACTGGTCGCAGCAGTTCGGAGTTTACGCCGAATTGATGGCGCGCCGCGGCTACAAAAATCTGCCGCTGAAACGCTACGCTTACGGCGTGCGAATTTGTCCCGAACCAGTGCACTGGGGCGGGTTGAGTGGAAGCACCTACACCGAAGCTGTGTCCTGGGGGAAATTTGTGCCGCCGGAAGAAGGCGGAAAACTTGCCGAAGTCTTTGAGGATGCGACCGTTGCATTACCGCTGGTAGTAGGCGCGGTGCTGGAACGCATTGGATACTTCAAAAACAGGGATTAGAGATCAGGAACAAAAGGATTAGCGAAGACGCGCGGGCAACCAAAATGATACCGGCTGATCTACTCTCTACGACTTTGCTTGGAAATTGGGATAGGAAAAGTTAGTCGTCTTCGCCAATGAGAATTGCAGCCCCGAGAACGGTAGTCCACAGGCCGCGCTTGTCTCCGACCGCGGATTGCGTGACGTTCAGCGTGCGGACGATTTTATTCGAAATGCGATAGACCTCTTTTTTTTCGTCCCACGACAAATCTGGATCGAATTCCACGTTCAAAGTAGTCGCGAGCATTTCCGCCGCTAGCTCTTCCGCATATTCGCCGGCGATTTCTTCGCTCTCGCCGAAGGAATGATGCTCCGAGAGGTAGCCGTACATCGTTTTATCACTGGGCAGCGCCAGTCCGATGCTGGCCGCGATCAAGCGGTGCGGCTCTTTCGTCGAATTTTCGCTAATCACGGTAAACGCAACTTGTCCCGGCTTGATGTGCTTCAATCCTTCGCTGCGCGAAATCAATTTACAGCTTGGCGGAAAAATCGATGAGACGCGCACGATGTTACACGCGGCAATGCCCGCATTGCGCAGGGCAAGCTCAAAACTGGAAAGCCGCTCACGATGTTTACCGACGCCTTTGGTCAAGAAGATTTTCTTAGCGACAAACGCCATAGTGCCGGTACGCGGCCTCCGTGTGTGAAGTACTGACGAAGATTTAGTGCTGTGGAAAAGTAACAAGAAGGGTATCGAGTGTCAACGTTAAACGGCGTTGCAACAAGAATTTAATGCAGTGAAGCACAACTACCCTTCAGTCTTTCGCAACATGTTGCATCAGTTTTCCCAGCGGCTTGCAGATCGCCAGAAGTTTTCCCAGATCGTCCGAAGTAAATTCCGGGCCGGCTTCTGCAACCGCGGCTGCTTTGCGGCTGATTTGAATCACGCCGATCACTTTGCGCTCCGCCAAGATCGGCGCGCTAATAAATTCTTTGGATTGCCGATGCATTCAGCGATTCATCCTTGACGCCTTCGAAAACGCTGGCGTGACGAACCGTCGCGAAATTATTGACGATTTCCGGCGGCTGTCGCGTACCGTGCGCGCGGCCAGCGCCGAGGTACTGGAAAGCGGGATGTGTCCGACGTTACGCAAAGCCTGCGGTACCAGAAAACAAATTGCCACCTCATCCGATTTCACATGCAAAGTTTTTGCAATGCGTTCGGCCAGCGCAGGAATGGAGAGTTCCTGGTTCGACGCATCTCCGGATTTGAGGCTATTGGCTAGTATTTCGAATTCGTGTTCGAGTTTTTTGCTCATGAGATTGGATAAAAATGATCTGGAGTGGAAGGTCCGGTGAGACCGCCAGCAATGATTGCAACGTGTACGATAACAAATGCCAGGGGTACGGCAATGGGCAAATCGTTTGAAATTTCCGAAAAAGTAAAAGCAGTCCAAAGATCGCGGTGCGATTTTGCATGGCCGAAATCAACTGCTATACTTTTTGTGCTGCAAGTGAGAACTTTCCCATGTTGAACTCGATTGAAGTTACGGCGGGACACGGGCAGCGGAGAGGGCATGTCCGCAACGACAACCCGGCCTGACAGCAGTTATCTCCTCAGAAAACTCCATTCCTTGAGCGGTTTGATTCCCGTTGGCGCGTTTCTGGCCGAACACTTTTGGTCCAACAGCGCTATCCTGGTGAGCGCGCAAAAGTACGATAGCGTTTCGCAGGAGCTGCAGACCATTCCGTTTCGGCCATTTGTGGAATTATTTCTTATTGTGTTGCCGATCTTATTTCACGGCGGCTATGGCGTTTACATCTGGCTGAACGGAAAGTCGAATGTTTCGCAATATCCGTGGGTGAAAAACTGGCTTTATATATTTCAGCGCTACACCGGCCTGATCGCGTTCGTATACATGGGATGGCATGTTTACACCGAACGCTGGTTAACGCACGGCCGATCTACGTACGACACCGTCTATAACGATTTGCAGAATCCCTGGTATCTGGCGTTTTTTGTAGTGGGTGTTCTCGCGTCGTCCTTCCATCTGGGCGTCGGCATATGGAATTTTCTTTGCAAGTGGGGTTTGGCGGCGACAGTTCGCGCGCAACGTGCCGCAGGGCAACTCGGTGCATTCGTCGGATTCGCTTTCAGTTTGATGGGAATTCTGATCCTGATCAGTTTCCGTTTTGACTGGCATCCGTTTTCTTCTTACATAACCCGATGAGACAACCGAAAATCATCGTAGTGGGCGGAGGACTGGCCGGACTGATGGCCACCATTCGCGTTGCCGAATCCGCCGTGCCTGTCGATTTGTTTTCCATCGTACCGGTAAAACGCTCGCACTCGGTCTGCGCTCAGGGCGGCATCAACGCGGCGAAAAATCAGAAAGGCGAAGGCGATACCACCGCCAAGCATTTCGACGACACCATCTATGGCGGTGATTTTCTGGCCAATCAGCCGCTGGTAAAAAGAATGTGCGAAGCGGCTCCCGGAATTATTGATCTGCTGGACCGCATGGGCGTGATGTTCAACCGCACTCCGGAAGGATTGCTCGATTATCGGCGCTTTGGCGGCACTCTTTATCACCGCACCGCGTTTGCAGGAGCGACGACGGGTCAGCAGCTTCTTTACGCGCTCGACGAACAGGTGAGACGCCACGAAGCCGAAGGAAAAGTTAAGAAATACGAAGGCTTCACATTTTTGTCCGCTGTTTTGGATGATAGCGGAGTGTGCCGCGGAATCTGCGCCATGGATTTGCGCACTATGGAAGTAAGAACGTTCTCCGCCGACGCCGTAATTTTCTGTACCGGCGGAATCGGCGCGATTTTTGGCCGCTCGACAAACTCGGTGGTGTGCACGGGCTCGGCGCAATCGGCGCTTTTCCAGCAGGGCGTGGATTACGCCAACGGCGAATTCATCCAAGTCCACCCGACAGCGATTCCCGGCGAAGACAAACTCCGCTTGATGAGCGAATCGGCGCGTGGCGAAGGCGGCCGCGTATGGGTGCCAAAAAAAGCAGGTGACACGCGTCCCGCAAAGAGCATTCCAGAAAACGAGCGCTTTTATTTTCTGGAAGAGTGGTACCCGAAGTACGGAAACTTGGTGCCGCGCGACATCGCCACCCGCGCGATTCATCGCATCGTCTATCAGGAAAAACTCGGCCTCGTCGGCCAGGCCGCGGTGTATCTCGACGTCACCCACATTCCGCGCGCGACGCTGGACCGCAAGCTCGAAGGCATTCTGGAAATTTACGAAAAGTTTTTGGGCGTTGATCCGCGCGAAGAACCGATGAAAGTTTTCCCCGCGATGCACTACACCATGGGCGGTATATGGGTAAATCCCGAAGATCAGGCGACGAATGTTGCCGGAATTTTTGCGGCCGGCGAGTGCGAATATCAATATCACGGCGCGAATCGCTTGGGCGCGAACTCTTTGGTGTCCTGCATCTTCGGCGGGGGACTGGCGGGCCCGGCTGCGGCGAAGTATGCGAAGAATCTGGAAAAGGGAAGTGATGCGATCGAGTCCAACGTCTTTGATCGCGAACGCCAGCGCCAGGAAGCCTTGAATCAGACGCTGATTTCGCAAGACGGCAACGAAAACATCATGGCCGTCTGGCGTGAACTCGGCGAAACCATGACCGAGCATGTCACCGTCACGCGCATCAACAAGAATCTGGAAACCGCTTACAACAAATTACTCGAACTTGATCAGCGATTCCGCAGAGTAAATCTAAGCGACCGCAGCAAGTGGTCCAATCAGACGCTGAACTTCGCGCGCGAGTTGAGAAACATGTTGGTTCTCGCGCGAGTCATTACCATCGGCGCCCACGCCCGAAACGAATCGCGCGGTGCGCACTATAAGCCGGATTTCCCTGACCGTGACGATGCCAATTGGCTGAAAACGACGCGCGCGAAATGGTCGAACGGCGAAATCCAGTTGCATTACGAACCCGTCGACATTTCGCAGATCACGCCGCGGCCGCGCAGGTATGACGCGGTGAAATGACGATGAGCTTGATCGCTTCGAGCGCGCGATTTGAAAAAGCTGTCATCCTGAGCCCGCTTGAGACGGGCGAAGGATCTCAGTAATCGGTTTGGCAAGGACTTATGGCTGAAAGACAAGTCATCGTAAAAATTAAGCGACAAGTAAGCCCGCAAGGCGCGCCGTACTGGGAAGAATTCGCGTTGACCTGGCGGCCCGCGATGAACGCGATCATCTGCTTGCGCGACATCGCGGGAAATCCCGTGACCCGTGACGGCAAAAAAACCACTCCAGTTTCGTACGACTCCAATTGCCTGGAAGAAGTCTGCGGCTCGTGCGCGATGCTCATCAACGGCAAAGCACGCATGGCTTGTTCGGCGTTGGTTGATAAATTGGAACAACCTATTCGGCTGGAGCCGATGTCGAAATTTCCCGTAGTCCGCGATCTCGCCGTCGACCGGCAATTCATGTTTGAGAGCTTGAAACGCGTCAAAGCGTGGATTCCCATCGACGGCACTTACGATCTTGGCGAAGGGCCGCGCGTCGCTCCCGAAACCCAGGAAAAAGCGTACAAACTTTCCACGTGCATCTCCTGCGGCAATTGTCTGGAAGTTTGTCCACAAGTTACCGGCACTTCCGCCGGAGATTTCGTCGGTGCCGCAATCATCAACCAGGTGCGCCTTTTCAACATGCATCCCACTGGAGCGATGCACGCCCGTGAACGCATTGGCGCCTTGATGCAACCCGGCGGCGTACATGATTGCGCCAACTCGCAAAATTGCGTGAAGGCATGTCCGAAAGAAATTCCGCTCACCGAATCCATCGCGGAAGTAAATCGTCAGGCGTGGAAACAGGCTATGCTCGGCTGGCTGATAGGGTAGAATCTGCACTCGACATTTTTGATTCGGTCCGGATTGTAGAAAGGGCCCAAGGAGCTAGTGATGCGCAGCCGCAGCGCGCGTTTGTCGTTTGCTTGGTTTTTGCTGTTCTGTTCATTGTGGATTGTCCCGGCCCGCGCCGATGAAATCGCCGAACGGGCGCGCAAACTGCACTTTTCGTCGATCGTTCTTGACACTCACGACGACACCACACAACGATTTTTCTCTAAGGATTTCGACATTGCCAAGCGCAACGCCGACGGCAGCATCGACATTCCACGCATGCGCGAAGGCGGCATGAACGCGATTTTCTTTTCCATCTGGATTGACGGCCGCATCCTGGGGCCGCCCGCAATCCAGAAAGCGCTCGACCAGATTGACGCTGTGCACGAAAACGTTCGCAGGAATTCTAAGGACATGATGTTTTGCCGCACCGCTGATGACGTGCGCCGCGCGCACGCGCAAGGCAAAATCGCCGCTCTCATCGGAGTCGAAGGTGGACACATGATTGGCAACGATATCCGCATGGTGCGGATTTTCGGCGATCTCGGCGTCCGCTACATGACCTTGTCGCATTTTTACAACGACGAGTGGGCGGATTCTTCCACCGACAAGCCCGCGCACAACGGCCTCACCGACTACGGCAAGGACATCGTCCGCGAAATGAATCGTCAGGGAATCATGGTGGATATTTCTCACGTCAGCGACAAAACTTTCTACGACGCGCTGGAAGTCAGCAAGGCGCCGCTCATGGCTTCGCACTCCTCATGCCGCGCACTGTGCAATCACATTCGCGACATGAGCGACGACATGATCAAAGCGCTGGCTGCAAAAGGCGGAGTGATTCAAATCAATTACGAAGTGAGCTTTATCGATCAGGCTTATAAAGACGCCTCCGACAAACTTTCCGGCGGTGTGGTCGCCATCTTTGACCAGTTGAAAAAAGAGTGCGGAGACGATGAAGCCTGCATGGGCAAGAAGATGAACGAGATGCACGACAAAGCGGTCGCTGACGGAAAACTGCCGCACGTCAGTTGGGAAAGAATCATCGATCACATCGATCACGCCGTAAAACTCGTCGGCGCCGATCACGTTGGCCTCGGCTCCGACTTCGACGGCGCCAGCATGCCGGAAGGCATGGAAGATGCTTCCAAGCTTCCCAAAATTACCGAAGCCCTGATGCGCAGAGGTTACAAGGACGAGGACATTCGCAAAATTCTTGGCGGCAACCTCCTGCGCGTGATGGCGCAGAACGAAAAGGTCAGCCGCGAACTACAAGCGCAGTAACGAACGCATTGTCGGAAGGATAATAAATGATCAGTGTTCTGACGCGCGTCGCAACGGTTGCACTCGGAGGATTGCTGGTGACCTCGGGCTTGGCAGGCGACAACATTTCAGAAAAAGCCAGGAAGCTGCATTTCTCTTCCATCGTGGTGGACACTCACGACGACACTACGCAGCTCATGCTCGATCCAAAATTTGATTTGGGCGCGCGTCAACCGAAGGGTAGCATCGACATTCCGCGCATGCGCGAAGGCGGCCTGGGTGCGATTTTCTTTTCCATCTGGATCCCAAGCAAAGTTACCGGTCCGACCGCAGTGCAAAAAGCTCTTCAGCAGATTGATGCCGTGCGCGAGCAAGTGCGCAAACACCCGAAAGATCTTGTGCTCGCCACCACCGCTGAGCAAATTCGTCAAGCACACAAAAACGGCAAGATCGCCGCGTTGATGGGTGTCGAAGGCGGACACATGATCAACAGCGATCTCGGCGTGCTGCGCAAATACGCCGCCCTCGGTGTGCGCTACATGACCCTTACTCACAGCGGAAACGACGAATGGGCTGATTCTTCCACCGACAAAGCGGTGCACAGCGGTCTCACGGACTTCGGTAAAAATGTTGTACGCGAAATGAATCGCTTGGGAGTGATGGTGGATATTTCGCACGTAAGCGACAAAACCTTTTATGACGCGCTGGAAGTCAGCTGGGCGCCGCTACTAGCATCCCACTCCTCCTGCCGCGCGATTTGCGACGCTCCGCGAAATATGAGCGACCAGATGATGAAGGACCTGGCTGCGAAGGGCGGAGTGATTCAAATCAACTATCACGTGGGATTTTTGAGTCAGGAATTTCGCAACGCGGAAAAGAGCGACCCCAAGATCAATGAAGCGATCGCCGAGGAAGTCACAAAGCGATGTGGCAGCGACGCCGATGAAGCTTGCATGTTGATCGAAGGCGACCGCATCACGCGCGAATATGTCGCAAAAGGCGTCTTGCCGCGCGTGGAGTACACGAAAATCATCGAACACATCGACCACGCTGTCCGAGTTGCGGGGATCGATCACGTCGGGCTGGGCTCCGATTTTGACGGCGCCAATATGCCATACGGCATGGAGGATGCGTCCATGCTGCCAAAGATTACCGAGGCGCTGCTGAAAAAAGGCTATTCCGATAGTGACGTGAAAAAGATTTTGGGCGAGAATACCTTGCGCCTGATGACAGCTGTCGCACGCGTGAGCAGGGGATTGAACGCCAACAAGTAGTGGATAACCTGAGGGACGGAGAATCCGTATGAAAGTAAAAAATAATATCGCGGGTTTGGCCGCGATCCTGTTCGCTGTCGGAATCAGTCTGGGTGGCTGTACCAAGCGCGAGTCACCGGCAGAGCCGGTGGCAGAACAGCCAAAAACGGAACCGCCCGCCCAGCCATCTGTGCCGCCGACCGAGACCAAACCGGCGCCCGACGCTTCGGCCAAGCCAGCCGAGCCCGCGCATAATTACGTGAAGGAGCTGCTGGCTCCGGCGAAATTAAAAGAAAAAGCTCCGGAAACCTACAAAGTGAAATTCGATACCACGCGCGGTGAATTCACGATCACAGTTACCCGCGCCTGGGCTCCTTTCGAAGCCGACCGCTTCTATAATCTCGTGAAGCATCATTTTTACGACAACGCTGCTTTCTTCCGCGTGGTCCCGAACTTCGTGGTGCAGTTCGGCATCAGCGCAAACCCTTCGGTGAATTCTGCCTGGCAGCATGCGTCCATGAAGGACGATCCGGTCGTTCAGTCCAACAAGCGTGGCACCATCGTGTTTGCGCAAACTTCAAATCCGAATTCGCGCGGCACGCAGGTGTTCATCAACCTGAAAGACAACACGCCACTCGATCATTCGGGGCAGGGCTTCGCTCCATTCGGCGCAGTGGATGGCAAAGGCATGAACGTGGTTGAAATGATGTACGACGGCTACGGCGACAACGCGGGGCCAGATCAGGAACAGTTGGAAAAACAAGGCGATCCTTATTTGCTAAAAGGCTGGCCGAAGCTCGATCACATCAAATCCGCTACGTTGATCGCGGCGCAATAACTCGCAAAATTTCGTAACGTCAAAGCGCCGCCCATCAATTCTGACCCGGCACCGCGATTTCGAAAACTTACTCATTTTCATGGACCAGCAAACCGATGTAGTTCCTTCGCAGCGCGCGCCGCTGGATAATTCTGTGTACCTGATCGCGGCGCTCGCCGTATTTGTACATTTCTTATGCAACTCAAAATATGGCTATTTTCGCGACGAACTTTATTACGCGGCGTGCGGCGAGCACCTTGCCTGGGGCTATGTTGATCACGCGCCGCTGGTCGCGCTGGCTTCGCGCGTCAGCCGCGGGTTGTTTGGCGATTCGTTGTTTGCTTTGCGCATGCTTCCGGCGCTTTCTGCCGCGCCGAAGGTTTTTCTTGGCGGCTGGATGGCACGCGAAGTCGGCGGGGCTCGCTTTGCGCAATTCTTCGCGGGGCTTTTGGTTTTCCTGGCGCCGATTTATCTGACTTTCGATAATTTTCTTTCCATGAATGCGTTCGAGCCGGTGTTCTGGATGGCTTGTGCGGCGATTGTTCTGCGGATTCTGAATGGCGGTAGCCCGCGGCTATGGCTACTTTTTGGACTGGTCGCAGGAATTGGAATTCTCAATAAACACTCCATGCTGTTTTTCGGATCGGGCATTGCAATTGGTCTGCTCCTGACGTCCGCGCGAAAGCAATTTGCAAGAATTGAAATCTGGATGGCGTTGTTCATTGCGTTCCTGATTTTTCTGCCCAATTTGCTTTGGGAAATTCGCAACGGCTACCCAACGATTGCGCTGTTGCATACGGTAATCGGCACTAAATACTCGACTGTTTCTCCGCTAACCTATGTCGGTGAACAATTTCTTTTGGTGAATCCGCTCGCCGCTCCGCTTTGGCTGGCAGGTTTGTACTTTGTTCTTTTCGATCGCGAAGGCCGAAAATATTCTGTGCTCGGCTACGCGTATCTCGTCGTACTGCTCGAAATGATTTTGCTGCACGGCAAAATATATTATCTTGCCCCGGTGTACATCATGTTTTTGGCCGGCGGCGCAGTCTGGTGGGAGCGAAAAATATTTGTGCGCCCCGGCGCCTGGCTGAAGCCGGCGGTACTGGCTCCGATCATCGTTTCTGGAATTATTGCCGCTCCGCTAGCCATGCCAATTCTTCCTGTAGCTACCGCCGTAAAATACTGCGCGTTCTTCGGAGTGCGGGAAGTGAAGGTAGAAAATGTTCCACTGAATTCGCTGCCGCAGCTTTTTGGCGACATGTTCGGGTGGCAGGAACAGGTGCAAGCGATGGCCCACGCCGTACAATCGCTGCCGGCTCACGAGCGATCGCGCATGGCGCTGCTCGCTTACAACTACGGCGAAGCCGGTGCGATCGATTATTTCGGCAAACGTTATGGTTTGCGAAAAGCGATCAGCGGACACAATCAATACGGCGCGTGGGGACCGCGCGGCGCCTCGGGAGATGTGGTCATCGCGATAGGATTTGCAAAAGCAAGATTGGACCGCGCATTCGGCGATGTGCAGGCTTTTGAAACCATCAGTCCGGAATACGCGCTACCAGAGGAGTCTGGCCTGACCATCTACATTTGCCGGCAGCCCCGGCAAAATCTCGCCGACTCTTGGGAACAATGGAAGTATTTGGATTAATTTGAGCGCATAACGGCTTCGCAGGCGGCCGCATCCAAACAACTGCTGAAATGCATCAGTTCTTTGCGATCCCAAGGATTGGTATTGACACCGCGAACGATGCCACGTACCCTTTTTAAGTAATGAAAATGTCTCGCCAAACTGTGTGTTGTTGCTGCGGCTGCTGTAGCTGTCGCGAAAAGCACATTTCTGGCTTGAGGCTGCTGCGGATCTAGAACCTCCGTACAAAAAGAAATTCCAAAGCCCACGTGCCAGAAAACCTGGATACGTGGGCTTTTTGTTTTTACGGGTGATTTTTGGGAAACGGGTTTCAGGGTTTGTAGGTACAAACCCTGAGTCAAAAAAGGAAAGCGGGAAATGGCTGAAGTAAAAGAAACCAAAGCGCAACGCGTCGAGCGGCTGAAACGCGAAAAGCTCGCTTGGGATCATCTTGACGAGATTCGTGAATTTGCGCGCAACGGGCGCGACTCTGCGCCGCCGGAATGGCTGGGCACGTATTTCCGTTCCTGGGGGATTTACACCCAGGGCGATGGCGCGGGAGTGGTAGGCGGAGCAAACGGCGAAGGAAAAGCCACTGAATTCTTCATGGTTCGGATTCGCATTCCCAACGGAATCTTAAGTAGCGATCAGGTGCGGGTACTTGCCGGTTTGTCCGAGGCTTACGGGCGCGGCGTTGCGGATATCACCGTGCGGCAGAATGTACAGTTGCATTGGGTGACGATTCAGGCGATTCCGGATTTGATTGAAAAATTGCAAGCTGCTGGATTGACGACCACCGGAGCCTGCGGCGATGTGGTGCGCAACGTAACCGGCTGTCCGGTCGCGGGAATTGCCGCCGACGAACATTTCGACGCTTCACCATTCGCGCTGGCAGTGGATCGCGCGCTCGGTGGCAATCGCGAATTCTATAATTTGCCGCGCAAATTCAAGATGACGGTCACCGGCTGCAGTTCGTGGTGCAGCTATCCGGAGATTAATGATGTGGCATTTACGCCCGCGCGGAGAAAGCGTGGCGACGTTGTCGAAGATGGATTTTCGCTGCGCATCGGCGGAGGGCTTTCGACCGAACCGCACCTTGCGCTGCAGCTGGATGCTTTTGTCCGGCAGGATCAGGCAGTGGATGTTGCGCGCGGAGTCGCGGAAATATTCCGCGCCAGCGAAGTGCTTCGTCAGAGCAGGGAACAGGCGCGGCTAAAGTATCTTTTTCTGAAACATGGATGGACCGCGGAGAGTTTTCTTGCCGAATTGAATCGCGTGATTGGATTTTCGCTTGATGCGGCAGCGTACGAAGAGATTCCTGCCGAAGTGCATCGCGATCACACCGGGATCCATCGGCAGAAACAAGCCGGACTGGTTTTCATCGGCGCTTCGGTGTTGCGCGGAAGAATCACGCCAGCACAGCTGCGCCGCGCCGCGCAGCTGGCAGACGAATTCGGCGACGGCAATTTGCGCGCGACCGTACAACAAAATTTGTTGCTGGCAAATATTCGCGAGGAACACGCCGAGACTGTTGCCGCGGAATTGACTCGCGCAGGACTGCCAGTCGAAGTGCCGGCGTTTGCGCGCGGCACCGTTGCGTGCACGGGGTCTGAATTCTGCAAGCTGGCGCTGACGGAAACCAAGGGATTCGCGCGCTGGCTCTCCACCGAACTCGACGAACGGCTGCCGGGATTTTCCGAACAGATCAAATTGCACATCACGGGATGCCCAAATAGTTGCGGGCAGCATTGGATCGCGGACATCGGCATCGAAGGGAAAAAACTCAAAGTCGACGGAAACATGGTGGATGCGTATTACTTCTGCGTGGGCGGAAGCGTTGGCCACATCGCTTCGATTGCACGGCCGGTGGGATATCGCTGTGCCGCGACGGATGTTCCCGACGCCATCGAACGCTTACTTATACATTTTCAGGAAACTCGCGAGAGCAATGAAAATCTACGGACCTTTCTTGCACGCAATACCAACGAACAGATTCGCTCCATTCTTGCGGGCGAATCGTTTGCGGCAGTGGAACGCGACGTACCCGCCGGAAGAATCCCGGCAGGGGTGGAGGGCTAAAGCCATGGGCTTATTTCCAATTTTTGTGAAGTTGCAGCAGCGACTGGTAGTCGTGATCGGCGCGGGCGAAATCGCCGCGCAAAAAATTGATGGGTTACTGCTCGCCGAAGCCAGGATTCGCGTAGTTGCTCCCGAAGTGAGCGCAGCTTTTGTGAAACCGATCCGCGGCGGAAGGATTGAGTGGATCCCGCGAAAGTTTGCGGCGGGCGATTTGGACGGCGCGACGCTGGCGATCGCGGCTACTTCCGCGCCGGGCGTGAACGCGTCCGTGTTTCGCGAAGCGGAAGCGCGCGGAATTTTATGCAACGCCGTGGACGATATCGAGAATTGCCATTTTTATTACGGATCTATTGTGCAGCGCGGTGATTTGCAGATTGCCATTTCGACGAACGGAAAAAGTCCTGCACTAGCACAGCGGCTACGCCAGGAACTCGAACAACAGTTCGGACCGGAGTACGAAGTGTGGCTGGAATGGCTCGGCGCGGCGCGCGAACTCTTGCGCGCGGCGGACGGCGGCGGCACGGAAAGCAACAAGCAGACGCTGCACCAATTGGCGAGCAAGCCGATGTACGAGCGCTTCGTGAAAGAAGCAAACAAAGAACCTTCGCGGCAAGGTGTCTCGTGAGCGGAAAAGTTTATCTGGTCGGAGCAGGGCCGGGCGATCCGGAATTGTTGACTCTCAAGGCCGCGAGAATTCTTGCGGACGCCGACGTGGTTTTGTACGACGCGCTGGTCAGTAAAGAAGTGTTGGCGATGGTTTCGCGCAGCGCCCAATTGATTGACGTTGGCAAGCGCGCCGGGAAAAAGTTGCTGACGCAAGAAGAGATCAACCGTCTGCTGGTAAGCTACGCGACAAAAAGCAAAATTGTAGTGCGGCTGAAAGGTGGCGATCCGTTGCTGTTTGGCCGCGCGGGCGAAGAAATCGATGCGTTGCGCGAAGCGGGCAGTGACTTTGAAATTGTTCCGGGTATCACCGCGGCGGTTGGCGCCGCGTCAGCGGCGAAGATTTCTCTGACGGATCGGCGCGCGGCTTCGCAGGTTTTGTTCACGACATTTTCGCGCGGCGAGACCGGGAACTGGCTTAACTGGGCGGCGGTCACTTCGGAAACCACAATTGCGATTTACATGCCAGGAACGCACTACGGCGAAGTTGCGGACCGTTTGCTAGAAAACGGATTGTCCCCGGAGACGCCTTGCGTGGTGGTTTCGCAAGCCACGCGGGCGGAGCAGCAAGTTCATTGGACGAATATCGCCGCCTTGAGGAGCGAAGCGCAATTGCCGGCACCTTCCATTGTGTTGGTGGGTCGGGTCGCAACTCCTTCGTTTGTTGAGTGGGGAGTGGCAGTAAATCCGGGAGTGTTTCAGTCCAGCAAAGCGAGTGAATTGCGTGCGGACGGACAAAAGAAAAATTAACGAGTTTTGTTTTGTATTACGTTTGTTTGACCTATTGGCCAGAGAAGGAGAAACAGAATGAGCGAACAGCGACAAGCATTGGCTCCAGTGAAACAACGAGGATTTTCGATTGATGCGTGGGCCGTGTTGCTGGCATTTGTGCTGGCGGCGTTGGTTCGTGCAGGTGTGTTCAAACATATTCCGTGGTGAGCCCACTACGAAGAACGGCGGCGTAAAGCCGCCGCCACAGGAACAGTTCCGACATTTTGTCCATAGGAATCGTGAAGACGGAACGAGGTGCAGTATGGCAAGTTCGATTGCGGTTGCGCAGGTACGGCCAGTAAATCCGGCATTGCAGTTCTTGAAAATTGTGCCGGGAGTGCTGCTGTTGGCCGCGGTGGGCTACGCGGGAAAGCTGCTGGAGGCGAACGTTGGAAAATATGCCAAGGCGCATCACTGGACGTTTCCGAATATTGAGTATGTGCTGTGGGCAATTCTGCTGGGTCTAGCCATTTCAAACACGGTGGGAGTCCCGGAGATTTTTCGCGCGGGCGTGGCCACGTATGAATTCTGGCTGAAGGCAGGCATTGTCTTACTAGGCGCGCGGTTTTTGCTGGGCGATGTGTTGAAACTGGGCGGCACCAGCCTGGCGCTGGTGGGCATTGAAATTGTTGGCGCGATTGCGTTCATGACTTTTCTTGGGCGTGTGTTCGGTTTGAAACCAAAATTAACTTCGCTGCTGGCGGTTGGCTCGGCGGTTTGCGGGGTGAGCGCGATTATCGCCACGCAAGGCGCGATTGAAGCGGACGAAGAGGATTCTTCGTTTGCGATTGCGGCTATTCTGGCGCTGGGCGCGCTTTCACTGTTTACATTTCCGCTCATTGGTCATGCTTTGCACCTGAACGACCATGCTTATGGCGTGTGGTCCGGACTGGCTGTTGACAACACTGCCGAGGCGGCGGCGGCCGGTGCGTTGTACTCCGACGCTGCCGGAAAATTGGCGGTGCTGACGAAGACCACGCGCAACGCGCTGATCGGATTTGTGGTGCTGGCGTATGCGTTTTACTGGGCCAGCCGCGGACAGGCACAAGCGGTCGGGAACAAGGCAAAATTCTTGTGGCAGAAATTTCCCAAGTTCGTGCTGGGATTTCTGATTATTTCCACGCTGGCGACGGCGGCGTTTTTCTCCAAGGAACAGATCGGCGCGTTGGCGAATCTTTCGCGCTGGGCATTTTTGCTGACGTTCGCGGGCGTTGGGCTGCGCACGAATTTTAAGGCCCTGTCGAAGCAAGGGCTGAAGCCGTTTGCAGTGGGCGCGATCGGGGAAGTGGCGATCGCGGGATTCACGTTGGGGTTAGTGCTGGCCGCGCAACGCATCTTTGGCTGGTAACGAGTTCCAAGCACGTAGGCGTGCGCCGAGGAGAATGTTGTGGTTGAGATCCTTCGGCCATCCTTATCGGACGTCCTGAGCATGACAACTCTAGTCAATACCGTCCTGGGGTTGATAAATTTCTTTCGAATCCTGCAAAGAAAGTGACGAGCGATAGTTCCTATTATGCGGAAGCGACTTCGGCCGCAGGCCGTACGCGGGTGGCTTCCCAGGTCCGGCGCATCTGTTCGCGGCGATCCAGCACGTATTTTTTGGCATCCTCGAAATTTTTGTAGACGCGCGTGCCTTTGATTGTGTTGCATGGACGACAGCTGGCCACCAGATTGGCGGGATCCTTCTTGCCCTTGCGGGCACGCGGCAAGACGAAATCAACGGACATCACCAGAGCGTTTTCAAAGCTGGCCTTGCCGTCCAATCCGCAATACCTGCAGCAGAACCGATCGCGTTCCAGAATTTTCAAGCCCTCAGCCTGGCTGACAGGCATATCCACTCTTGACAGGGTCATGACGTTGAAAGGCATGGGGCACCTCCAAGCCGGCATGCTATTCCAATGTGAGGTATTTGAGAAGAGGGGAAGCCGATTATAATGGCGTTACGCGCCCGTAGCTCAGCTGGATAGAGCATCTGGCTTCGAACCAGAGGGTCGGGAGTTCGAATCTCTCCGGGCGCGCCATTCCTCCGTTTGTTCGTTTGGAATATCAAGTTGAATGGCTTTCTGTATGTAGGGTAGAGACTTACCGCATCGACCCCACAGTTCGAAAGTACCATTCTGAGAAGTTTCGCTCTTTCCGGGTGAGCTTGCTTAACATAAAGAAAATAGGCCTTATTCGCGAGTTCTAAAATCCTCGCTGCATCGAGAAGTCTATCCGGCCTCGCCGTCTCCAATGCCTGGATTGATTCTCGAATCTGAGTTTCTTCTACTTGCCATTCCGCCGACTTCCGCGTCCAGAATTCTTCGCTGATCTTGCCATCTAGCTTGTCCTGGTAGGCCTGATCCATCCTCCGCTGGATCTGAGCCAGGCGCGCATCGGAAAAGTCTGAACGGGTAGAGCGGATGATTGGAGGGACTGGCGGTACTACACGTCTAATCTCAACTAGGCACTTGAGCATTGGTTTGTGCTCTTTCTGCCGCCAATTCCTCGTGAAAAAAGAATATTCCTGGCGGTCCGCTACCACGAAAGTAATTCAATGCCTGCGTCGTGGTATCAACCTGGTCGTCGTGGACCGATTTGTCGAAACTGGAATGTTCATCCAGAAAGTCCGCCAGCCACGGTGCGCCTTGTGGCATAGGCCCTCGAAACACTATCGCGGTCAATCTTGGCGGGTTTGACTGGCAGCGCCGTCGAGTTTTTGAGTTCCTGAATCAGGCTCTGTCCGCTCGCGGCGTCTTCGATCAAGACCGCGCGAGGCTTCCACTGTGCAGCAATGTTCCCGAGAGTCTGGGGGATTTTACTGGCGGTCGCGCTCCATGCAGTTGCTTGCACGCAGACCTTCTCAGTACACCTAACTCAATGGTTTTAAAGCGGTTAGAGTATAACGCGCACAATGGTTTCCGATGTTTTTGCCAGTGCGCGATTTGCGCGGAAACGACACCCCGCTGTCCCAGACCTGCATTCAGCACCCCGGGTCTGCCGATCGCTTACGGTTCAAGGGCTGACGTCGATGCGCCGAGCGGACCCAATGGTCCCGGCCAATTTCCCTAGCGTCAACCTAAACGCGCCAATCAATCCCA
>WNFH01000427.1_pt1 | contig 26754 bp, 18 predicted proteins | sample 5400411 | NCBI WGS metagenome assembly WNFH01 (sample SAMN13153347, study PRJNA577476) | soil metagenome | isolation source: 200 cm saprolite under Douglas fir tree site 2 hole 3 | place: USA:California | collected 2015-04-18 | reverse complement strand
CATCCAGTCGCTCCGTCAGGTCAGTGCGCGATCGAGGTGCACATAACCGCCATCCACAAAAAGGTGCTGGCCCGTCGTGTGTCCCGACTTGCTGGAAAGGAGAAAAACGACCATGCCGGCGATTTCATCGTCCTTGGTCATTCTTTTTTCCAAAGGGATCTTGGAGACGATGGCCGAAAGCTTGGCATCCGGATCGGGAAAGGTATCGAGCCAATGGCGATAGAGAGGCGTCATCACTTCGGCGGGAACGACGTTGTTTACGCGAATGCCGTAGGGCAGGAGTTCGGCAGCCCATTCACGCGTCAAGGCAAAAATGGCGCCCTTTGACGCCGCGTAGCCGGACGTGCCGCCCTGCCCGGTGACGGCCACTTTCGAGGAGACATTAACAATGGAGCCTTTCGTCCGCTTGAGGAACGGAAGCGCGTGGTGCGCGAGGGTGTAGTAGTGCACCAGATTGCGCTTGAGCGAGGCGAGGAAATCTTCGGTCGTGCCGTGCTCGAGACCGACCTTGTCGTTAGCGCCGGCGTTGTTGACAAGAGCATCCAGGCGCCCGCACGCGCGGAGGGTTTGCTCGATCACCTGCACGCAATTCTCAGGAGAAGAGAGCTCGGCGGTAAAAACATGGCACGCCGCACCTTTGCCAACCAGCTCGGCGCGCAGCTTGTTTGCTGTCTCCGCGTCCCGGCCAGTGATGACGGGAATTGCGCCTTCCGCGGCACATGCGCGGACAATCGCGGCACCAATGCCCTTCGCGCCACCGGTGACCAGGACAACTTTATTGGCGAGTTGCAGATCCATCGCGCAAAACCTTTAGCCCATAAAAACGGGCGGCGTTGCCTCCAAAAACCGCCTCTTGCTCGTGAGCGGGACGATGCCGAAGGTAGCCGGAGATCAGTTGCAGCCCCTGAGAATAGCTTCCTGCAAGCAAGCAAACTGGCCAGTCAGAGCCGAACATCAAGCGTTCGGGGCCGAAGGCATCGAATACGACATCCAGATAGGACTTGAAGTCGCCGGGATTCCAGCGATGCCAATCCGCTTCGGTGATGAGACCAGAAAGTTTGCAATAGACATTTGGGCAGGCGGCGAGCGTGTGTATATCGCCGGCCCAGGGATCTATCTGCCTGGCCCTAACACTGGGCTTGGCAAGGTGATCGACGACGAAAAGCTGTTCGGGGAATCGCGAGGCTAGTTCGATCGCCGCGGGAAGCTGATGCGGATAGATCAACACGTCGTAAGTGAAGTCAAACCCGGCGAGGCTTGCAATTCCATTTAAGAAATCTTCCCGGAGCATGAAGCGCTCGTCCAGCTCGGCTTGGACGATATGCCGGAATCCGCAGAGCTTTTCGAATTGGCGGAAATAGGAAAGACGCTCAGCAATCTTCGGCGAGGTGAGCGCGACCCAGCCAACAACGCCAGTGATGAAGGGGTGCCGCTCGGCGAGCTCGAGCAGGAAATGAGTTTCCTCTTCCGATTGATCGGCCTGGACGGCAATGGACGCATCCAAGCGATTGGCGCGAAGCTCCGGCATCAGGTCGTCCGGAAGAAAATCGCGCCTGAGGCCGGACATCTTGTCGGTAATCCAAGTGTCGCGCGCCGGATCGAATCGCCAGAAATGCTGATGAGCATCAATTCTCATCCTGCTCCAAGGGCTGACGCAAATTCGAACGTCTCAACCGCGCAGCGTAAAAAAACCGCCGTCCATCGGATAGTCTGCACCAGTGACGAACGAAGCTGCATCCGAGCACAGGAACAAAGCAAGCGAGGCGACTTCCTGTGGCTGCGCCATCCGCCCCACGGGCTGGGACTGGGCCATCCTTTCGTACATCTCTTTTTCTTTGCCGGGATAATTCTTTTTTACGAAGCCGTCGACGAAGGATGTGTGCACCCGAGCGGGCGAAATGCTATTGCAGCGAATTTTATGCGCGAGATAATCCTTCGCCACGGAGTAGGTCATGGAAAGAACGGCGCCTTTGGTTGTGGAATATGCGAAACGATCGGCAAGGCCGGCTGAGGCGGCGATGGATGCAATGTTGAGGATGACGCCGCCGCCATTGGATTTCATGTCGGGGATGGCGGACTGCATGCAGGTGTAAACGCCTTTAACGTTCACGCGGTAGACGGCGTCAAAATCACTCTCGGTGGTGGTCTCGAGATTGCCGACGTGCGCGATGCCGGCACTGTTGACGAGGATGTCGATGTGGCCGTGCTCGCTGATCTCGCCGAAAACAGTTTTTACGCGAACCGGGTCGGAAACGTCACAAACCGCAACCTCAGCCTTGCCGCCAGACTCTATGATTTGTTTGGCCGTCGCCAAAGCAAGCTCTTCGCTGATATCTAAAATATGCACACAGGCGCCGTGTAAAGCGAAGGTCATGGCGATGGCCCGGCCGATGCCGCAGGCTCCGCCCGTGATGACGGCGCACTTGCCGTCAAGGCGGAAATCCGTCGCATTGTGATTGTTGTCTTTCAGAGTGACACGCCTCTCTTCCAAGGAATGAAATCGTCTTGCGCCAGCAATTCCGCCTTGGTGCGGATCTCGCCGCTTACCACGCGCAGTACGAAATCGAGAATTGCATCTGCTGACTCCTCCAGTGTCGTTGATCCGGCAATCACGCCACCAGCATCAAAGTCAATAATGTCGGGCATGCGGCGGGCGAGATCCGAATTCGTGGAGATTTTGACTACCGGAGTGATCGGGTTGCCCGTGGGAGTGCCCAGCCCGGTTGTGAACAGAACGACATTGGCACCCGCACCCGCTTGCGCGGTGACACATTCTACGTCGTTTCCGGGAGTGCACTGAAGATTCAGGCCCGGCACGCTCGAATATTCGGGGTAGTCGAGGACCGCGTTCACGGGAGAAGTGCCGCCCTTTTTGGCAGCGCCCGCAGATTTCATGGCATCGGTGATTAATCCATCACGAATATTACCGGGAGAGGGATTCATTTCGAAACCGGAGCGGACGGCCTTGGCGCGGGCAGCGTAGTCGCGCATCAGTTGAACAAAGCGGTCCGCGACCTCTTTCTTTGAACAGCGGTTGATGAGCTCCTGCTCCACGCCGCACAGTTCCGGGAATTCGGAGAGGATGCCCCGGCCGCCGAGAGCAGCAAGGATGTCCGCGACGTGCCCAATGGCGGGGTTGGCCGAGAGGCCGGAGAATCCGTCTGAGCCACCGCACTTGAGTCCCACGCAGAGATGGTCAAGAGAGGCTGGCGCACGTGTGGCCCGATCGGCTTCGATCAGCCCCAAGAATGTTTCCCGGATGGCCTGCGAAAGCATCGTCTTTTCCGAGTTGAATTGCTGTTGCTCATAGACGAACAAGGGCTTCGCAAACCTTGACGCGCGGGCCTTGATTTCTTCGCGCAGAATCGAAACCTGGGCGTTCTGGCATCCGAGGCTCAGCACCGTGACTCCGGCCACGTTGGGATGGTTGATGTAGCCTGCCAGGAGCCCGCAGAGGTTTTTGGCGTCTTCGCGGGTGCCGCCGCAGCCGCCTTCGTGCATGAGGAACTTGATCCCGTCGAGGTTGGCGAAGGCTTTCGGCCTGGCCGTACGGGCCTGCGTTTCTGAAAACTGGAAATTACGAATCTCGTCCGACTTGCCCTCGCGATGCAGGCGAAGTAGTTCGGCGACTTGGCGCCGGTATTCCTGGGGCGGAGCGAATCCCAGTTCTTCTTCGAAGGCTTGCTTGAGCACAGTCAGGTTGCGGTTCTCGCAGAAAACAAGCGGAATTACCAGCCAGTGGTTTCGCGTGCCTACTTGACCGTCAGCGCGGTGGTAGCCAAGGAAAGTCTTGTCTCGCCATTTCGAAGCATTGGGTGCTTGCCAGGGGATGAACTGCCGGGCGTCTTGGTAGTCTGCGGCGTCGTGCCGGATATTGCGCGTGGTGATTGCTTCTCCGCGGTGGATGGAATTCACGGCCTTGCCGACCCTGACGCCATACATGATGACGCGATCGCCGGGAGCGAGGTCGGAAACCGCAAACTTATGCTTTGCGGGAACGCTGGAGACCAGAGTATAGGTTTGCTCGCCAAAGCGAACCTGATCATCGGCCTTAAGGTCGCGAAGGGCGATTAAGACATTGTCCTTGGGATCGAGTTGAAGCACCATTTTCTGCATATCCCGTTTTAACGCTGGAAAGCGGCCAGTGCAAGCGCGTCCTGTCAAGCGCGCTGATGGCATGGCCAGACGACACTCGCGGTTCGTGACCAAAAATTGCTCAGCGGCTTGCGGTAACATCGAGCTTTGGATCTCATTCCGCGAGCTGCGGGCGAAGGGGCCAAGCGTTGTTGTCGAGCCCCATCGCGCGCGAATCTGTAAGCGGCTCCGTCGCTAGAATTCAAACCTCAGACCGAACTGCAACTGCCGAGGGTTGGTGCCCTGAGCAAGGGCTGTAACTTTTCCCGCGCCCGCGGCTATCGCGGACGACGGTAGCAATGGGGAACCTGACGGATTGCCTGTGTTAACGGTGACCGAAGAAGGCACGTCGTAGTTCTGGAAGTTGAACAGGTTGAAAGCCTCGAAGCGAAGCTGCAGGCTCATCCTCTCCCTTATAGGGAAGCTCTTGAACATGGAGTAGTCCATATTGACCACGTGCGGCCCTCGGAACACGTTGCGGCCCAGATTTCCGAATGCGCCGTGCGGTACGCCAAAGGCACAAGGGTTAAACCAACTGGCGGCAGTGTTGACCTGGTCCGCAGCCCTGCCGCCCTGCGAGATTGTTTTCTGGCAAAGCGGATCGGGGTTGGCAGCGACAGGACCAGCCACGAACGGGTCAGCGATCAGGTTCGGTCGCAGGTAGGTGCCGGGAGCGCCCGGCGCACTTCCCTGCAGGTTGGCAAGGTCTGCCGTAACTTGCAGGTTGTAGGGTTGTCCGGACCGCGCCTGGAAAATGTAGTTCGCCTGCCAGTTGCCAAGGATCCAAGACGCCGGCCCGCTCTGGAACCACCTCTTCCCACGGCCTGCGGGAAGCTCATAGACAGTGGCCCAAGACAGGAAGTGCTTGATGTCGTAGGACGAGACGCCACGCGCTGTGCTCATGTCGTAGTAATTCTGGATGGTCGAGCCTCCGCCAGTCCCGTTCTCGACGTTGAAATAGCCGCTGCCCACGTCCGTGGACTTGCCCCAGGTATAGGAAACCAGTGTGTGCAGACCGCCCGAAAAACGCTTCTGGAAGCGTGATTCCAGGGCGTTGTAGTGCGCATATCCAATGCTGCGCGAGTAGGTGAGACCTGCCGTGACCCATGGCATCTGCCGAGCGGCATCCACCACTGAGGTAGGCGTTCCGCTAGGAAATGCCTGCGAGGCCGCATTGGCGTTGCCCGCGCCGTACGGGAGTCTGCCGCTCGCACTGCCCACATAAGCGGCAGAAACCATAGTGGTCGGCGACAGTTCCCGCTGAATCTCCAGGTTCCATTGTTGCGAGTAACCGTCTTTGAACTTTGGATCGTCCCCCTGGTTGGGGAACCCCGTCCACGGCAGGCTTGAAGAATGCCCGGTGTAGATGGGAAGCGGCGTCGCAAAGCCCAGACCTTGCTGCGTGAAGATGTCTACGGCGGTCCCGTTTGTGAAGGCGCACGTACTGCCATTGGTACAACTATTTGCCGTGCCGTTAAATGCCGTGGCATCGGGCCACACCATGGCCTCCAGATCGTTCTGCGCGTATTGACTGCGGGCAGTGAGAGAATCCCAATACAGCCCATAGCCGGTACGAACAACGGTCTTGGGAGTGAACTGCCAAGCGAAGCCGACGCGTGGTCCCCAGTTATCTGTGATCGGGGGCGGCGCGAAGAAACTCTTCCCTGCCAGGACGACGTTGCTGAAATTTGCATCGGCTAGGAAACCATCTGGGATGCAGGGCGCCTGCTTTGCCACGCTACAAACCTGCGGCATCACTTTCGCGCCGATAATGTACTTTTGATTGGCAAGATCCAAGGAATTCCACAGGCGGCCATCGAGCGTCTCTGGCTGCGTGACGTAATCGTAACGCAAACCAAAGGTTAGGGTCATCGTCGGCCTGAACTTCCACTCATCTTGCGCGTAGGCGGCCCAGGAGGCGTACTTGAATCGTACGGGGCCACCGTGATTAATGGGAAGCTGAGCCGAGAAGCTATTTGGGAAGCCCATCAGTGCGGAGGCCAGAGACAATCCCGTGGTGCCATTGGGAACGGCCTTATTCGTGATAGGGTCAAAAAGATTGCGCGTTTGCTCGTCGCTGAAGGTGTAAGTGTCGAAGGTATTGAGCTGGATTCGCTTGGCTTCGATGTACCAGAAGCCCGCTCTGAGATTGTGCCTACCCTTCAACCAGGTCACATTCGGGGTCACGCTCCAGTTGGGGTTCTCGCGGGGAGCGGCTCCGCGAATGCCGAAACTATTGTTGCCCCCGTTCGTCCAGTTGGCCAAGGTAACAAGCAGGCCGTTGTACTTGTCGATGTCTTTGAAACCCGCCTGCTTCAGCGGATCGAGTCCAGCAGAATCCTGGTTTTGCTGGCTGGCGTCGACCGCCGGGCGGCCGGCATAGCCCGCGCGAACATCAAGGATGAGAGTTGGACTGAAGGTGTGTACCCAGCCGCCACCATAGTTGCGACCCTGGGAACCGCCGCTTGTCGAGCCATCCTCGCCAATGGGGGTGGAGATGTAGTTCCGCTGCTCCGTGTAGCGGAAAAACACGTTGTCCGCGTCGCGGAAGCGATGGTCAACTCGCGCGGTATAGCTGTTTGACGTGTTCGCCGTCGGGCGGACCTGAATGAAGTTGTTCACACCGCTGGGGTCAGTGAAATTCGGCGTGGCCGCATACGTCTGGAAAAACTGCTGCATGGGGCCAAAAATCAACGCCTGCGGAATCTTGTTACAGACGACACCGGTGGTCTGGCTCTGCTGGCGGGTCGCGTCGACGGGCAAGGGATTGCCCGCGGCATCACAGCGGAAAGCGTCACGAACGAAGTTGGCACCCACTTGCCGCGTCGAGTAGGGGTTGTAGATCTGCCGGCGAAAGCTGGAGCTGGTGCCGCTGAAATCGCCTGCTATCTCTGCCGCAGTTGGGACATAAGAGAGTCCCAATCCCGGCTGGCTGAAGCGCCAACCATCATAGCCACCGGAAAAGAACGTCTTGTTCTTAATAATCGGGCCCGAAATGACCGCGCCAAACTGGTTCTGACGGAATGGCGCCGGACCGCTCGGCACGACTTGGCCAGCATTGGGACAGCGCGCGGGGGTGCAGGTGCCATCGGCGAACGTGTTGCGCGCGTCGAAGAAGTTGTTGCGCAAGTACTCAAAGGCCGAACCATGAAAGCTGTTGCCGCCCGACCTTGACACCATGTTCACCACGCCGCCGGTGGCTCCGCCAAACTCCGCCTTGGCATCGTGGCCCACAACCTTGAACTCCTGGATCAGATCAATATTGGGTATCACAATGTATGTCGGCCCTCGAATATTCGTGTTGATGATGCCGTCATAGAAGTAGAGTTTCGACCGATTCTCCTGGCCATGAAAGGAGCCATCGGAGAATCCGGAGTTTGGAAGGCCCACGTTGCCTTCGCAACAGCCGACGCTCCTATTTTGAGAAGTGGAAACCGGAGTGACGCCCGGGGTGAGCGTCAGCAGCTGCGTGAAATTCCTTCCATTCAGCGGCAGATCGTTGACAACCCTTTGCGTAATCACCGTGCCCAGCTCGGTCGTAGTGGCCTCGACCTGCGTGCTTTCGGCCTTGACCTCCACGATTTCCGAGACGGAGCCGACGTCGAGCTTGATATTTTGCGTCACAGCCTGATTGACGCCGACTTCGAAGTCCGGAACCTCAACTTCTTTGAATCCGGGTTTCTGGACGCGGAGAGCATACCGACCGGGCTGAACGTTGACGAAGATGAATTCTCCAGAGCCACCAGTCGAGCGGGTCGTCTCGATCTTGGTGGCCTGGTTGGTGAGCTTAACCGTGGCGCCGCCGATGAATCCGCCCGATTTGTCCGTAATGGTGCCGTTCACTTCACCCACGGCCGTTTGGGCATGAACCACGGCCACCGGCAGACAGAGGAAGGCAAAAAGAATGACAAGCGTCTTCGCGATTCGCATACGCACCACCCCTTTACGCATGAATCTCGGTCCAGCTGATGGCTCTTGCGACGCTCTCGGCCACGGCCAGCCTCACCCCTGAGACTCTGGACCAAGCCGGTGAGCGCAGCGTCTCCCGATGGCTTGCCTTTTATCAGGGTGTAGAAAATAATTCAATATTGAAAATTTATGTTTCAGCTATTAAACTTTGGAGTCTCAGGATGCGGGACGATCCGCGAGGGTCTTGCGCCGGGACGATTTAGCTTCACCGGCGCTCTTTTTGAACCCGGCGCCAGCAACTCTTTGCGGCAGGAGGAGCCAGTCAATGATTCGAGCGCGGGAATCCAAATCGGCTCCAGTCGGAGTGGTCGGCAAGGTGCTCCGCATTCTGGAGGCGTTAGACGGCTCTCCTACGGGATTACAGCTCCGTGAGATCGCCGAGCAAACCAGCGTCAACAAAAGCACCGCGTATCGTTTTGTGGCGCACCTGGAGAACGAAGGCTATCTCTTTCGCGACGATGCAGGCGCCTACATCGTGGGCCCCAAACTGGCCAGGCTAGGCGCGGGCGTAGCCTACCACGCAACGTTGCGCAAGGTCAGCCGGCCAGTGATTGCTACGCTCTCAAAAGCCACGAGGGAAACAGTGAACCTTGGCGTTTTGGACGGGCACGACGTGCTGTACCTCGACGTGATGGAAAGCCCGCACACGTTCCGCATGGTATCGCAGCCAGGAATGCACCGCGCGCTGAATTGCACGGCACTTGGAAAAGCGATATTGGCCTTTCTTCCCGCAGAACAACGAGAAGAAATACTTCCCACGCTGGCCTTCGAGCGATTGACCCCGCGTACGATCCCAAACCTGGCACGGTTAAAGAAGGAGCTGGCGAGGATCTTGCAAGATGGCTATGCCATCGACGATCAAGAAACGGATCTCGGGGCAAGATGTGTGGCGGCGCCGATCCTGGATGAGAGCGGAAAAGTAGCGGCGGCCATCAGCGTGTCCGGACCCGTTACGCGGATCAGCAAAGACAGATTCCAGGTGTTTGCCCTGGCGATAAAGAAAGGCGCAAGAACCATTTCCGAGCGCCTTGGCCACTCGCAATGAGTGGAGCGCCCGAAATAAATTTCCACCCACATCTGTGCCGGATGACAGAAGGATTGATGAACCGAAGAGAATTTCTTGCCTTATCGTCTGGTGCAACTCTCTCTTCCGCGGTCCTTCATTTCGGCGCTGCCGGGACAGGCGGCTTCGCGGAAGCTTTCCGCCGAGCGACCGCTCGGGTCGTGCCCACGGACCCAACCGCTCTTGGAGTTGCAGAGGTCGAGGCCATAAAGCGATGGAACGGCGACTTCTGTGCGACGAGAGTCATCAACCATGGAAAATACCCGGTAAGAATCAGAGAGGTGGTGCTGGCCTCATTGGAGCATACCCTGCCGCGTGAGACCGCGCTCTATGGCGAGAGCTTCCAGATGCTCTCGCAGACTGGAGGGACGCTCGCGGATCCGGTGGATCTGGGATACTCGGAGCTGAACCACTATAAGATTCCGCAACCGCAGGGCATGAGGGCGATCACCGGGCTGATGACATTGACGCCACCGAACGGGGATTCGTCCTTGCTTGGTTTTACCTCGTGCAAAAAGTTTGTCGGCAGATTTTTCGTAACCGATAGTCACCTTGACGCAGTTCTGGACCTAGAAAATCTTGAGCTCGCGCCTGGAGAGTCATGGGAGCTTGAGGAGCTTTTCTTCACGCAGACGGCGCATCTTCCTGATGCATTGAACACGCTCGCTTCCCGTATCGAACAGCATCACCCGCACGCGATTTACCGGCCGATCCCGACCGGATGGTGTTCCTGGTATTTCTTTGGTCCGCGCGTTACCGCCCGGAATGTCCTCGACAATCTCGAGGTGATTGCAAAGAGCATACCAGACCTGAAATACGTGCAAATTGACGATGGGTATCAAGCAGCGATGGGAGACTGGCTGGAAACCGGAAAGGCTTTCGGCGGTGACGTCGTCTCTGTCCTTAAAGAAATCCGCAAGCGTGGCTATGAACCGGCGATTTGGGTTGCGCCGTTTATTGCCGAATCAGGTTCTCACGTTTTCCAGCAACACCCTGAGTGGTTCATTCAAGACTCGGATGGCAAACCGCTGGCTGCGGACAAGGTGACATTCGGCGGATGGCGTCACGCGCCGTGGTACGCGCTCGACGGGACGCATCCTGAGGTACAGAAGCATTTTGAAAAGGTATTCAGTGTAATGCGCCGCGAATGGGGTTGCACTTACTTCAAGTTGGACGCCAATTTCTGGGGTGCGATGCACGGGGGGCGGCTCCACGATCCCAAGGCCACGCGAGTTGATGCCTACCGGCGCGGAATGGAAGCCGTGCGCCGCGGAGCGGATGATGCCTTCATCCTCGGCTGCAATCACCCCATTTGGCCCTCGTTCGGATTGATTGACGGCTCGCGCAGTTCAGATGACATCAGCCGAAAATGGCAGAAGTTCAAGGGCGCGGGAAGACAAACACTTTGCCGCAATTGGCAAAACGGCCGTCTTTGGTGGAACGACCCCGATGCAGTCCTGCTTAGCGGAACTTTGAGCGACGCGGAATTTCAGTTCCACGCCACGGTGATCTACGCGTGCGGAGGCATGGTTCTGTCCGGCGACGATCTTACCCAAATTACTCCTACAAGGCTGGCGATGCTGAAGAAGCTGGTGCCGCCTGCGGGAGTGGCCGCGGAATTCAGCGACGCTTCCCTCAACGTGGGACTGGTTCACTTGCGGGACGCAACCATGGCCTGCCTGTTCAACTGGGAGGATGGACCAGGGACGGTGTCCTTCCAACTGCCGAAGGCTAGCAATTTGACGGACTTCTGGACGGGAGAGAATCTTGGCCGGCGCGAAGGCCTTTTCACCGTTCAAGACATGCCTCAGCACTCCGCGCGCCTGATCAAATGTGAATGACGCGGCCGTCAGAGATGGGAAGCGCGTTTGTGACGAACGCTACGCCTGATGCATTGCACGCGCCCGGAGAATTTCCGCGAGCAGTTCCATCGGATGCAGCACTTCTCTTTGTAAGCCTGCGTGGAGTTGTTCTTGGCACGAAATGCCGGTAGCAACCAAGGTGCGCCGGAGTCCGTTTGCTTCCGCTGCTTGAACCTGGGTGAAGAGGTCGGCGCCAACCGCCATGCTCAGTTCGTAGTACTCCTTCTTGTATCCGAAACTGCCGGCCATCCCGCAGCATTCGACTCCGGACGTGACGACGTCAAACCCTGCCGACCGCAGCAATGATTCGGTGGGCTTGTCGGCTCCAACGGTCTTTTGCTGGCAGTGACTATGGAAGAAGACATGAGGGCCATGGGGACAATCCTTCGCCGGGAACAAATCGGACGCGTCCAGGTGGTTGCGCTGGAGAACACTCCAGACTAATTCGTTTACGTCGTGCGTGCGTTCGCCGAGATCGGCAACGAGTTGCTCTCCCTCGGCACCGCTGAGCAAATGGCGGTAGTCCATGCGAAACATCGCCAGCACACTTGGTTCAACGACCACAACATCCCGGCCTTCGTCGAGGTAGTGTTTCAGCATTGCGGCCGTGCGTTTCGCCTGCGAGCCGGCGGTCGCGATTAGTCCTTGTGAAAGCGCCGCTCGACCGTCGGGCATGCACTCGCCCACGACGACGTCCACTCCGAGAAAGCGCAGAACTTCGAACGCTGCTACTCCTCGCGCTGGAGAGCCATAATTAGTGAATACATCCGCAAACAAAACCACGCGATCAGACGCTGCGCGCTTTGCGATAGTCGGTTCAATCGGCTTAGACCGTCGGCAAGCCTTCACGAGCGTGCGGCGAGCAAAAGGCGGAAGGGCGCGACGGCGGTCAAGCCCTACGGTGCGCTCCAATAAAGCACGCACAAAAGGAAGGCCAGTCATGACGTTTGTGAACCGCGCTGTCCGCGCTCCCCATTTCGCCGCCGTGTCGTAGCGTCCGAAGAAAATCTTTTGCAGGGATCCTCCGGCGTCACCTTGAGGAATCCTTGCCAGTACGTTCCCCAATGACTTCGAAGCGCTGTTCCCTTCCGACCGGTTGAGCCGTTGGCGTAAGACCGTGTTCAGCCATGGAATATCGATTCGAACCGGACACTGCGGCACACAGCGGGAACAACCGGTGCAAAGCTCGCTGAAGCGCGCGTTGGCAATTGCGCGAGTCCCCGCTTCCCACGCCCCGCCGATTCCGCCCGAGTACGTTTCTCCGCCGAATGCGTGCCCTCCAACGGTCTGAAAGTTTGCGCAAACATTTAGGCAAGCACTGCAGCGGATGCAGCGGAGCGCTTCGCGAAGGACGGGATCTTCGCGCATTCTCATGCGGCCGTTATCCACCAGAACGAGGTGAAATTCACGTAGCTGAGATCGACCATCTTCGGCAAGAACCGGCGCAGCGCTAAGGGGCGGAGAGAGGATGCTGGTATATGAGGTCATGGGCTGCCCCGTGCCGCTCGCCGCGAGCAGTTCGAGGAAGGGCCCAAATTCTTCGCGTGACGGAACCACTTTTTCTACTCCTGCGATCGCGATGTGGAGCGGGGGAAGAATTGTGGTCATTCGGATATTCGCTTCGCTTTCTACAAGCATGAGAGTGCCGGAATCCGCGGCAATCAGGTTTGCGCCGGAGATTCCGACGTCAGCGCGAAGGAACTTTTCACGCAGCCGGTCACGCGCAAAGGCTGTCAACTCCTCTCCCGTATCGAGCGGCTGATCGGTCCGGAAGACACGGCGGAATAACTCCGTGATGCGCTCGCGGCTGTAATGAATAGCGGGTGCGATGATGTGGGATGGCTGTTCATCGGCCACCTGCAGGATAAACTCGGCCAAATCGGTTTCGGCAACCTCGATGCCTTGCGCTTCCAGCGCATGATTCAGGCCGACTTCCTCGGAGGTCATGCTCTTGCCCTTGACGGCGAGGCGGGCGCCAGCGTGTTGGCAGACGTCCGAAATATACTTTGAAGCGGCCGGGGCATCGGCAGCGAGATAAAAATGTCCGCCGTTGCGCGCGACGCTGGCCTCAAGTGTTGCAAGCAGGTCCGGCAGTCGAGCAATCGCCTGCTCCTTGATCGCGCGGGCGCGATCCTTCAAAAGTTCGTAATCGGGGAGGGTGGAGGTCGCCGCATAGCGGCCGCGATTGAAGGTCTGCGTATTGTGCCGCACCGCGGCGCTTTCGATTCGCAGAGCCATGCGAATGGCAGCTAGCAAAGACGACTTGGCGCTCTTGTCGGCAACAGCTCGCGGAGATGATTCGCTGGACGCGGCGGGGCGCCTTTCCATGCTCACTCCAAGATGATGATGTGCAAGCGGTGCGGACCGTGCACACCTCGTACGAGCGGCCCCATATCGGCGGTGGCGCTCGGCCCGGTAACAAACACGAAATTCCGACGTAAGCCTTCCCGCCCCAGGCCCTCCGGACGAAACAAATCCGAAGGCCGCTCCACAATGGTCTCAGTTGCGAGAACGGCGATATGAATTCGCGCGAGCAAGCTTGCGTACCCCGAATAACCTTCGTCCACGCAGACACAGACTGAGCCCGTGCGGGCGACCCCTGCGAATGCTTCCGTGACACCGACCTCGATGCCGGCAAATTCGCGCTTCGTATGACCCGTGGAAACACCCGGAAGATGCAGGCAGGCGCCAAACAGTTCTAAGGGCAGCGTCGCCGGCTCGGCTATAGAAATGCTGCGCGCATCATGGGCGATCCCGGCCACGGCAGCAGCGATACGGCGGGAATCACGCGGGAGCCGCTCGACTGTCGCGGCCGCAGCGACTACGGCGCGCTCGAATTGATCAACCAAGTTCATGGGGAATCGCAGCGTAGCGGGATTCTGTTAGGAAAGACAACATTCTGCCCACTTTTCTTCGCGACAGACCCGATTTCTGAGCGTTCCGACCTTTTCGATGGCCACGCTGACCTCGTCACCTTCCGCGAGCCAGCGCGGCGGCTTTTGCGCCATCCCCACGCCATGAGGCGTACCCGTAAAAATTGCAGTGCCCGGCAGCAGCGTCGTGCTGTGGCTAAGGAATTCGATCAAAGCGGGCACGTCGAAAATCATGTCACGCGTGTTCCCATCCTGCATGACGTGACCATTCAAGATTGTCTGAACGCGGAGTCCTGCCGGATCCGGCAGGCTCTCCGGGGTAATCAGGCAAGGTCCAATTGGCGCAAACGTGTCAAAGCTCTTGCCGCGGCACCATTGTGTGCCGCCCCACTTGAGCTGCCAGTCGCGCGAGCTGACGTCGTTGCCGCAAGTGTATCCGGCGACATATTCGAGGGCGCGGTCACGCAACACGTCCTTGCAAGTCTTGCCGATTATGGCGACGAGCTCACCCTCGTAATCCACTTCGGTGCTGTAGCCGTTTGCTGGAAGCAGAATTGGTCCGTCGGAATGCTGCGTTGCGTTAACTCCTTTCGCAAACACGACGGGAAAATCGGGCACGCTGAAACCGACCTCGCCAGCGTGCAGGCGATAGTTCTGGCCGATGCACCAGATGGCCACCGGCGCGATGGGCGCAAGAAGCTTTTCGACGCGCGCCGTTTCTTTGGTCACTTTGAAGCCGTTGAAAATATCGCCTTCAATGCGAAGACGGGATCCATCCTGCTCTTCGGTCCCATAGTGAATCTTTCCGGCAGCGTCCTGATAACGGATGATCTTCATGGCAAGCCCACGGATGAATAGGAAGCGGTTGCAAACAGCAACCTACTTTACCCCATTCTCAGGTACAGCCAAGGGGTCAGTTCGCGTATTTCAAGAAATGAAACAAGTGATTTGACTTGTGAAACCGGCCAGAAAAGGCATGCAATCTTAAGGGTGAGCAACGGGAAAACTGAATAGCTCGATGTCCCATCTTCGAGCAACTCCCGGCGCAAAGGAAAGGTTGCTGGTTTCGAGAATGAGATGGAATGGAATTGCGCCCCGGTCACCGCGTCCCAATGGATCGTCGCCGGTAGCGAGAGCGGAAATCCGCAGCGGCCAATCCGAATGACGGACACTCACTTCCAAAACTCTTTCTTTTGACAGTAAACGGTCGCTTCTCAGATTGTTCGCCACGGAAGTTTCCAAGCGGTCCGCGCTGCTCGGCACGGCCAGCCAAAGACGACGCACTTCTACGGATTTGGATGGAGTAATCAATTCCGACCGGCGAAGACCGTTTTTCGTTATCGACCAGGTAACTTCCGTGACCAGCCCCGGGTCGATGGTTTCGCCAGCTATGCCACCCACGACGGCCCATAGTTTCCATGTCGCTGTGACGCTCCGTCCATCAGCGGCCGGCCGAATTTCGTCCGCGCCATCCGCCGCTGCGATCGTTTTACCGTCCTTCAATTCGAGAAACGGGATGAGGCACGGATACATTTTCTCCACCGGCACGGACATTCCAGGCAGTCCGTGTGGGGCAGGCTCGTAATCGGAGATAGACGCGCGTGGTCCTGTCACGAAGGGCAGCGCGAATCGCATTTCCTTCCGGCGAACCACCCAAACTCCAAATTGCCGTCCCGAACCGTTGCGAAAATGGATGAAGCGTGCGACGTCACCGAGGCTCATTTCAGCCGGAAAGTGCGTGACGTTCTCCTTACTCAGAACGCGCATCAACGTCTCGTGCGCGCTGATTACCTTGGCGAAGAAAGCTGTCGTTTGCTGCCACTCCCGTTCCTTGTTGATGTAGCTGTAATTCCCCCTCCCAAATGCGAATACCGAAAGCAAATGAGTGTGATCGTTGAAATCATTTCGCAGCCACCGCCAGGCGCAGGAATAAGCTGACGCAAGCTGAGCGAGCGGGACAGGACTGAAGTCCGGGTGCTCTGCGAGAAATGCCGCAATCTCCATCGTATCCATGTAGCTGATTGCCCCCAGGCTGCGGCCCCAGGCGTAGCCGTAACCATCGGGAGAGAGCAGGTCCCACCACAGCTTCATTTGCTCCTTCAGAGAAGGAGCAATAGCCTTCATGATGTCCGTGCGTCCCGCCGTCGCAGCCGCCTCGTAGATAGCTCTCGCGTATTCGTTGGAATAGCGGTCGTAGCGTCCAGTCGGAGGCGCGTCGTCGGCAAAGAGGGCTCCGCTGGTGAATTGCTGCGCAGCGCGGTTTAGCAGGTCGTCCACATAGGCGCGGTCGGTGGTCAAGCCGACTTGATAATCAATCGCAGCGATACGCGCGGCTACGCCAAAGTAATTTTCGGGAAGGTGAATTAAGGTGTGCGTCTTCAGATCATAGAATCGCGCTGGGTCGAGGAGAGCCCTCCACGTTTCTTTCTCTTCTGCTGATAGTTCCTGCCAAAGTGCATTGTGGCTAAGATCCGTTCCGAAATGCCGCAGCGCAAGTGCGGCGTACAACTGCGCCCAAGTCTTGCCGCCCTGGCGCGATTCGATCAGTCCCATCTTCGCAATCATGGCAGCGACGTCTCGGTCGGCGATGGTCCGCGTCTTCGCAAATTCGGAGTACGCGCCGATCGTCCGCATAAACGTGCCCCAGGAGAACTCGCCCGTCGTGAGCGTCCCAACGACGCGCTCCGGAGGCGGATCGAGGCTCTTGATATCGGTGACGTGAGCACTAATCTCGCGGCCGAGAAAATCCCGAATTTCCTTGTCGACGTCGGCTGTATTGATTTCTGAAGGAGCCGCTGCTTGTGCAAAACTCATGTCGGCCGCGCCGAGCAGTCCCAGCGCGCTCAGGCAAATGGCTCGAAAGGTTCGGAGCCTTCTGACGTGCATAAGCTCTCCAAAGTTGAAGATCATTGAGCCGCTGTTTCGGGACTCATCGCGCAGCAGGCCACAGGAGTGAAAATATGTCCACTCTCCGGACCACGCCTGGATCGAGTTTCACCGCGAGCTCTTGGTAACGCCGATCGTTGTGCTTCACCGCCGCCATTACCAGGGGCGGGGAAAGCTCTTCCACTTTGTACTCGACGATCTGCTCGTAAGGCCATTTTTGCTCTCCCCTGACAAAAGGCAGCAGATAGTCCAGCGCCTTGCGTATGCTACGGCCATCGGGAGGTTGAGGATTCCAGAGGTCGACGCCCGCGCTCTCACCAAGAACAGCCAGCTCGAATAGCCCCGCCAGATTCATGGTGCTGTAACCGAGCGCTTTCGTCCTTTCCAACTCCAGGGGTTGCCGCCCATCTGGCTCAATTTGAACGGCGACGCGCCGCTCTGGAACAGCTTGAAGAACTTGCTTGGCGAGATCCCCTCGCCCGGTAAATAAGGCGAGCGAAACTACTTGCACGTCGTAGTAAGTCCCGTGGTTGTTCTTTGCTGCTGCTTCCGCCTTGCCGTTCTCGGAATGCCGCATCCAATCCAGGAAGCGAGTACACCAGTCTTCCATTCCCTTGTGGTCGGCCGCCGTCCACGACTTCGACCCTCCCAGGAGCCCGACTGCATCGACAAGTCGGTACAAGTCCCGTGTCTCGATGAGGCCCGTTCCGCGGCCGGTGTTTATGCCGGGGATGCCTTGGGCGAATTGCAGGTTCGGATTCATGCGCGTTGGCGGAGCCAAAAACCACGCACGCAACAGTTGCGTCGCATGTGCCGCGCACGATTCGTCGCCAAAGAGATGGAACGCCAGGGCCAGCGTGTGGGTCGTCGAGATCAACTTGCTGAAGTTCCTGTGATCCTGTATCCGCTGAATCTCAGGATTGGTCTGGCCGTCCCGGCGAATGTATGGCAATCCATTTGGCTTGGTTGGATCCGGCCACCAATACGGCGCCAGGCTTAGATAGTCGTGCTTGTCACCACTGGGAGGTGTGAAGGATTTGTCCGCGACCGTCAGTGGCGCCTGCTCAAGTGCGGCAGCAGCATCTTCCCTCAATTGATCGAGGGCCGCGTCCTTCACTTTTCCCGCCGCTATTTCGATGCGTAGCTTTTGCAGCGTCGCGCCCGGCAGCGAAAACACTCGCGGTCCGCTCCCACTGGGCTGCGATTGAAGGTGTTGCGCCCGGCAGATGTGAGTCGCCGGAGCAATTGCGGCCAAGAGAATTGCGATCTTTCGAGCCCTCATTTTCTGGTCACCAATTGTGCATCGTCCCGTCGAGTTTCCGGTTGATCGGCAAATAGGCCCGCTCGTAGGGATATTTCGCGGCCAGGCTTTCATCGAGGTCCACGCCCAGCCCGGGAGCGTCACCCGGATACGCCATTCCATCGGCGGAGGTGTAGCTGTGTGGAAAGACACGATCGGTATCCGGCGTGTGGCGCATAAATTCCTGAACGCCGAAATTGGGAACACTCAAATCGAAATGCAGCGCGGCAGCCATGCACACCGGGCTCATATCCGTAGCCCCATGCGCGCCCGTTCGAACGTGATACATCTCCGCAAGGCTAGCGATTTTACGGAGATGAGAGAGCCCGCCGGCGTGAACGACCGTCGTTCGAATGTAATCGATCAGTTGCTCTTGAATGAGCTGCTGGCAGTCGTAAATCGAGTTGAACACCTCGCCGACAGCAAGCGGGGTCGTCGTGTGCTGGCGAATAAGGCGAAAACTTTCCTGCAATTCCGCCGGCACCGGATCTTCCAGCCAGAAGAGATGGTACGGTTCCAGGCTCCTTCCCAGGCGCGCCGCCTCAATCGGCGTTAGCCGGTGATGCGCGTCGTGCAAGAAGTGAAGATCGGACCCAAACTCTTTACGCAGCCGTTCGAACAAGCGCGGCACAAAATTGAGGTATAGCTCCGTGCTCCAGCTTTCTTCCGCGGGCGCATTCTTCTCGGCAGGCTCGTAGTACATTTTCCCGCGCCCGACTCCGTAGATACTTTTCAAGCCTGGGACGCCGCTCTGCGCGCGAATGGCTTTGTATCCCTGTTTTGCGTAGTCGGCGACCGCTTTCACGGTCTCTTCGATTCCCTCTCCGCTGGCATGCCCGTAAACCATCACGGCTTCGCGAGAGGCGCCTCCGAGCAATTGATAGACAGGAACGTTCAGCGCTTTGCCTTTGATGTCCCAGAGCGCGGTATCGACGGCGGAGATGGCGGCCATGGTCACCGGGCCGCGCCGCCAATACGCTCCCTTGTAGAGGTATTGCCAGGTGTCCTCGATGCGCCGGGCATCGCGTCCGATCAGGATGGGTATGAGATGATCCGTCAGGTAACTCGCCACTGCGAGTTCGCGGCCGTTTAGCGTTGCATCGCCCAGACCATAGATGCCATCATCCGTCGTTATCTTGAGCGTGACAAAATTGCGTCCCGGGCTGCAAACAATCACTTTTGCGTCGTTGATTCGCATGATTAACTTAGTTCCTCTGTTGCGCAGTTGGATCGATCCTCGAAGCCATCGAAGGAGAGCGCCTCATGGGCCATCCGCTTCTTGATCTTACTAATAAGACGGCCGTCGTCATCGGCGGCACGAGCGGCATCGGATTGGCGCTTGCGCGCGGCCTTGCGGTCGCCGGCGCGGATGTTGTCGCAACGGGGCGCCGGGCGGATCTCGTCCGCGCAGCAACGCGTGAGATCGAAGCTCTTGGCCGCCGGTCGCTCGAGGTCACTTGCGACGTAACTGACGAATCCACGCTGCAGCGGCTCTTGAAATCCCTCACCTCGACATTCGGCGGCGTGCAGATTCTCGTGAATTGCGCCGGCCGAACCAAGCGCACGCCAACTCTCGAGCTTTCTGACGCGGAATGGAACGGCATTATCGAAACGAATTTGAATGGCACGCTGCGCGCCTGCCGCGTCATTGGGCGTCACATGGTCGAACAAGGCAAAGGGCGCATCATCAATATCGCTTCGCTCTCGTCCTTCGTCGCGCTGTACGAAGTCGCCGCCTATTCCGCCAGCAAGGCGGCGGTGGCGTCCCTCACGAAATCGCTCGCAATCGAATGGGCCAAACGCGGCGTCTGCGTCAATGCCATTGCGCCGGGAGTCTTTCGCACCGACCTCAATGCCGCGCTCCTGGACGGCACGGAGCGAGGCCGAGAGTTCTTGTTGCGCACGCCGATGAAGCGCTTCGGCCAGTTGGATGAACTCGTCGGCGCTGCCGTCTTTCTGGCTTCCGATGCCGCGAGCTTCGTTACTGGACACACTCTCGTCGTGGACGGAGGTTTCCTCGCAAGCGGCGTCAATCAATAGGTGCGTTGGAATTACGGCCTCCCGGAGCTTTGAGTCCCGGCCGGTTTCTTGTGTTTCTCAAGCCAGAGCAAATCCTCGAGCAGGTAATATTGGCCGTAGATGAGCATGGAGTCGTTTGGCCTGGTGCTCGATCCGTGTCTCAATACTCCCGGGGGAGTGCGATCTCCTTGTCCCACGGGAGTGAGATATCGATCGATGAGCGATTGCACGATGCGCTCTCCCGCGGCGCGATAACGCTCCGCGCGATCCTTTTCGTCGGTCAGCGTCGACAGGCGCAGCAGCCCGCCCGCGAGGACCGCCGCCGCCGATGAGTCGCGATTGCGGAAGTGAACCCCTTCATCGCAGAAGTCGTACCACGGAACGCCGTCGTCCGGGAGGTTTTCGATCGTGAAATCGGCCACTCGCTGCGCCGCTTTCTGCAGCGTCTTATCGTGCGTCGCGTCATAAGCCGCGGCAAATCCGTACACGGCCCAAGCCGCGCCGCGCGACCACGTCGTGTCGGGTCCGAAGCCCTGGTGCGTGTGGGTGAAGAGCAGCTCCCCGGGAGCCGCGCTATTCGGCAGTTTCAACTCCGAGTCCCGCGGCGCTCCGCCGTGCAAATGAAAAACCTGCCGGTCGTCGCCGGGATTGTAGTGCACGGACTGAATGACCGACCCATCCGGCCGGACAAGCCACTCGGCCGTGCGCAGCGCGTGCTTCTCGCCCATCTCTCGCCATTTGTTCTCGCCTGTCTTGTCACCAACCCACCAGAGCAGCTGCAGGTTCATCATCGTGTCCACGATGGTGTCGTCACCGTTTACCGCCCATGAGGCAATCAAATGAGTTCGCGGATTGAAGAGTTGTTCTAGCCGCTCCGCGCCGTGGATCGCGCTGGCGCGCAGGGCCTCCTGGCGCGTCAAATCATAGCCAAGCGCTGAAGTGTAGTAATACAAAAAGCCCGCATCGTGATTCTGCTGGGACTCTTGCCCAATCAGCCGCGATTCCCAGAGTTCTGCCCACGTGCGGTACTTTTCGTCGTGCGTGCGCGCATGCATCTGCCATAACTCGCCGATCCAGAAGCCACCCGTCCAAAAGTATCCTTCTTGCTGCTTCCATTCTCCGGTCGCGTTGTCGGCTTCCGTAAAAAATCCCAATCCGCTTCTCGGCCCAAAAGACTCAGTTGCAGAAGATCGAAGGATCGGCTCCCACTTCGCCGCGGTTCGGTCGATTGCTTGCCGGATCAAATCAATCGCTTCGGCGTTTGATTTCGTTGCGTGCGCAACATTCGTGTCGGCGGGGGCCGGCTGATAGGCTGCAGATGCGGAGAGAATTCGCACGCTCGAAGGATTGCTCATCAGCTCAGCCTGGTTTCTCACGGCCGCAACAAACTCATCTCCCGTTTTCAGGCCGTCCGGAGGAAGCACAAACGATTCGCGTCTGCTCTCCGCCTTTTGGCTCCCAAGGCCCACACGACGGTTCGTGCCTTCCTGGTCCCAAGCCGCCATTGCATACCAATTCGCCGCCCCGTTTTGCAAATGGAATTTGAGGAGGTGATTGTGCGCGTCTTGGCTGAAAGTCACCTGCGGCATCATAGTGATGACAGCGAGCCCCAAGTTTTGCCCGGCGACCGCCTCCGTGGCTGTTGCCCCTGGCGCAACCACCTGCTCTCCCCAAGTTGCCATCCAGGCCGGCGCTGATTTCGAAGAGCCGCTGGAGGTCACCGGGCGAATTCCCTCTTTGACTGTCAGCCCCGTCACGTACTCGAGTGCATCCGCAGGATTCGCGGTGATTGCGTGCCAAAAGCCGCGTTCCCCAGCCCATTGCGTGATCCGGGAGCGCAACGTAATTGTTTTCCCGCCAAAGCTCCACCCGTTGTAGCTCAGTTCCACGACTGTTCGCACCGGTCCAGTGGAAAGAATCCTCCACTGCCGTTCCTTGACTTCGGCCACTTTGACTAACTTCCCGTCCACTAGCGCCGCCACTCCTCCGATACCGATGGCATCGCCGACTTTGAAAATGTCCCTGCCTTCGGGAGATTCGTCGTGATAGGTGTAATCCGGCGAGGCAAACATTGCGAGCTGCAAAGAGGGCCGCCGCTTTCCGTAAATGTCGATCGCGTTTCGCGGATCGAAATAAATGCGAAACGCAATGCGCTCCGACTCCCATCCAAGCCCCTCGATCTTGCGGCTAAAGAGTGCGTTCGTGCGTGGCTCGTACTCGCCGCGCAGGCGCCAGATGCGGTCCTGGTCGCCGTAGGAAATCGTCACGATGCGTGTCTGGTGCGGTGAGAGATCGATCTGAAAAGCGAGTTCATCTGCTTTTCCGTCACCGTCCAGATCATCCACCTGTGAAGGAAGCTCCTGAGTCTGCAGTGTCGCCGCATCCTCCTCCAGTGTTGCGGCCTCCGTTGCTGTGACGATCGCAGCTCCTGGCTTGAAGTCCGGCGCAATTTTGCGGATCTCGGCAACGGACATGACAACATCCGAAGAAAGCCGGGCGTCGGAACTGGGATTCGTGACAGCGACTTTAATGCCTTTGATGCTCGAGTGCGCCCAGACTGGACTGCTGAATGCGCAGGAGATGGCTACAAGAAGGAATCGCCAAGTTTTGTGCATCGATTCTCGGCCTCGCAGGAACACGGACGCGCGTTTTCTTGCCAAATCTTCAAGCGATGTAGTCTTCGCGGCACGGCGTGAACACGTCGATGACCAGGGAATCTTCGAGTGCCGATGCTCCGTGCTCCACGCTCCCATGCACGACGAAGCTGTCCCCGGTCCGCAGCTCAAACGTTTTTCCCTGACAAATCACTTTCAAATGTCCGTGGACGACATACACGATCTGATCGTGCGGATGGCTGTGAACCCTTCCAACCCAACCTTTGACCATCTCGTGTTCGGCAAGAAACAGCTTTTCGTTGTAGGCCATTACTCTGCGAGTGAGACCTTGTTCCGGCTCCGACCGCTTCGCCGCTTCATAAGGGACAATGACCAGATCTGAAAATGTCTTCGCTTGTGATCCCATTCGAATCCTCCGCTTCACGCATGGGTCGTAGTGGTCTCTTTTTTTACGTTCATCTGATCCCGCGTGCTCTTCACAATGTTCACGAATCGGGCTGCCATATCTCGGAGGAGTTCCGCCTTTCGCAACTGAACGGCCTCCTTCAAAATCAGCTCGCCTCCCACGCCCAGGGCAGCCGCGCCGGCGAGGAGATAGCCCGCCGCGGTATCGAGGTTCACGCCGCCGGTGGGAACTAATGGCACCTCCGGCAGCGGGCCTTTCAGGGCCTTTATGTAGCTGGCGCCGCCAACCTGCCCACATGGAAACACTTTCACAAAGTCGGCTCCGGCCTTCCATGCGTTAATGACCTCGGTGGGTGTCAGTGCCCCGGCCATGATTAGCACATTCTTCCCAACCGCAAACTCTACCGTTCTAGCATCGAATCCCGGACTGACCAGGAATTTTGCTCCCGCATCGACGCATCGCCGCGCCGTTTCCGCATCCAAAACGGTTCCAGCACCAACGAGAACTTCGGGGGCCGTGCGTGCCAACTCAGAGATCACTTCCATCGCTCCCGGCACTGTCATCGTGATCTCCACTATCGGGATGCCGCCGTGCCAAACGGCCTCCGCGGCAAAGCGCGCTTCATGGGCCGACGAGGCACGCACGACCGGCACAATTCCCGTTGTTTCAATAAGAGTTCGCACTTCCTCCTTTTTCACGCGCGGCTCCTTTCAGGCGTCAGCGCGCAATGCGCGCGCTGGCTCCTTTCATCACTTGTGTGACCTCCTTTAGTGTCACCATCGTCGTATCGCCGGGCGTGGTCATTGCCAGTGCTCCGTGCGCTGCTCCGCATTCTACCGCCCATTGCGGGCCCTTGCCCGACAGATAACCGTAGATCAACCCTGAGGCAAACGAATCGCCACCCCCAACGCGGTCCAGTATTTCCAGGTTTTCTCGATTTGTGGCTTGATAGAACTCTCCGTCGCAATAGCAAATGGCGCTCCAGTCATTCCTGGTTGCGGTCGTTGCCTTGCGAAGTGTGGTTGCAACTACTTTAAAGGGAAAGTCCTTCACCACCCTGTGAATCATTTTCTTGAATCCTTCCGGATCCAGACTGGACAGATGTTCGTCCAATCCGCCCACGTCATAGCCGAGTGCCGCGGAAAAGTCTTCTTCGTTTCCGAGCATCACGTCCACGTATGGAGCAATTCGGCGATTCACCTCCTGCGCCCGCTTCTTCCCCCCAAACGACTTCCACAGCGAGTCGCGATAGTTCAAGTCGTAGGACACCACGACCTCGTGCTTGCGCGCGGCTTTCATCGCTTCGATCGCCACTTCCGGCGTTGTCTCGGATAGCGCACAGAAAATTCCTCCGGCATGAAACCAACGAGCTCCAAGGGTTCCAAAAATATTCTCCCAGTCGATGTCCCCAGGTTTTAATTGCGAAACAGCCGTGTGCCCGCGGTCCGAACACCCCAGTGCGGCGCGCACCCCAAATCCTCGCTCTGTAAAATTCAATCCATTGCGGACCGTGCGGCCCACACCGTCGTAATCCACCCACCGAATCAATGACTGATCTACCCCACCCTGATAAAGCAGATCTTGCAGAAGCCTCCCCACCGGATTCTCCGCAATCGCGGTCACCAATGCTGTGTCGAGCCCAAAGCACCGTTTCAACCCTCTCGCGACGTTGTACTCACCGCCGCCCTCGGTGACGTCGAATGTGCGCGCTGTCCAGATTCTGCGTTCGCCTGGGTCGAAGCGCAGCATCACTTCTCCCAGGGCCACCATGTCCCAGCGGCAATTACTCTTGGATTTTATTGCCAGCGGCATCATCGCCTCACCGCGCAAGCCAGCCCCCCATCAACAACCAGAACATGCCCGTGGATGTAATCGCTCGCCGGCGAACAAAGGAAAACGGCTGCTCCCGCTAGGTCCCCTGGTTCTCCCCACCGGCCGGCTGGGATACGTTCAAGGATTTGCCGGCTTCGGACGGCATCGCTGCGCAGCGCCGCAGTGTTGTCCGTTGCCATATACCCGGGAGCAATCGCGTTCACGTTGATGTTCTTTGCGGCCCATTCGTTGGACAGCGCTTTCGTCAGTTGCGCCACCCCGCCCTTCGCCGCCGCATAGGCGGGCACCAGGATGCCTCCCTGAAACGACAAGAGCGAAGCAATATTGACGATCTTTCCGCCTTTCCCCTGCTTGATCATCTGCTGCCCTGCAAGTTGCGAAAGCCGGAACACAGAAGTCAGATTGACCGCGATCACTTCGTTCCATTGCTCCATGGGATATTCAACTGCCGGCGCACGACGAATCGTCCCGGCATTGTTCACGAGTATATCGATGGAGCCAAACTCTGCGACAGTCTTCTCAATGAGTCCCGCGCAGACCGCGCCGTCCGCCACATCTCCAGCGAAATAAAACGTCTTCCGTCCCCGCGCTAGAATGTCATCACACACCTTGCCCGGTTTCGAATCGCGCCCGTGGCATCCCACGTTCGCTCCGGCATCGGCCAGCGCCACCGCGATCGCCGCGCCCAGCCCCTTATGCGACCCGGTAACCAGTGCATTCTTGCCGGTAAGTTGAAACGCTTCAAGACTCATCGTGTCACTCGTGCCCCACCTGGACCGGCACGAGTTTCGGGCTCAGCAGATGAATCAAGGCCAGCGCGATAAGATACACGGACGCAGCGATAAAGAAAGGAATCATGTAGCTGCCCGTCCATTGCAGTACATAGCCGACAATCTTGGCGATCAGCATTCCCCCTACGGCCCCCGCCATGCCTCCAATCCCTACCACCGATGCAACCGCGCGTGACGGAAATAGGTCGGAAGTCAGCGTGAACAAATTCGCGGAAAATCCCTGATGGCCGGCAGCCGCCAAACCGATCAGGAGTACCGCTGGCCACAAACCGGAAACGCGGTAAGCGGTCGCGATGGGAACGATGCTGATCGCGCAAATCAGCATAGCAATCTTCCGCGCTGCGTTGACGGACACCCCGCGCTTGATCAAGTGGGAAGATAACCAGCCCCCCGCGACGCTCCCTACGTCGGAGATGGCGTAAATCACGATGATCGGAAGCCCGATTTGCGCCAAGTGCAAACCATGCTGCCGCTCGAGAAAATCCGGCACCCAGAAAAGATAGAACCACCAGATCGGGTCGATCAGAAATTTTCCTACCGCAAACGCCCATGTCTGCCGGTGCGGCAAAAGCCGCGACCACTTAATCTTCCCCGCCGGTTGCGGCGGATCGCTCCTTATGTACGCAAGTTCGGCTTTCGAACATCGAGGGTGTCTCTCCGGTTCGCGGTAGAACGCGAGCCACAGGATGAGCCAGAAGAATCCGAGCCCTCCAGTAATCAAGAAGGCCCAGCGCCACCCAAGCTGAAGCGTGACCCACGGCACAAACAGCCCCGCGATGATAACGCCCACGTTTGTGCCCGCGTTGAATATTCCCGTTGATAATGCGCGTTCTCTTGCCGGAAACCATTCAGCAACAGCTTTTATGCTCGCCGGAAATACTCCCGATTCCCCAAAACCCAGCGCCACACGTGCGGCCAAAAAACTCGAGAACGAGCTGCAAAAAGCGTGGGCCATGGAAGCAAGGCTCCAAAAGACCATGACGGCGGCGTAACCCAATCGGCT